>Ga0233425_10001976_pt1 | contig 42779 bp, 34 predicted proteins | sample Watercolumn_Towu_2_FD_181712 | JGI IMG/M metagenome (GOLD analysis project Ga0233425, IMG submission 181712) | Freshwater microbial communities from Lake Towuti, South Sulawesi, Indonesia - Watercolumn_Towuti2014_140_MG | ecosystem: Environmental > Aquatic > Freshwater > Lake | place...
GTGCTGGAGGCCATGAAGATGCAAAACAGCCTCCCCGCGCCCGCCAGCGGCACCGTCAAAGCCGTCAACTTCGAACCCGGAGCATCCGTAGCCAAAGACGCCATCATCCTGGTCATCGGCAAGTAAGAAAAACGGCAGGAAATGGGACCGTAGGGGCGGGTCTAAAACCCGCCCTTACCCTTTCCTTATCTGGTATAATACCAGCAAGACTCCCATCAAGGAGGCAGTCATGGTCAAGGTTTTATTGGAGAGAAAGATCAAAGGGGAACATGTGAGCGAGATTATCCGGCTCCTGCGGCATTTAAGGGTCTTAGCCATGCAGCAGGTGGGATACATCTCCGGCGAAACTCTCCATGACGTGGATGATCCCAACTATTACCTGGTGATCAGCACTTGGGAGACCCTGGAACATTGGCAGGATTGGTTCAATAATCCGGAGCGCAAGAAACTGCAGGAGCAGATAGACGGTTACCTGGGGTCGCCGACGCGCATGCGGGTCTTTACTTATTAAGACGCCGGTACCGGGAAGACTCCTCACCAGCGACAGACATAACTACCTGCTCATGGCAGTTCAACCTCCGCCCGCTAACGGGTTTCCAGTTTGACATGCAAATGTTATGTTAAAAAAAGGCCTTGGGGATCTGCCCTGATCCCCGGTTTAGACCTCATTCCAGGGGCGCAACTTCCCTGAAAATTATTGAAGAAGGGAGAGGGAAATGATCTGGGTGGCCCGGATCTTCAGCACTTCCATCGGCAAGAAGCAGCTGATGGCCGTCACCGGCATACTGTTTCTGGTGTTTCTGACGACCCATCTTTTAGGCAATTTGAGCATTTATGGCGGTATCAACGCTTTCAACGCCTACGCCGAACATCTCCACGCCCTGGGGAAGCTCCTGGTGGTGGCGGAGGTGGGGCTGGTCGCGGCCTTATTAATTCACGTCATTTTAGCCGTCATTCTTTTTTTTGAGAACCGCAAAGCCCGGCCCATCAAGTACGCGGTGGACCAAACCGGCGGCGGGGGCCGCACTCTCAGCTCCCAAACCATGCCTTACACCGGTTTGCTGATCCTGGTCTTCGTGGGGGTCCACCTGGCGAATCTGTCCCACCATATCGTCGATCAGACCAACCGCACCATCTTCCAAATCGCCCACGAGGTCTTCTCCAACAAAGGATTCCTGCTATTTTATCTGGCCTCCATGGTGGTGGTGGGTCTGCACGTGCGGCACGGCCTCTGGAGCGCGTTTCAGACCATCGGGGCCAATCACCCGAAATATATGCCCTGCATTGAACGGCTGAGCATCATCTTTGCCGTTATCATCGCGGTCGGCTTCGGCTCTCTGCCCCTGGCCATACTGGCGTTGAAATAGGAGGTCCGGCAATGCAACTCGACAGCAAAATTCCCGGGGGGCCGCTGGCAACCAAGTGGGACAGGCACCGCTTCGACTTGAAGCTGGTCAACCCGGCGAATAAAAGGAAATTTGAGATCATCGTGGTGGGCACCGGCCTGGCCGGGGGCTCGGCCTCCGCGGCCCTGGCGGAGTTGGGCTACAACGTCAAGACCTTTTGCATCCAGGACAGCCCCCGGCGGGCCCACAGCATCGCGGCCCAGGGGGGCATCAACGCGGCCAAGAACTACCCCAATGACGGGGACAGCATCTGGCGGCTCTTTTACGACACCATCAAGGGCGGCGATTTCCGGGCCCGGGAGGGCAACGTCTATCGCCTGGCGATGGTAAGCAATAACATCATCGACCATTGCGTGGCCACGGGCCTGCCCTTCGCCCGGGAATACGGGGGGCTGTTGGCCAACCGCTCCTTCGGCGGCGCCCAGGTCTCCCGGACCTTTTATGCCCGGGGTCAGACCGGCCAGCAGCTCCTGCTCTGCTGCTACCAGGGGATGATGCGCCAGATCGCCAACGGCCAGATCACCATGTTCCCCCGCCGGGAGATGCTGGAACTGGTGACGGTGAATGGCGTGGCCCGGGGCATCGTGGTCCGGAACCTCATCACCGGCGAAATCGAACGCCACGCGGCCCACGCGGTGGTCCTGGCCACCGGCGGCTACGGCAACGTCTTTTATCTGTCCACCAACGGCGCCGGCAGCAACGTCAGCGCCGCCTGGAAGGCCTATAAAAAAGGCGCGGGCTTCGCCAACCCCTGTTACACCCAGATTCACCCCACCTGCATCCCGGTGCACGGCGACTACCAGTCCAAGCTGACCCTGATGAGCGAAAGCCTGCGCAACGACGGCCGGGTCTGGGTCCCCAAGCAGCAGGGGGACAAGCGCCCGCCGCAAGATATCCCGGAGTCGGAAAGGGATTATTACCTGGAACGCATCTACCCCAGCTTCGGGAACCTGGCCCCCCGGGACATCGCCTCCCGGGCCGCCAAACTCATGTGCGACCAGGGAAAGGGCGTGGGCTCCACGGGCCTGGCGGTTTATCTGGACTTTGCCGACGCCATTAAGCGCCTGGGCCGCAAGGTCATCGAGGAGCGTTACGGCAATCTCTTCCAGATGTACCACAAGATCACCGATCAGGACCCCTACGAGGTCCCCATGATGATCTTTCCCGCGTCCCACTATACTATGGGCGGGCTATGGGTGGATTACAACCTGATGAGCACTATCCCAGGCCTGTTTGTCCTGGGGGAATCGAACTTCTCGGACCATGGCGCCAACCGCCTGGGGGCATCCGCCCTGATGCAGGGCCTGGCGGACGGCTATTTCGTCATTCCCTACACCATGGGCGGCTACCTGGGAGGCACGCCTCTGATCGAGGTCAATACCTCCCATCCCGCCTTCGCCGAAGCCGAAGCCGCGGCCAAGGCCCGGACGGAGAAGCTGTTGAGCATCAAGGGCAAACGCACCGCGGCCAGCTTCCACCGGGACCTGGGCCATATCATGTGGGAATACTGCGGCATGGGCCGGAATGACGAGGGCATGAAAAAGGGCATAGAGCTCATCGGCCACCTTCGGGGCGAATTCTGGGAGGACCTGTTAATCCCGGGAACGGAGAAGAATTTCAACCAGAGCCTGGAGCGGGCCGGCCGGGTGGCCGACTTCCTGGAATTTGCAGAAGTCCTGGTTACCGACGCCCTGGCCCGGAGAGAGTCCTGCGGCGGGCACTTCAACGAGGCCTTTCAGACGGAAGATCACGAAGCCCGGCGGGACGACGAGAAGATGTGCCACGTGGCCGTCTGGGAATACGCCGGGGAAGGGAAAGCCCCCATTTTCCACAAAGAACCCCTGGTCTTCGAGAACGTCAAGTTGGCGGTGAGGAGCTACAAATGAGCGGTAAAAACATCAACCTTACTCTCAAAATCTGGCGGCAAAACGGCCCTGAAGACCGGGGAAGCTGGGAATTATTTCCGGCCAAGGAGATCTCCACGGAAGCCTCGTTTCTGGAAATGTTGGACATCGTCAACGAGCAGCTCGCAGTGAAGGGCAAGGAACCTATTGCCTTCGACCACGACTGCCGGGAGGGCATCTGCGGCATGTGCGGCTGCGCGGTGAACGGCCGCCCCCACGGGCCGGACCGGGAAACCACGCTGTGCCAGCTCCACATGCGGCGTTTTAACGACGGCGACACCCTGGTCATCGAACCTTACCGGGCCCGGGCCTTTCCGGTGATCAAAGACCTGGTGGTGGACCGCAGCGCCTTTGATCAGGTGATCCAGGCCGGAGGCTTTGTCTCGGTGAACACCGGCCAGGCCCAGGATGGCAACGCCCTGCCCGTACCCCGGCACGACGCGGAGGCGGCCATGGACGCGGCCGCGTGCATCGGCTGCGGCGCCTGCGTGGCGGCCTGTCCCAACGCCTCGGCCATGCTCTTTGTCAGCGCCAAGGTCTCACACCTGGCGCTGCTGCCCCAGGGCCGCCCGGAAGCGGCCCGGCGGGCGCTAAACATGACCTCGCAGATGGACGCCCAGGGCTTCGGCAACTGCACCAACCACAAGGAATGCGAAGTGGAGTGCCCCAAGGGGATTACCATCGGCAATATCGCCCGCTTGAACCGGGAATTCATTAAGGCCGCGCTGGCCTCCAAGGAATGAATAAGCAACTGGAAGTGCGACAATTGATCCAGGATTTGGAAATCCTGAAAAGCGAACGCCGGCGGGCCGACGAGGCGGTGCAGCAGGCCTACGGCGAGCTGGAGCAGCGCATCGAGGAGCGCACCGCGGAGCTGATCACCGCCAACCTCCTCTTAAAACAGGAAATCGAGGAACGTAAGCGCGCCGAAGAGGAGCTGAAACGGACCAAGGAGTACCTGGAAAACGTCATCAACAACTCGGTGGACGCCATCGGCATCGTCGACCGCCGGGGCCGCTTCCTCCTGTGGAACCGGCGGGCCGAAGCCATCTACGGCTATCATTTCGATGAATTGGCGGGCAAGACCGCGTTCGAACTTTACGCCGACCCCGAAGAATTGCACCAGATGCTGGCGAAACTCCGCAAAGACGGAGTGGTGCGGGAATACGAAATCGGCATGCGCAAAAAGGATGGGGCCGTTGTGCCCATGGATATCTCCATCAGCCTGCTCAAAGACGAGAAGGGGCGCACCATCGGCAGCGTCTGCGTGGCCCGGGACCTTTCCGGGCGCAAAAAGGGGGAGCTGGAGCTCAAGCGGGCCCAGGAGGAATTGAGCCGCTACTCCAAGGACCTGGAACGCCAGGTCAAGCAGCGGACCCGGGAAATTACCGGCATTCTCCGGTATACCCCGGCCGTGGTTTATATTAAGGACAAGGACGGCGGTTACCGGCTGGTCAATTCCCGCTTCGAAGAATTATTCCGCATCAAGAACGAGGAAATTCAGGGAAAAACCGACTACGATATCTTTCCCCGGGAAGTAGCCGACCATTTCCGGGCCAGCGACCTCCAGGTCCTTCAAGAAGGCCGTCCCCGCCAGGTGGAGGAGTCCATTCCCCAGGAAGACGGCGTTCATACCTATCTGTTGGTGAAGTTTCCCGTATACGATGATCAAAAGGTGGCCAGCGGCCTCTGCGGCATCGCCACGGACATTACCGAACTCAAAAAAGCCCAGGATCAACTGCGGCGCCTTTCGGGCAGCATCATGGCCAGGCAGGAGAAAGAGCGCACGGCCATTGCCCGGGAACTCCATGACGAGCTGGGCCAGGTCCTCACCGCCCTGCGCATGGACGCGGTCTGGCTGGCGGAGCAACTGAAGGGCAAAGACGCCAAAGCCGGAGAGCGGGCCTTGAAGATGTGCGAACTCATCGACACCACCATCGATGAGGTCCGGGGGTTGGCCACCCGGCTCCGTCCCGGGGTTCTGGATCACCTGGGGCTCATCGACGCCCTGGAATGGTACGCCGCGGAATTCCGCAAGCGCACCGGCATCGCCTGTATTTTCAAGCCCAGCAACGTCACCCGGGTGGACAATTTCGTGGCCACCGCGGCCTACCGCATCGCCCAGGAGGCCCTGACCAACGTGGCCCGGCACTCCTTTGCCACCCAGGCGCAGATCACCTTAAAAGAAGCCAAGGGCCTGTTAACCCTGGAAGTGGTGGATAACGGCCACGGCTTCAACACCGGCAAAATCGAAGACTCGGAGTGCCTGGGTCTGGCGGGCATGCGGGAGCGGGCCGCGCTCATCGGCGGGGCCTTGGAGATTCATTCCCGGCCCCACAAGGGGACCCGGGTCTGTTTCAAGCTCCCCCTCCGGGATAGAAGGTAACCCGGCCATGATCAGGATTTTATTGGCGGATGACCATAGCATTGTCCGGGCGGGTTTAAGGCGCATCATCGAAGACTCCGGCGACATCGAAGTCATCGCCGAGGCCGCGGACGGCCACGAGGCCGTACAAAAAGCCCACGAGACCCAGCCGGACGTGGCGGTCATCGACATCTCCATGCCCATCATGGACGGCCTGGAGGTGGTCAGCCAAATCCACCACTACTACCCCAAAATGCCCATCCTCATCCTCACCATGCATGAAGAGGAGCAGTACGTCTTCAGGGCCATCAGCGCCGGGGCCAAGGGTTATATCACCAAGCGCTCGGCGCCGGAGCAGATGGTGAACGCCATCCGCAAGGTGCACGCCGGGGGGCGCTATCTCAGCGACTCCGCGGCCGAATCCCTGGCCCACCGGTTGGCCTCCGGCACCCAGGACCGCTCGCCTTTGGACGCCTTATCCAACCGGGAGATCCAGGTACTCAGGCACCTGGCCCTTGGCAAGACCACCCGGGAGATCGCCGAGGCCTATAACATCAGCGTCAAGACCGTGGACACCTACCGCTTCCGGCTGCTGAAAAAGCTCAACTTAAGGAACAACGCCGAGTTGTCCCGCTTCGCCATCCAGAACCGGCTCGTAGAGTTCTGAGTTCCGAGTTCCGAGTTCCGAGTCAAAGATGCTCAATGAACTTTCCAAGTGCCATGAGAGAGAGTGAAAGCTCATAATTTCAAGAGCCATTTGTCGATCGTCGACCACCTGTAATCTACCAAAGATTCTTGATGAACAATATTGAACTTCGAACCTTGATGGCCTGGTAAAAAGTCGAAAATCCTAAAAATCGCCAAATTAAGTTGCTGATTTTATTGAGGCGATTAGGGATAATCAGCATATTTTTGACTTTTTACAGTGCCATCAACCTTGAACTTTGAACTTTTTGGAACCGGAAACCGAACCTGTAAATAGCCGCAGAATCTGCTGAATTAACGAAAAACGTAAAACGTAAAACGGCATCACGTGACTCCAGGCGCCTCCCCCATAAATGTCCCCCGGCCGGCGGACCCCGGCGCCTCGGACCTCCGGGCCTTGATTCTCCTTTACGGGGCCGGGTCCATGGTCTCCCAGGTCCTGATTCTCCGGGAGTTCCTGGTCCTGGCCCAGGGCCAGGAATTGAAGCTGGCCCTGGGACTCTGGTGTTGGCTTTTTTGGACCGGCCTGGGGAGCCTCCTGGGAGGCCGGCTGGCGGCCCGATATCCCCTTGGCCCGCCACAGTTGGGCGGACTCCTCTACTTCCTGGGCTGGCTCCTTCCCGGCACCGTCCTTATGGCCAAGGCATTGCCCGCCTTGGCCCCTCTGCCCTGGGGCCAAACCCTGCCGGCGGGGACCATTCTCCTCCTTTTTCTGCTGGTGTTGGCGCCGTTCGGTCTGTGCTCCGGCCTCTTTTTCCCCTGGGCCTGCCGGGTCCTGGCCGCGTCCTCCCCCGAGGCGGCCGTGGGCCGGGTTTATTACCGGGAAGCCCTGGGCGCGGCCCTGGGGGTGTGCATGGTGCAGCTTTTCCTCCTGGGACGCTATCCCACCCTGGCCTTGGCCCTGGCTTACGGCCTGGCTCTGGCCCTGGCTGCCCGGCTCCTGGCCGGACCCCGATCACGCACCCTGCGCCTGGCCTCCGCCCTGGGGCTGCTGCCCCTGGCCGCGGCCTGGTTCCTCCATCCCCAGTTGGAAAAATTAAGCCACGCCTGGCAGTTCCCCGGCCGGGAAATCCTGGCCAGCGTGGACACCCCTTACGCCCGCCTCACCGTCACCCGGGAGGGGGAGCAGGTGAGTTTCTTCGCCAATAATCTCTGGCAGGTCACCCATCCCGACCCCCTGACCGCGGAGCACCAGACGCAGTTGGGCTTGCTTCAGCACCCCCGTCCTGAGAGAATTCTCCTCCTGGGAGGCGGGTCCCCGGGGCTGGCGCCGGAGATTCTAAAAACCGCCAGCGTCGCCGCCTTGGACTACGTGGAACTGGACCCCCAATTGGTGGCCCTGGGGCAACAGGCTCTGGCCGCGGCGCTCCCCCCCAAGGTCCGCTTCGTTTTTCAAGACGCCCGCCGTTTTCTGGCGGCCACGGAGAGGCGCTACGACGTCATTCTCATGGCCTTGCCGGGACCCCATAACGCCCAACTGAACCGTTACTATACCCGGGAGTTTTTCGAGCTGGTGGCCAAACATCTGGAGCCCGGCGGGGTCTTCAGCTTCTCTCTGGCTGGCTCCGCCGCGTCCCTTCAGCCCTTAAGGGCCGCGTATCTGGGCCTTACTTACCACACCCTGCGCGCAGTCTTCCCGGAGGTGGTGGTGTTTCCGGGGGAACAGGCGCGATTTTTTGCCAGCCCCACCCCCGGCGCCCTGGTGGCGGACCCGGAGATTTTGGCCTCCAGGATTGCCGCGCGGCAGTTGCAATTGAACTACGTCCGGGACTACTATCTGCTCCAGGATCTTTCCCGGCCCCGCCAGGAGTACCTGCGCCGCATCCTGGAGAGCCAGCCCCCGGAGACGAACACCGACCTCAATCCCCGGTGTTATTTTTATGACCTGGCCCTGAGCGGCGTCCAGGAAGGGCTGCCCCTGAAGGAAGTGTTGCTTTTCCTCAAGGACCGTTCCCTTCTTGGTTTAGTGGGAGTTCTTCTACCGGCGGTCTTGCTCCCGGCGTTGTTTCTCCGCCGCCGGGCCGGGCCTCTCTATCTCTGCCAGGTGATGACCGTGGGTCTGGGAACCATGGCCCTGGAAATCGTGATTTTGATCCTGTTTCAGATTCAACTGGGGTTTCTGTACCGGCAGTTGGGCCTGTTGATCGCCGGTTTCATGGGGGGGATGGCCCTGGGCGCGGCCTGGGGTGCCCGGGCGATGAAGTCCCGGGCGGCACCGGGAGTGGCCGGGGGGAAGGGGTTGCGGCTTCTGGCGGTCCTCCAGGGGGCCATGGCCTCTCTGGCCTTGGGGTTAGCCCTGGCTCTGCCCCTGTTCACCGGTTTTTCCTGGCCGGGCGGGGAGTGGACCATGCAGGCGGCCTACTCTATTCTTCTGGCCCTGGTGGGCGCCCTGGGAGGCGCGGTCTTTGCCGGCAGCGCCGCGCTCTGGGTCCATACCCGGCCGGAAGCCGGCGGCAAAGGCGGGATTCTCTATGCCGTGGACCTCCTGGGGGCCACCCTGGGCTCCCTGGGGATCAGCCTGGTGGTGCTGCCGGTCTGGGGCGTGGCCCCGACCTTGTATCTGGTGGCCGCGCTCCATGCGTGCGCGGGCCTGTTATTGATCGGCGGTCGCGCTTGAGGCGCAGGAGCCTTTGCGGCCTTCCTTGCCTGGGTTGCTGCGCAAGTTCAAAGTTCAAGGTTGATGGCCTGGTAAAAAGTCGAAAATCCTAAAAATCGCCAAATTAAGTTGCTGATTTTATTGAGGGCGATTGGGGAAAATCAGCATATTTTTGACTTTTTACAGTGCCATCAAAGTTCAAAGTTAAGAAAACTGCTGAGAAAATACCAATGGCCTGTGGATTCCTGAATTGAAGACAGGTGCAAATCCCAAGTTTCCTCCCCCCCTTGCATCGCCCATGGAAGTTCTTAATTTTTAGTTAACCTTGGTTTCTCCTGTTAATCAGTAAAATGAACCCTGGGGGACTGCTGATACTGATCCGTTCACGAGTCCTATGCTCACCCGCAAGTCATTAAATATTCTCAGGATTAGCAGTCTTAACCTTGAACTTTGAACCTTGAACTTTGAACTTTCGGCAGAAAGGATGTCGGCAATGCAAAAGCCATTGAAAGCCAAACGGGCCTGGGCCGTGAGTTATACCCCCCAGTATTTTTTGGAAATGGGTGAAGAATACGACGCCGACCGCCTGGAACAATTAAACGATCACCTGGTCAAGGGGGATTACGCCCTCTTGAGCTATGACACCCAGGGCTTCCCCGGCGACCTGGTGCTCGATTTCCCGGCCGGGTCGGAGGCGCCCTATACGACCCTGGTGATGTTGGAGTCCGGTTAGCCCCGGTTTTTCCACCCGACTCCGCATCAGCATTCCGGCGGCAGAGCCCTTCACTGCCGCTAACTCCCCGCCGCGCCCTGCTGACTGCGAACCCCAATTATTGTCTTAACTAAAAATCCTGCCGCCCGTCTAATCATTACAACAGCCGCAGGGCGGGCCGGTTTTCCCCGGCTCGAAGTCTGATTAGCCGGTCTTAAGTTGGGGGGATTTCCATGCGGAAAAAATTGGGAGTAGTAGTGGCGGCGGCCGTTTTCTCACTCCTGCTCACCGGCTTCCCGGCCTTGGCCGGAGGCAAGGTCCAGGGTGGGAAGTTTATTAATGGCCAGCCGGCGGGCTGGAGCCGGGGAGCCAAGAAAGGCTGGCAAAAGAAAGGGGCCGTGGCGCCGCCGGGAATACAAAAGAAGGGCCGGCTTCCCAAGGGGCTGCAGAAAAAAGCTCTGCAATATCCGAACTTATCTCATACCTATTTGACACCAAATCGAGACCCTGCGAAAAGCCTCTGCGTCTCTGCGGTTGCCCCTAGTTATGGGGGATTGGGGGTTGCGGGCTTGAACCAAGCCCGGACTTATTTGCCTCAGCAGCCGCCGAATTTAGAAATAATCACCAGTAATATGACGGCAATAACGATCAGCCATTCCATCCGTTAAACTCCTCATGGGTAGGGCAGGGAACCGCCCCCCTATTTTTCCGCTCCCAGGCGTTTCTTCAGTTCCTTGTTCTGGCGCACCATCTCCCGCCACCGCATGGCTTTGTCAATGGCCAGGAGGATCTGTTCCTTCCTAAACGGCTTGGTAATGAAGTCATAGGCCCCCTGGGCCATGGCCTCCTCCGCGGATTCCAGGGACCCGTAGGCGGTGATGACGATGACCAGGGCGTCTTCATCTTTTTTCCGGGCCGCGGCCAACAGTTCCATGCCGTCCATGCCCGGCATCTTGAGATCGGTAATAATCAGGTCGAATTTTTCTTTATCCAGCAGCTCCGCCGCTTCCACCGGGTTATTGGTCGCCGTGACCTGCTGCTCGGAATAACCTTCGATGATCATTTTCAGCAAGGCCAACATGTCCAGTTCGTCATCGACGGCCAGAATGCGTCCCATTATTTCAAGACCTCCTTAGTATGCAGCCCGCTGGCCGCTCTCAGTCGATGCTGTTCATTTTGAGGGGAAAAGGGAAAAAGGTAAATAGGTGAAGAAGTTTTTAATCTTCGCCTTTTCCCCTTTTTCCCTTTTCACCCCAATTATAACCTCTTCCCCGATCTCTCGGCATCACTTTTTAAGATCTTGGGCCTCCGCAAAGAATTCCCGATAATACTGGTCCACGCTTTCTTCCGTCAGCATGCTCATGTCCAGTTGCTTGCTGACCATCATCAGCCTCCCCAGGAGTTCCAGCTTCTCCTCCATGGTGGCGGCGTCATAGCCGTCGCTGCGCGCGGCCAGGGAATCCTCCTTGGTCCACACCCGAAAATCCAGACGCTGTAAGACTTTTGCCAGGAACTGCACCCGGCGCCGCCGCCTCTCGAGTTCCGCGCCGCCCCCCTGAAAAGAGAGAATCACATAGCTTTCCTCCGGAGTCCCCAAAAAGGCTTCAATGGTGGCGAAATGGAACCCCAGGCGGTTGGACAGGTTCAGATAATCCCCGGCAATGATGGCGAAGTTCTTCTCATGCAGCCGCTCCCGGATATTGACGTCGGAGGCCGCGTTCATCACCACCGACATGAACCCGGCCAGGTCCACGGGCCGGGGGCCGCGCCAGCCCACGGCTTCCACTCCCCGCCAATAGGCCACCATAGGCCGGGAGCGCAAGTGTCCCGGCTTAATCACCTTCAGATTTTTAGCTTCCGGGCCCAGCCCCCCGCCCAGGTCGATGACGTGGATTTCCAGGGGCAGATGGCTGCACAGGCGCCGGCTGCCGTCCTCGTCCGGATCCTGGGCGGAAATTTGGAAGAGCTCCGTCATCGCCTTTTCGTGGGCAAAGCGGGTCATATCGTGGTAGGTGGCGCAACTCTCCGCCCGGAAGTTATCTCCCCGGGGGTCCAGGAGATTAAGAGGCGTGATGTGCTTTAAGACCCTCTCCAGCACCTTCCAGGCCCGGCTCTGGCGCAACACCGCGTCCCCCGGCGGCGGCTTCAGCAGTTCGGCGCGCCGGCCCTGATAGACGTTGCCGTAATAAGCGTCCACCGTCACCACCTCTCCCGGCTTCAACCTAGCCGCGGCGTTTTTGGCGCCGAAGACCGCGGGCACCGCCGCCTCCCGGAGGACCGTGGCCAGGTGGCTGGTGGGGCTGCCGGTTTCGCAGACCATGGCCGCCACCCTTCCCGCCACCAAGCCGTATTCGGGCAAAGCCCGATGGGCCACCAGCACCGCGCCCTGGGGCACGTCCTGGAGCCGGTCGTCCTGCAGCAGGTGCACCGGCCCTGCGGCTGCGCCCCGGGAGGCGATGGTCCCGTTTTCCAGGAGAATTTCCGCGTCCTTCAGCCGGGGCGGCAGGTATTCAGCCTTCAATTGGCGGCTGATCCGCAAAGGCCGGGCCTGAAGAAGGTAAAGCTGTCCCGTTCCGGTTAAGGCCCATTCAATGTCCTGGGGCAAGCCGAAATGCTTCTCCAGGGTCCTCCCCAAACTGTGGAGGGCCATAACCTGCCGCTCATCCAGGCAGGCCCCCTTTCTCCCGGGAGGCGTCTCCAGGTCCAGGAGGCCGCCCTCGGGAGCCGGCAGGTGCATGCGGGTCTTTTCCCCTACCTGCCGGCTGACAATTTTTTCCTCCTCCACCCGGTAGATGTCCGGTTCCACCACCCCGCCCACGGCCAGGGACCCGAGGCCGCAGACCGCGTTGACGATGGTGGCCTCCCCCCCCTGGCGGGGATCGGCGGTATAAAGCACTCCGGCAGAGGCCGCGTCCACCATCTCCATGACCACCACCCCCATGGCCAGCTCCTGGTAGGCAAAGCCGCTGGTATGGCAATAGTAGAGGACCCTGGGGGTGAATTGGCTGGCCAGCACTTCTTTGTAAGATTCCTCCACCTTTTCCCGGGGCACGTTGAGAAAGGTTTCAAACTGACCGGCGAAACTGAAAAGGCTGTCCTCCTGGAGCGCGGAGCTGCGCACCGCCACCCGGGGAGCCAAATCCGCCAGATGCCGGGTCAGCTCCTGGGAGAGCTCACCGGGCAACTCCTGGGCCATGACCCGCTCCCTGATGGCCGCGCCCGCCTCCTTCAGGCTCTCCAGGTCCCGGATATGGGAGCGGCGGATCTGCTCCCTGATAAAGTCTTCCAGGCCCGCTTCTTCGAAAAAGAGCTTCTGGGCGTAGGCGCTCACCGCAAAGCCCCGGGGTACGGGCAGCTCCAGCCGCACCAGGTCCCCCAATTTTTCGGCCTTGGCCCCGAAAAACTGCCCCTCCCTTACCTCCGCCAGGGGCAGGGCCAGGGGCCCGGGCTGTAAGGTGACGCCTGCCAGTTCCCGGATAATCCTGGCCTCCACCCTGCCGCGGGCTTCCTCCAGGGCCTGGTAGCGGCCCCCGGACATGGCGGTGAGGGCCTTGACCATGGCCTCCACCTCCTGGCTCAGCCGCTGGCAGGCGCCGCGCACGTAGTGCATGTCGAACAAAAACCCTTCGTTCATCTTCACCTGGAGGTCGGTGACCATGGTCAAAATGGCGCTGTTGGCGGCCAGCAGGCGCTTGTAATGGCGGTAGCGTTCCAGGAGGGCAGGCTGGGGCGTCAGGGACATCGGCTGCCCTGCCGTCCGGCGTTTGCCCGCAAGCCACTGTTTCAGCTTACTGATGGCCGCCACTACTCGATTTTCCCCGGAAAAAAAGATTAACCACCCTAATAAAATAACATAACTATCTTTCACTACAAGCCTTATCCCAACTCCTCAAAGTTGGGATGGAAACTGCGTCAAACCGGACGCGCCTGCATGGGTAATATCCTTGATGCGGGCAAAGCTTGGAAATTATAAAAAAATATTGACTTCGTAAGGATTTTGCGGTTTCATGGGCTTGCCTATGGTAATTTCCTAATGCTGCCGTCTGGAGGTTTATATGCCCCAATGCCCCCATTGTCGGACCGAATACGATTCCGGTCAGCGGTATTGTCAGATGTGCGGAAGCTTTTTGCTGCATCCGGAGGTTGGGGACACTTTCTGCCCCGAATGCGGCATCAGGGTCTCACCTCGCCAGGAATTCTGCCATGAATGCGACGCGCCCCTGAAAGGGCAGGCAGCCGCTCCCCCGGCCCCTGTGGAACAGCCTGCCCCCGGCGGCCCGGCTGCAGCCGCGCCGGCCGCAGCCCCGGCCAAAGGCTCCCAGATGATGGTCGGCTTGTTGGTGGGCGCCGGTGTTATCATCCTGATTCTCCTGATTTTTCTCTTTTCCCGCAGCGACCAGCCTGCGCCGCCGGCTCCCCAGCCGGCCCCGAAAGCGGAGGCCCCGGCGCCTCCGGCCGCGCCTCCGGCCCCCCCGGCGGTAGCGCCGGCTCCGGCCCCTCCCGCTCCGGCCCCCGAAGCTCAACCTGCGGCTCTCAAAGAACAGTTGCAGGGCATCCTGGCCAAAATGCGGGAGGCCAGGCTGAATAAAGACATTATCCTCTTGATGAATTGCTATTCCCTGACTTATCCGGACGTGGAGAACAAGCGCCGGGAAGCTTTGAAGGCCTGGGATAATTACGATTACACCAATATGGTCTTCACTATTGACGAGGTCCAGCCCCTGGACGCGGATAACGCCAACGCCAAGGTTACCTGGTACGTGGACCTCAGGAACCGGCGCACCGGGGAATTGATCAGCTCGACCCAAACCTTCCAGGTGCGGTTCGCCAAGGAGTTGGGCCAATGGCGCATCCGCTCCCTGGAAGAAGCGGAATAGGAGAAATTATGGGCCGTCGCCATCTCGTGAGAGGACTGCTGCTGCTGGTTTTGATCATCTCCTTGCTGGCCGGGTGTGATACCGGGCCGCGCACCTACCCCGTTCCCCCCTCGTACTATTATGTGGTGCCCACCACCACATACTTGCGTTCCTGCGCCTCCTATGCGGAGGAATGCTATATCATCGCCCAGGTCTTCAGCGGCGACCGGGTGGTGGTCCTGGACCGCAACGATTACAACTGGGCCCGGGTCTCATTGGAGCGCAGCGGCGTCATCGGCTGGATTCCGGGAGACCTGATCGCGCCCAGCCCCGGCCCCACCAGCTTTTACGTGGCCTGGACCAACGTTTATACCCGGGATTGCGCCGACTACAACTGCCGCTCCCTGGAGTTGCTCTACCGGGGGGACCGGGTGGAAAAGATCGACCAGGACTACCGGGGCTGGTGGCGGGTTCGGTCCGTCAAATCCGGCATTATCGGCTGGATTCCGGCCTCGGCGACCTCCCCCAGCCCGGGACCGCCTTATTTTTACGTGGCGATCCAGGGGCTTAATCTGCGGGCCGGACCCTCCACCGGGTCCAAGGTGCTCACCAGCCTGAGCCTTAACGATCAGGTGGAGATGCTGGGCGCCAATGCCGCGGGCTGGTCCCAGGTTCGCCACCTGCGCACCAACATCATCGGCTGGGTGGCCTCCCGCTACCTGGAAACCTTCCCGGTGAGCCATCCCAAGGCCGCGCCCAGGAAGCCCAAGGCCCCCGCCAAGGAAAAGGAAGTCCCTGAGGAGAAACCTGCACCCAGGGTGATGTAGCGCGGTTTTGCGTTTTTCGTTTTGCGTTTTTCGTAAATACCCGGAAAAAAAGGGAACCCGGAGAGCACTCCGGGTTCCCTTTTTTATCCCTCGAATATTCCCTTAACTCTGAAATATCAGAACAATCTTTATAGCATTGAGGATTGCGGATAAATAGCAGTACTCTGCAGTTCATATAAGCCGTCAGTCATTGGTCTGAGTAACTTTTGCTTGGCGCACAGCCCCTATGATTTGACCCAAAAAATGGGGGCCTCTCCACATAGCCATTACTCTAACTAAACATGTGGATCTGTTTTTAGAGGTAAGGCCAACAGTGTCCAAAGACTAAAATAATTAAAGTCACAAGTTTAAATTTAACTGTGTCGACGATCTAAGGAAAACCAACATTGAGCCACTTACGAATATTGCAATTGCTAACCCGACACCAAGTCCCTCAATCAGTCATGAACCTACCGGCAATTTTCGGAATTCCTCCGCAGCTGCTTTTTGTGCCTGTAGGCGCAGGGCATCAATTTCCTCTGCATTCCTTCGCAATAGTACAACAATTTCGTAATCCAACGCCTGCTTTTCGGCCATCTGAAGAATAATTTTCAGCACATGGTCGACCCTCATACCCTGCCGATACGGTCTGTTTTCGCTGAGGGCCGTGAACACATCCGCCACCCCAATAATCCTGGCCCCCAAAGGGAGATCTTGGCCTTGGAGATGAAAAGGGTAACCGCTGCCATCAAGACGCTCGTGGTGAAAAGCAGCCCAGGTGTTGATGGTGCTGAAATCCGAGAGAGGCTGGAGTGAGCGGTATGAGTAGAAAGGATGGCTGCGAATTACGTTGAACTCTTCACCAGATAAGGCCGAAGGCTTTTCCAGGATTTCCTTGGACACTACCAACTTCCCCAAATCATGTAAAAAACCAGCGACCTCCATCATCCGGCATTCTCGCTGGGAGAAGCCAGCCAACCGGGCAATGCCATTAGCCGTGGCCGCTACCCCGCTGGAGTGGGTCGCAGTATATGGACTCCGAAAATCGATAATGCGATGAAACAGTTTGGCCAGGCCGGCCAGGGTGTTGGTATCTAATACCGCACTCCCCAAAGCTACCTCCCGGGAAAGGATAGAGCCAATGGTCAAGGACTTTACATCAAACCAGAAATACTCCATACTTATAAGGGCTTGTAAAGCTTCCACCAGCCTGGGCATGAACATCTCCCCTGACTGGGCCGCGATGCGTTGGCGAATCTCCGGAACCTGGCCCAAAATCTCCCGCTCTTTGTCAATAAGAACCGCCACCCGGTCGGCCAGATGGAGGATGTGGCAGCCTAAAGGCACCTCCGCTCCTTGAAACTCTGCCCCTCTGCCCTCCTCCCAAGGAACATGATGGAACCGCACGAGAGTGGCGATGGGAGAAAACGGGGCAAAAGTCTGGAGCAGTGAATCTCCGATAGCTGCATGCTGGTGGGGATTTTCGGTTTCAAATTTCAGTAGCGAAAGTCTCTCCTGTAACGACAGTGCCCCCACATCGTGTAAGGCTCCCGCCAGCGCTAGCGCCTTCTGTTGTTCCACCGGTAAGCCCAGCTGTTTTCCCAGCTTAAGGGCGATGTACGCCACCCGTTTGTGATGGTCCACTAAGGTCGGAGACACTAAATCAATTACGTTTGACAGGCATATCACCAAGTCAAATAGAGTGGACTGCATATCTGCGGCCATGGGTTAATGCCTTCCCTGAGTAAACCTCACTAGGAGTTGACGGTCACGGGGGTAATTATAGTCTTTAGCTTAAAGATGCGGCAGCGCCTCACGCCTGAGATTTAAAACAATCAAGATTATATCAAAAGGTTTTTTGACTTGCCCCAGAAAACATATCTACATGTTAAGTTAAAGTGGTGGATCGAAAGGAGTTAGGGAGATGAGTAGGAAGCGGCATGCTCAGGAGCAGGTCATTGGGAAGCTGCGGAAAGCAGAGGTGGCCTTGGCGTAAAGGCATACCCTGGCCCAAGTTTGCTATAACTTGGGCATTGCCAATTGGAACTAATCGGCGGGTATCTTGCCAAACCTTTCTCTTATCACCATCCAAACAAACATTGCTGATATGATCCTTAATCGAATCTACGCTCAGACATCCCCCTCACTCTGCCCTCCTTTTTGGGGAGGAAGGGGTGAAGGGGGAAAGCCCCGCAATACTGAATATCCGATATAGGGTATCATCTTGCAACTTCCACGAGGTCTGCGGGGGCCAGCGGCTCGGGGAAGGTGCAATAGGGCTCCAGCAGGTCGAAGAATTCCCCGGGGCGGAAGGCTATCTCCGGCGCGATCACTCCCTTGGCCGCGACTTTCCCTTGGAGAAAAAGGCGGGTCCCCAGGGCCAGGGGAATGCCCGTGGCGTTGGCCATGCCCGGGGGGATGGCGCGGATGGAGGTTGCCACCCTCGCCGGCTTGCCGTCCTTTCTGCCTTGGGCCAGGGCGAAAAATAGCGGCAGCCGGGGGCCTTCAAAGAGGCGGGAAAAATCTTCCATGATTTGATCGATGAAGGAACTGACGCCGGCGTCCTCCACCAGCTTTTTCCCGGCCTCCTCCAGGGTCATCCCGCCCCGGTCGATCTGGGCCGCCAGCTCCTTAAATTCCGTGATCCACCTGCCGGGCATGACCATCACGCAGTAGGAACGCTGGAGATCGGGATAGGAATAATGAAAAGAGACCGGCTCCGGGTGGCCCACCGTATAGACGGTTCTCTGCCCCCGGCCGGGGTAATCCAGGGCAACCTCCTGCAAAGGCTTTTTCTCCACCAGGCGGCTGTTCTCGCATTCCAGGATGCTGCCGGAGCACTGCTGCATCCAATGCACCACCGCCGCGCCGTAAGCCACTTTGTCATCGTCGCCGGCGTCTTCCTCGATATTCCAGGCGGCAATCAATTCCTGGGTTTCATCCAGCTCTGCCCTGGCCCGGGCGGCCAACATGCTGGTGATCCCGGGACTCGCCCCCAGGCCGATGATGGCGGTAATATCCGCCGCTTTGGCCCGGCCGTGCAGCTCGTGCATGGCCTTGGTGGGCTCCGGATCGTCGCAGATATCCAGATAATCTATTCCCGCCTCGATGGCCGCCTCCAGCACCGGCACGCCGAAGCGGAAAAAAGGGCCGACGCAGTTCATGACCAAATCCGCCCGACGCATCAAGGCCACCATCCCGCCGCGGTCGGTGACGTCAACGCGGGCGGCCCGGGCCTTGCCCCCGCAAGCCGACGCCACCTTCTCAGCCGCAGTCAGGGAGAGATCGGCTATGATCAGATTCCCCACTTCCGGAAAAGACACCGCAGTTTGGGCGGCGATGTTACCCATGGCTCCCGCGCCCAGTAACAGAATCCTTTTGGGTGTCATGTTCCCCCTAGGATCTCGGCAATCAAATCTTCACAGGCCGAATACGGGTCGGTGTGCCCGGCCAGGATTTCCCGGAGGATCTCCTCCATGCGGCCGCTTTGGTCCAGCCGGGCCATCAGGGTCCGGTATACCCCTTCCTGGAGCAGTTCCAGGAATTCCTGGCGGACCCGCTGATAACGGGCGGCCGGCATGGCCTCTCCCTGGTCTTTCCTTAAGAATTCCTGATGTTCCCGCACCCCGGCCAGCAGTTCCTCGATCCCCTGGTCTTCCTTGGCCTGGGTCAGAAGGACCCTGGGCTTCCAGGATTTGGTTTTGCGGATGTTCTGCAACTCCAGCATCTGCAACAGGTCCTGCTGGGTGCGGGAGGCTCCTTCCCGGTCGGCCTTGTTTACTACCAGGATGTCGGCCACCTCCAGGATGCCGGCCTTGATGGCCTGGATATCGTCCCCCATTCCCGGAACGGTGACCACCACGGTGGTGTAGGCGGTGGCCGCGATCTCCACTTCGTCCTGGCCCACGCCCACGGTTTCCACCAGGATATAGTCCTTCCCCATGGCATCCAATACGGTGATCACCGCCCGGGAAGAGGCGGTGAGGCCGCCGAAATGACCCCGGGTGGCCAGCGACCGGATAAAGACCCCCTCATCCAGGGCATGGCGCTGCATGCGGATGCGGTCTCCCAAAATCGCGCCGCCGGAGAAAGGGCTGGTGGGGTCCACCGCCACCACCCCCACGGTATGGCCTTCCTGCCGGAGACGCTGGATCAGACGGTCGGTCAAAGTGCTCTTGCCCACGCCGGGGGAACCGGTGATGCCGATGATATGGGCCCGGCCGCTGTGAGGGTAAAGCCTCTTTAAGACCTCCCGGGCCCCGGGCACACCGTCATCCAGATCCCGCATCAGGCGGGCCGCGGCCCGCACGTCGCCACGCAGGATCTGCTTCACCACTTCTTGGGCATGACTCATAATTCTCCCCTTTTCAATAGGCCGACAAGGCCCGAGCCGATGCAGTTATTTATAAGTGAGGGAGGGTGGAATGGCAAAGGAAAAGCACGGACGAGGAGTTATAAGCAGAGGCTCAAATAATTGGACAAAAATTTCTCTGCGCCCTCAGGGTTTCTACGGTAAACCTCTCCACCGCAGAGACGCAGAGAACGCCAAGAAAAATTGCAGAAATCCGGAGGGGCTCCCAGGGCAGGGGCGCCCCCCCGGTGAAACCGGGCAAAGACCGCGACCTTGAAATTTTGGGGAATCAGACCACCAGGGAGCCCAGACTGGCCCGGGGAGTCATGGTCTGCTCCTCGGCAATTTTGATCTCTCCCTTCCTCGACTTCTCACAGACTTCTTCCCAGGCGTTCCGCAACTGGGTGAGCATATTGACCACTTCCATCAGGGCCGCGGTGTCCCAGTTAAGATTGGCCCGGGTCAGATGGGCGGTCATGAAGTTATAGAGATGGAAGAGATTAGCGGCCACCTCCTTCCCTTCCTGGAAGTTGAGGGAGGCATTCAATTCGGCGATGATGTCCAGGGCCTTGCCGATATAAAGCCCTTTGCCGGCGGCGTCCTGGGCAGCCATCTTCGCCTTCGCCTGATTTAGAAACGAGATGGCCCCATCGTAGAGCATCACCACCAGTTGCAGACGATCGGCGGTGCTCACCTGGGTGGAGACGTACTGCTTGTGGACGGTTTGGGTGTACATGGGCCACTAACCTCCTGCTTTCTTGTCCAAAGATTATTTCTTTACTCCATTGATCACTCTTAATTGCTGCTGCTGGTCAGTTTTTTCAACTGGGTGGATAAGTACTCGGATTGTTGATTCAGCGTCGATAAGATCGCATCCACCCGGGCAAATTGTTCCGTGAGGCGCCGGCGCACCGCCTCCACCCGCCGTTCTTCGGCTTCAATTTTGGCGTCTATGCCGTCAATAATGTCCTGATAATTGTTGATGAGAATATTCACCGGCCCGGAAGTAAAACTCAAAAGATCATCCAGCTTCTCTGAAAACTGGCCGTTTTTTCCCATTTGCAGCCGCACGGTGCCGGTATAATTGCCGTCCACCAGGTTGATTTTCACGGCCAGGCCGTATTCATCATAGCCGCTCTGACCGGTAAGGGTGTCCCCGGAGACCGTGGCCGCATGGCCGTTAATGGTCCCTCCGGTCAAGACGCCGCCGGCCACGGTCGCGGTCACGTCATAGGTCCCCGGCTGGGTGATGCCGGGCAGCGAACTGTAATAGGTGATGTTCCCGGCGAGGTCATCGCTGACCCCCCGGAAATAAGCGGACATCAACCGGGCCACCCCGGTGGGGTTGCTCCCCAGGGCCGAGGTCAGGGTGCTGCTGTCGATGACCAGTTGCCCGAAGGTGTCGGAGGTTTCATCTACGTCGGTGGTGATGCCGATTTGGGCCAGGTTGAGATAGGGATCGTTGGGATCTTTAAACCCCGGGGCATTGCCGGAGCCGATGGCATTCAACGCGCCCTTGACGATCTCCACGGCGTAATTTCCCAGGAGAATCCCCGCCTCCCCGGTGGTGGAATCGAAGTTGGTCTGCTCCTTGATATAGGAGATCACCCCGTTGAATTTTTCCACCAGGTCTTCGATCTTCTCCTGCATGGCCGAGGTATCGTCGTTGACGGTCACCTGCACCGCGGTGCCGGAGGTATTCAGCAGACTGAGGGTGACCCCGGAAATGACGTCGCCGATGACGTTGGTGGAGCGCTCGATCCAGGTGCCGGCAGGATAACCGTCCACCCTGATCTGGGCGTTCTGGGCCGCCTGGGCCAGGGTAAAGGTAGCGGATTCAAAGTTTTGGGTGCCCCCGGTGCCGTCCAGGGTGGTGAGCGCGTCGTCAATGGCAATGGTATTGGTGGACCCGGAGCCGTTCCCCTGAAGCTGGAGGCGGTAGCGGGTGGCCCCATAGGACGCGCCCATGTCCAGCACCGTGGCGGTGACCCCGGGGTTGGCGCCGCTGGCGTTGATGGCCGCGGCCAGGTCCGACAGAGTGGCCCCGTCGGCCACGGAGATGGACACCGCGGCCCCGCCGGCGTAGGAAAAGGCGAAGACCTTGGCGCTGCCGCTACTGTTGACCACAGTGGTGCTGGCGCTCAAACCAGAATGAACCTCGATTTCGTTTTGCGCCAGTTGATTAACCAGGACCTGGTGGGTGCCGGAAGTGGCGGAGGAGGAGGCCGTGGCGGTGAGGACGCTGGTGGAGCTGCTGCTGGCGATTTTGCTCACGAACTTGGTCAGGGTGTTCATGCTCGCGGCCGAGGTCCTCAGATCCGTCATCTTGGTATTCAGGTCCTCCAGCGCGGTAATTTTTTCACTCCATTCCGACTTCCAGGACTCAAAGCGCTCGATTTGAGCACTCTCCACCTCCACCAACTTGTCGATGATGCTGGCGAAGTCGACGTCGGACCCCAGGCCGCTAAAGGTAATGGAGGGTTGGTAGTAAGTGCTGACGCCGGATATCCCTGAAGTAGTGGCCATCTGCCGCTCCTAAGCTTCCTCTGCCGTTGTTTGCTTTTGAGGATGCAAAGGCCATACCAAACGTCAAAATGTCGCTGGCTCAGTATTTACGGGGGTGAGAGGCTGGTGGGGATGGGATTGGGGCAGGGAAGGATTTTCCTCCCTGCCCCGGAGAAGAGGTTAAATTATCCGCTTATCAGTTGCAGGGCCAACTGCGGCAAGGAGTTGGCCTGGGCCAACATCGACACCGCCGCCTGCGTCAGGATCTGGTTGCGGGTGAATTCCGTCATTTCCACGGCCACGTCCACGTCGGAGATCCGGGATTCTGCGGCCTGTAAGTTCTCCGCCTGGATGGAGAGAACGGAAACGGTGTTGGTCAGCCGGTTCGCCAGGGCGCCCAGGTTGGCCCGGATGTTGTCCTTGGTGGCAATGGCGCTGTCGATGGCTCCGAGGGCCACCTGCGCCGCCGACTGGGTGCTGATGGTGGAGCCTGCGCCCGTGCCGGCGCCGCTGCCCACCCCCAGAGCGGAAGCGGTGGCGCGGTCGATCTTGACGTAGTAGTAGTCTTCCGCCGAACTGTTGCCGGTGCCGAAGTGGATCTTCATCTGCTGGGTGCCGTCCACCGCAGTGCCGGAGAGACTGCCGTCCAGCAGTTTCACCCCGTTGAAGTCAGTGGCGGTGGCAATCCGGGTGATTTCCGAAGCCATGGCCTGGTATTCACTGTCCATGATCAGACGTTGCGCAGTGGTGTAAGTGCCGGTGGCCGCCTGCTCCGCCAGCTCTTTCATCCGGGTCAGCTTTTCGTCGATAACCGAAAGCGCGCCGTCAGCAGTCTGGATCATGGAGACGGCGTCGTTGGCGTTCCGCACCCCCTGGTTCAAGACCCGGATATCCGTGCGCATAATTTCCCGGACCGCCAAACCCGCGGCGTCGTCCTGGGCGCTGTTGATCCGCAGTCCTGAAGACAGGCGTTGCACGGAGGTGGCCAGACGGCCGTAGCTGAGGGACAAGGACCTGGCGGCATTCATAGCCATCAGGTTGTGATTGATGACAAGGCTCATACGTTTTTCCTCCTTGAAAAGTGTAAGACCGCATCCATGCGATACCGAGGAGGCCCCCGGCGGAATTTCTGCCCACCCCCTTTCTCCGCTCTTTTGGACCTACTCAGGTTTCGTATTACTTATCGGCAATTGATGCCGAAACTTTAAGTTCCGCCAAACAACTCTTTTTAAGAATAATAATTAATTCTAATTTTTCCAGGCTTCCTACTTTCGTTGGCATTTTATCAAGCTTAATGATTTATCAATCCGCCCCAAAAACTCACGATACTCATCGTCATTTTATCTCGATAACTTAAGCATATATTGACTTTTTTGCGATAATGCGAAGATAAAAAGGAGATTACCCAAGTTATCTTTCACAATAAAATAATTATACTTTATATTTAACTTAACCATAAACTTGGTTTAACTTAAATCATAACTTAATTTAATTTAGTTAACACTATACTTAACTTAGCTACAACTTAATTTAGCAAAAATTAAAAAAAGTGGTTAAAGCCGGAAGCCGGAGTCTGCCCCGGGGACGACTGCCCCGAAAATGACTTTTAATGAAGGAGCTTTTTAAGATAAAATGGAGTGGCAATTTGCGGGGGGACCATGGGCACCAATTTATCCCGGCTCTACCAGCTCTTTTCCCACGACGACCGGCTCCTGATCCTGATTAACGCCGACCCGGATTCCATTGCCAGCGCCCTGGCCCTGAAGCGCCTGTTGTGGCGCCGGATCGCCGCCTGCGTCATTTCCCCCATCCAGCCCATCACCCGTCCCCAAAACGAACGCCTGGTGGAGCTGCTGGGGATCAGGCTCACGCCCTACCAGGAGGTCAATCCCGCCGAGTACAACCGCAAGGCCCTGGTGGACAACCAGCCGGGGCATCACGAGCTCTTCGGGGCCCACCAGTACGACCTGATCATCGACCACCATCCCCGGCTGCCGGAGACTGCGGCCAGGATGGTGGATATCCGCGTCGACTACGGCGCCAACTCCAGCATCATGACCGAATACTTGAAGGCCGCGCGCATCAAGCCCTCCCTGAAACTGGCCACCTCCCTCTATTACGGCATCACCACCGACACCGCCAATTTCGAGCGCCCCGCCATCGAGGCCGACGTCCGGGCCTTTCACTACCTCTTCAAATTTACCCGCCGGGCCCTGATCCGCAGCCTGGAGTACGCGGAATTCAACATCTCCATGCTCAGGTATTTCCAGCAGGCCTTCAGCCGCTACCGCCTCCGCCACCAGAAATTTTACGCCTTCCTGGGGCTGGTGAGCACCCCGGACATCCTGGTGATCCTGGCCGATTTTTTCTTGCGCGCCCGGGAGATTGCCTGGACCGTGGTGGGCGGCATCTACCAGGACAAGTTGATTGTCATCTTCCGCAACGACGGCCTCCGGAAAAACGCCGGGGCTCTGGCCGTGAAGGCCTTCGGCAAACTGGGCTCCGCCGGCGGCCACGCCTCCAGCGCCCGGGCCGAAATCCCCCTGGACCACATCCCGGACATCCCCCCCAACGCCCAGTGGCAACTGTGGCAGGATTTTTTGATGCAGCGGGTGGAAGGGAGGGGGAAAGGGTAAGGAATTAGTTTTCAGTTTTCGGTTTTCGGTTTTCGGTTTTCGGTTGGATGGGCATTGGTGGGGCGGGCCTCCGTGCCCGCCCGCCTTGGCTCTCTATTACCAACTCAAATTCAAACAGTTTTTTTGTAGGGGTGAACCTTGGGTTCGCCCTGTGCGTTCGGGGCGAACACAAGGTTCGCCACGATTTATTGCTTTTTGATTGTTAATGGGAATAAATTTCAATTTAAATTTTGAGTAAAAATAACGAAAAACGGACTATAAAAAAACTCCCCATCCCGGCTCCGGGATGGGGAGTTTCTTTTATGGGAGAAAAATCAGTTTTGCTGGGAGGGAGGGGGGCCCGATTTGACCAGCAGGCTCTTGAGATCGGCGATGAGGCGGCGATAGCGCTCCACCATCTCCTGCATCTGCTTTTGCTGGTCTAAAAGCGTCCCCTTTTCCTGGCGGAGGTTATCGAGTTCCATGGTCAACTCGTAGTTTTCCTTGAGCAGGGCCTTATTCTCCGTTTCCAGGACCATGATTTGCTCTCCCATGGAGAGGCGCTCCTCCTCCAGGTCTGCTTCCCGGCGGCGTAAATCTTCAGACTTGTTGGCGTAGGCCTCCTCCATGCGCGACGCCAGGCGTTCCTGGGTAACGGTCACCACCAGGCTTTTATAAAGCTGGCACCAGCTATCATAGCCCAGGCAGACATTGGCGGCATAATGAAAGCGGCGGCGTTCCTCGGAGCTTAAGCCCTGGTAAAAGTTCTCCAGTCTGCTGGTGGAAATGCCGGCCAGGGCGTTCTGAAAGCGGCTGGCGTCCCGCTCGGGGTCGATGATCAGCGGAGTCTGGCCGATGAGGTTCTTGATGGTCTTGAGATGATCCGTGCCGGTCATGAGATTGCTGCTCCGCAAGTCGTTCTTCAGAGATTGCCTCCGGAGCTCTGCTGCGCTCCGGATCAGGCCTTGCTTTTTCCATCTAGATTTAATATCGACTAGGTGATTCAAAAGATTAACCGAAATCAAACAAATTTTTTCCCGCCGGAACCCGGCCGGGCTGCAATTGCATTTGCTCCGGGAATGTGGTACGGTCAGCCAAAATTTACTGACATGACAAGGACCTGACAATCATGAGCGAACCCGAAGCACTCACCCGGGAAGTGGAGATGGCGGAAAAGGTCCGCCCCCTGGTGAACGAAATCTTGGCGCGCTTCACCCAGGAGAACATTACCCCCCCGGAAGCGGGCATGGTGGTCCTGGCTTTGATCAGCCGCCTGCTGGAGGCCATGGAGGGCGAGCCGGAGCACCGGCGGTATTTTGTTTTGACCCTGATTAATGTAATAAATAGCTACCTGCTCCAGGAAGCCGGGGAGGCGCCCCAAAGCTGCCCCGCGGGGTCCTGCGGGCCGGAGTGATATTTTCCGAAAAATTATATACTTGCGTCTCTCTTTGCGCCTTGGCGTCTTTGCGTGAGGCCTATTTTTCAGAGCAGCTATGAACGGCAAAGCCCGCAATATCTTAGAGCTGGTCGGACACACGCCCATCGTCCGCTTAAACCGCCTCAACCCCAACCCCAACGTAGATATTTACGTTAAGCTGGAGTATTTCAACCCCGGAGGCTCGGTCAAGGACCGCCCCGCGTTGGCCATGATCGAAGCCGCGGAGGCCTCCGGCGAGCTGACCCCGGACAAGATCATCATTGAGGCCACCAGCGGCAACACCGGCATCGGCCTGGCCATGGTGGCCGCGGTGAAGGGCTATAAGCTGCTCCTGGCCATGCCCGAGTCCGCCAGCCTGGAGCGCAAACGCATCCTCCAGGCCATGGGCGCGGAGCTGCTGCTCACCCCCGCCCACCTGGGCACCGACGGGGCCATCGAAGAGGTCTACCGCATGAGCCGGGAAAACCCGGAGAAATACTTCCTGGCGGACCAATTCAACAACCCGATCAACCCCGCGGCCCATAATAGCACTTCCCGGGAGATCTGGGAGCAGACCGAAGGCCGGGTGACCCATGTCATCGCCACCATGGGCACCACCGGCACCCTCATGGGGATTTACCGGCACCTGAAGGAGTTCAATCCCGCCATCCAGGTGATGGGGGTGGAGCCCTACCTGGGGCACGCCCTCCAGGGCCTGAAAAACATGAAGGAGTCTTATAAGCCGGGGATCTTCGACAAGACCCAGGCCGACGAGATCGTGCACGTGGAGGACGAAGAGGGCTTCGAGACCGCCCGCCGCCTGGCCCGCCAGGAGGGGCTTTTTCTGGGCATGAGTTCCGGCGCGGCGGTGGCCGTGGCCATCCGCAAGGCCCGGGAGCTGGAATCCGGCCTCATCGTAGCCATCGCCCCGGACAGCGGGGAGCGTTATCTCTCCACCCCCCTGTTCACCGCCAAGGAAGCCCCCAGCCTCCAGTTTTACAACACCCTGGCCCGGGCCAAGGAGGCCTTCGACCCCGCCCGGGCTGGAGAAGCCGCCATCTTCACCGACGGCCCGGCCCTGAACGCGCCGCTGTCCCTGGGGGTGGCCCGGCGCCTGGCGGTGGCCGACCTGCTCCAGCGTTACCTGCGTTTCCGGGACTTTAAGGTGCGCCAGGTGGTGAGCTTGATCGACCTGGACGACCGGGCCCTGGCCGGGGCCGCGGCCGCGGGCCAGGACCTGGCCGACTTCACCGGGCATTTTCGGAAGGAGTTTTTACAGGACCTGGAAACCTTGGGGATTCAGGAGGGGAACCTCTATCCCCTGGCCTCGGAGCACGTCGAGGACATGGTGGCCCTCACCCGCCGCTTGCTGGAGAAGGGTTTTGCCTACGAGAAGCTGCGCTCGGTTTACTTCGACATCTCCCGCTTCAAGGACTACGGCCGCCTCTCCCGGGTGGACCTGAGCAAGATCAAGGTGGGCAAGACCGTGGACCTGGACGAATACGCCAAGGAAAACCCCCGGGACTTCACCCTGTTTAAACGGGCCAAGCTGGGGGAACTGAAAAAAGGCCTCTATTTCACGACCCCCTGGGGCAAGGTGCGGCCCAGTTGGCATCTGGAGTGCGCGGCCATGGCGCTCAAACACCTGGGCCAGAGCGTGGACTTCCACGTGGGCGGCATCGAGTCCCTCTTTCCCCACGAGGAAAACGAAAACGCCCTGTTCACCGCGGCCACCGGCAAACCCCTGGCCCGCTCCTGGCTGCACTGCGAACGGGTCCTCCAGGAAGGCCGGCCGTTGAAAGAGGACGGTCCGGCCGCGGTTCGCGAACTCCTGGCCCGGGGTTTTAAGGGCCGGGACGTACGCTACTTTCTCTTAGCCACCCACTACCGCAAGCCCCTGGCCTACACCCCGGCCAATCTCAAGTCCGCGGCCGCGGCCCGGGCCAGGTTGGACCATTTCATTCAGCGCCTCACCCTCATCGCCGGGGAGGGCTCCCCCCAGGCCCACCTGGAAGAACGCCTCTTTCTCCTGAAAAAGGAATTCGTCGCCGCGCTGGACGACGACCTGAACATCTCCCGGGCCCTGTCCGCCATCTTCGCCCTGGTGGGAGACTTGAACGCCGAGATCGACCGGGGCCGCCTGGGACACGGCGACGCGGGCGCGATCCTCTCCCGCCTCGAGGAGCTGGATGAAATCCTGGGAGTGATGACCCCGCCCCGCCCCCACCGGGACGCGGCCGTGGAGGCCCTGCTTAAGCAGCGGGAAGAGGCCCGGCAGCGCCAAAATTGGGCCGAGGCCGACCGCATCCGGGACGAACTGGCAGAGAAGGGCGTCGAGATCATCGACACCCCCGCCGGCCCCCGCTGGCGGCGGCGGGGGAAGTAGCCAGTAGCCAGTGGTCAGTGGTCAGAAAAAAAGTGGATTCGTCAAAAGTTACTTACTAGATATGTGCTTCTAATTTTGTTAAGGGGAGTGATTTATGGATGATTCCAATTCGCCCACTGGCCACTCTTCTCACGGTTCCAACGGCGGGACACTTACCTTCTTATAGCCCGTAGGGATTTCGAAGAGCCGGTCCGCCAGGCTCCGTTCCGTGATGTTGCGGTATTCCATGAGAAATTTGCGGGCGGGGATTTCCATTTTGATGGGGACCCCCAGTTTGGCGGCCACCCAGTAGGTCTGCTTCTCCAGGCCATCCCGGCCGGAGACGGCCACTTCGTATTTTTCCGCGTCATAGCCCAGGACCCGTTCGTTGCCCACCAGGCGTTTCTGTTTGGCGTCCGGGGGAATCTGGATGAACTGGCCCGGCCACTTGGGCTTTAAAGGGATTTCCATGTACGTCCGTTCCTGGGGCAGGATCACCCAGACCAGCTTTTTATCCGGCCGCAGGATGGTAATGGTATGCCCTTTGTCGTCGATGAATTCCTGGCGCAGGTTACCCTCTTTGACGTAAATCTTGCCCACCACGGTGGCCTGCCGTTCCTGGGTAAAGGTCTGCCCGGCAAACTCCGCGGCCGGGGCCGCGGCCGGCCACAGGGCCAGGGCCGGGAGGAGCCACAGCCATTTGGGAAATTTCAGCCTAAGCATCGCTAGCCTCTGGGGAATGAGACTCGTACCTGAACATTCTGCCAAGGGCCGCCGCACCCGCCGCCGGCAGCGAGGCGGGCGTCCCGCTTCCCGCCATCGGTCTTTACTACTTACGCATCAGCCCCTGGGACAACCCCTGGGGCATGGTCATCTTTTGGTATCCCGCCGGGATTTCAAAGAGGTCGGCGGATACGCCCCCCTCCTTGATCTCCCGGTATTCCATGGAGAATTTGCCGTCCTCGCTGACCATCTTGATGGGCTTGTCCAGTTTCTTGGCGACCCAGAGAAACATCTTGACGGTCCGGCCGTTGGCCTTCATGGTGGTTTCGAATTTCTCCGTCTCGTAGCCGTTCACCTTCTCCGCGCCCAAAAGCTTCATCTGGCTCTGGTCCTTGGGAAGAGCCATGGCCTGCCCCAGGTCCGATAAGGAAAAAGGCACTTCCATCACCATTTTCATGCTGGGCACCAGCATCCACATCACCCGTCGATCCGGCCGGGCGATGTTGATGGTTTCCCCTTCCTGGCGCATTTTATCCCCCTGGAAGAAGACCTTGCCCCGGGTTTCCTGGGAATCGCTTTTGGTGATCACTTCGGCGCTGAAATCCGCGGCCGGGACCACCCCCGTTCCCAGGAGCCAGGCCAGGGCGACGGCCGCAAAGACCCGAATCAATCTGCCGCCTGACCACTTCACGGTTGCTCCTTCAGGGGACTACTCTCAATGCCCCGGCCGCTGAGAAGATAAAAGCCCTCACCCGCGCAAGGCAGGCATAAGTTTCCACCGTCCCGCAACCTGGCCTTGGCCGCCTGCACCCCCTCCCCGCAGCGGCTGCAGACCACGGTCTTCTGGTCCCGGGCCGTATCCGGCGGCCGGAGGGTCAGGGTCTCCACCATAAACTGCTCCGTAAGCGGCACTTCCAGCTCCCGCCGGGCGATGGCCTCCCAGAGGTGCTGGAAGCGGTGGGACTCCTCGGCATCTGCCTGCTTTTGCACCATCACTTTTTCAAAGAGGGGAACGACCGCGGGGTAGCGGGCAAACATCCCCTCCCGGAAATCGGCCCGCACCGCCAGGCGCACCGCACGGCCGTCATGTTTCCGGGCGATGGTGACCGCGGCCTTCCCCAGGTCTTTGAAAATCAGCCCGTTATTTCCCAGGGTGCAGCCGGTGACCAGTTGGATGCCGTCCACCAGGCAGGTGCTCCCTTCCACCACCGCCACCACGTCTCCCGGCCCCAGATGGCTGTGGCTATGCTTATGACCGTGCCCCTGGCTCTCTCCGTGGCCATGCCCGTGTTCATGTTCATGTTCATAAGGACTTAAATAATTCATGGCATAATGCCCGGCCTTCACCCCCAGGGCCAGCATGGGGCAGCGGTGGCCGTGGAAGCCTTCGGCCTGGCGCAGCAACCCCTCCAGATCGCCGCTCCTGATCATCTGGGCCACTGCCTGGCGGGCCGATGCATGTTCGTGCATAAATACTCCTTGGCTGGTTAATGCGGAGGGTCGGGTCGGAACCCGTTACCCGCCAGCTATTCCCTTTTACTGGATTTTTCCCGGTTTGTCGAGAGCCTGATTGCGCAATAGTGACCGGCAGGGGGGGCCTTCCTGTCTCCCTCTCCCACCATGATAATGCGCCGGGCCGGAAAGCCAGTACTTTCACGCACGGAGCCTTTGGCTCAGCAACAGATTATGAAAGGCGGGCAACTTACCCGGTGCATTGAGCGCACCCTACAGAAACTTGATTATTCCACGTTGCTGCAAAAACTTTAATTGAAATCTTCATTAATATTATATATATTTGACCAACTAGACGCCCGATAGAGTGCTCTTGCGAGCTAGTTCTGTGGCCAGGGTCGGCCTGGAAAATCAACTTGGCGCTAGAGGAGGAGGAAAACTTGAGGTCCTGGAAACGTAATGTGGTCATTCTCCTGACAATTCTCGGCCTGCTGCTCCCGGCGGCCCCATCGGTTTTCGCCGCGGAAAAAACCGTGGTTATCGGCTACACCGCGTCCCGCACCGGCAAACTCAACGTGGAAGGCATGCGCCAGATCAACGGCCTGGGTCTATGGATCGACCAGGTGAATGCCGCCGGCGGCGTGAAACTCCCGGACGGCACCGTGGTCAAATTCGCGGCCAAGGACTATGACGACGAAAGCAAAAAAGAACGGGTCCAGGAACTCTATACCAAGTTGATCAGCACCGACAAGGCGGATTTTCTCATCAGCCCCTATAGCAGCGGTCTGGCCGACGCGGCCGCGGTCATCGCCCAGCAGTACAACAAGATCATGATCACCGCCGGCGCGGCTTCGGACTCCACCTATAAAAAAGGATTCTCCCTGGTTTACCAGGCCTATACCCCGGCTTCCGGCTACCTCACCGGCGCCCTGGACCTGCTGGGGAAACTCGACCCCTCTGCCAAGAAAGTGGCCATCGTCCACGAAAAAGACAAGTTCTCCACCGACGTGGTGAACGCCTTGAAGGCTTACGGAGAAACCAAAGGCTACCAGATCGCCCTGTTTGAAGGATACGACAGCGGCGCCACGGACTTCGCGCCCTTCATCAACAAGATTCCCCCGGACACCCAGGCGGTGATGGGCGGCGGCCACTTTGCCGATACCAGCACCTTCGCCAAGCAGCTCTTTGAGAAAGGCGTCAAGGCCAAGATGGTGGCCTTGCTGGTGGCCCCCCCGGAACCCAAGTTCGCCGAATTGGGCGACGCGGCTTTGGGAGTCATCGGCGCCTCCCAGTGGCAGCCGGAAGCCAAATACAGCGAGGACGCGGCCAAGAAGGCCGGGGTTGAATGGTTCGGCACCTCCGTGGCGGACTTCGATAAGACCTATAAGGCCAAGTTCAAGGAAGAGCCTTCCTATCACAGCGCCGGCGGCTATGTGGCCGGTTTGATCATCGAATATGCCATCAAAAAATCCGGTTCCACCGACACCGCCAAGGTGAAGGAGGTGCTGGACGGCATGAATCTGATGACCTTCTACGGCCACCTTAAATTCGACAATACCCCCAAGGCCCACGGGCTCCAGGTGGGGCACGAAATGGTGTACACCCAGTGGCAGAAGAAGGACGGCAAACTGGTCAACCAGATCGTCTGGCCGGAAGCGGCCCAGACCGCCAAAGCCATTAATTACTTCCCCCGGTAATCTTTAAGTAATTACTGCCCGCCGCGCCCCGGCGAGGGGCACGGCGGGCCGAGAGGGTCTCGGCTTGCAGCTTTTATCATCTTTGACTGATGGCCTGTTGCTGGGTTTTGTCTATGGCGTGGCCGCCATGGGGCTGACCCTGATCTGGGGCGTGATGACCGTCATCAACCTGGCCCACGGCCCGGTCATCGCCCTGGGCATGTTCGGCACTTATCTCCTGTTTACCCATCTGGGATTGAACCCCTACCTGGCCCTGGTGCCGGTGGCCTTTATGGGGCTGATCGCCGGATTTGTCATCTACGGGACCGCGGTGCACCGGGTGATCAACGCGCCGCACCTCTCCAGCCTGCTGGCCACCTTCGCGGTGAACATGATCATCATCGGCCTGGGCACCGCCATCTTCAGCACCTCCCCCCAGAATATCGATTTCCCCCTGGGGTCCATGGAGATCGGCTTTCTCACCATTCCCTACACCAGGCTCCTGGCCACTGTGGGCGCGGTCCTGTTCACCGCCGCGCTCTATCTCTTCCTCTACTTCACCCGGCCGGGCAAGGCCATCCGGGCGGTGGCCAACAACCGCCGGGCCGCGGAGTTGATGGGCATTCCCTCCTCCCAGGTGCTGGCCCTCAGCTTCGGTCTGGGGACCATGCTGGCCGCGGTGGCCGGCGGCTTGATCGCCACTTTCTTTCCCTTCACCATCCTGAGCGGCGGCCCCTATGAACTCAAGTCCTTCGTGATTTGCGTCCTGGGGGGGCTGGGCAACCCCCTGGGGGCCCTGCTGGGAGGGCTGATCCTGGGGGGCCTGGAGGGCCTGATCCCGGCCTTTATGCCGGTGAGTTGGGTGCCGGTGGTGGAATTCGGCCTCTTCGTGCTGGTGCTGCTGGTAAAACCCAGCGGCCTGCTGGGGGCCAAGTAAATGAAGTTCTGGCGGCAACCCGGCTTCTGGCTGCCCCTGGTGATCGTCTTCCTGTGGGGCGGAACCGTCCTGGTCCTCAGGCAGGACACCGTCCGGGAAACGGCTTTCACGGTCCTGATGTTCATGGCCCTGGCCTCCAGCCTGAACATCCTCCTGGGCTACACCGGCTACGTCAGTTTCGGCCACATCGTCTTTTTCGGCCTCGGAGGGTACACCGGCTTTTATCTCATCAGCGAACAGGGCTGGCCCCTGCTGCCGGCGGCCCTGGCCGGAGGCGCCCTTTCCGGGCTCATCGCCCTGCTGGTGGGGCTGGCGGTCCTGAGGCTGCGGGGGGCCTACTTCGCCCTGGCCACCATCGGCATCAACGAAGCCGCCCGGGCCTTTGTCAGCAACTTCGGACCCTTCGGCGGCGCCACGGGATTGTTTGTCAATTTTTCCGCGTATGAGAAATATGGAGGCGCGGGCCAGGCCCTGTGGACCACCTTCACCTTCCTCTGGATCACCACCCTGGTGGTGCTGGTGGTAAGCTACCTGGTGAAGAACTCCAAGTTCGGCCTGGGGCTGCAGGCCATCCGGGAGGACGAAGACGCGGCCATGGTCATGGGGGTCCAGGCGCCCCGGGCTAAAACCATCACTTATGTCATTTCCGCGTTCTTCCCGGGGATCATCGGCACGCTTTACTTCTTTAAAAACGGCAACGTAGAGCCGGGGGACGCCTTCCAATTGCATATGTCCATCGAGATGCTGGTGATGGTCATGCTGGGCGGCATGGGGACGGTCTTAGGCCCCATGGTGGGGGCCACGGCCTACCAGGGCTTGCGGGGCTACCTCCTCACCAGCCCCATCTTTAAGGATCTGCACCTGGCGGTGGCGGGATTGATTCTCCTGCTCATCATTCTCTTCGTGCCCGCGGGCGCGGTGGGCTGGGTGCGGGGCCGCATCCCCGCGTTAAGGAGGGTGCTGGAATGATGATCCTCCAGGTCCAGGACGTCACCAAACGTTTCGGGGGCCTCCAGGCCCTCACCGACGTCACCTTCGACCTCCCCGAAGGGCAGATCTTGGGGCTTATCGGTCCCAACGGCGCGGGGAAGACCACCCTTTTCAACGTCATTAACGGCGTCTATGCCCCCAATAAGGGAAAGATAGTATTCCGGGGCGAAGACATCACCGGCAAGCCCTCCTATGAAGTGGCCCGGCGGGGCCTGGCCCGGGCCCACCAGGTGGTGCGGCCGCTCCATGATCTCACCGTCCGGGAAAACGTCATGGTGGGGGCCTGCTTCGGCCGGGAAGGCCATTCCCTGGCCGCCGCGGTCCAGAAGGCGGACGCGGCCCTGGCCCAGGTGGGTCTGGCGGCGCGGGCCGACCAGCCTTCCGGCCTTCTCAATGTGGCCCAAAAGAAGCGCCTGGAACTGGCCCGGGCCTTGGCGGCCCGCCCTTATCTGCTGCTCCTGGACGAGGTGCTGGCCGGGCTCAATCCCACGGAAATCGCCGAGATGGTGGACACCATCCTCAAGATCCGGGATGAAGGGATCACCATCCTGATGATCGAACACGTCATGCAGGCGGTGATGAGCATCTCGGACCGCATCATCGTTCTGGACTACGGCCAGCTCATCGCCCAAGGGAAACCCGAGGAAGTGGCCGCCAACCCCCAGGTCATCGAGGCCTACCTGGGAGACCCGGAAATGACCGCCAGGCTGATGGCGGAGTGAAAAGACGGTTTTCTGTCTTCGGTCTTCGGTTTTCGGTCTTCGGTCTTCTGTTTTCGGTCTTTGGTCTTTGGTTTTTGGTTTTGGGTTCTGGGTTTTGGGTTTTCACGATTTAGGACAACGATTTGAAAAACCGGTAACGGCAGGTACCGGGGACGAGCAAGAGTTGTTCCCCCGACCTCGCCTCTCAACCTGGAGGGTTTTTCCCCCTCTCCCCCCTGGGGGGGAGAGGGCCGGGGTGAGGGGGGGATGATTCCCCTACCAAAAATAAGTGTATTCTGCGGTGACGCTTGATGAATCTACTTGAAATTAATGATTTGACTTCCGGCTACGAAGGCGTGCAGATTCTCTGGGGCGTGAACTTAAGCCTGGAGAAAGGGAAGCTCACCACCCTGGTGGGCTCCAACGGCGTGGGCAAGACCACGCTGCTGAGCACGGTCATGGGGCTGCTGCGCCCCTGGCAGGGGACCGTGACCTTCGAAGGCAAAGACGTCACCACCCTCCCGGCCCACGCCCGGGCCAAGGCCGGCATGGTCCTGGTCCCGGAAGGCCGCCAGCTCTTCACGGAAATGACGGTCCTAGAAAATTTGGAGATGGGCGCGTTTTCACCCCGGGCCCGGGCCTCCTACAAAGACAACCTGGACAAGGTCTTCGAGCTCTTCCCCCGCCTTAAAGAACGGGCCAAGCAAAAGGCCGGCACCTTAAGCGGCGGCGAGCAGCAGATGGTGGCCGTCTCCCGGGGCCTGATGGCCGAGCCGGAGATTCTTTTTCTGGACGAACTCTCCCTGGGCCTCTCCCCCTTACTGGCCCTCACCCTGTTTGAATCCCTCACCCAACTGAAAAAGACCGGCCTCACCATGCTCCTGGTGGAGCAAAACGTCTCCATGGCCCTGGCCGTCTCCGACTACGCCTACGTCCTGGCCGAAGGCCGGGTGCATTTGGAGGGACCGGCAAGGGATTTGCTGAAGAATGACGAGGTAAGGCGGACTTATTTGGGGATTTAACTACCGTTTTTCGTTTTGCGTTTTCCGTTTTTCGTTAAAAAGCCGTGGGAGGCGGGCATAACCCGCCTCCCCCGGCTTTTCTCTGCTTGCGTCTTTCTTTGCGCCTTGGCGTCTTGGCGGGAGAGGCGAACTTTCTTCTCCATCATGATTGTTTATCTGTAAAAGAAGAATAATGCTTTTTCAGGCAATCCGGGCAGATACCGTGGCTAAATTCAGCTTCGGAGTGGTCGCGGATATACGCTTCGATTTGTTGCCAATAGCCCTGATCGTCCCTGATTTTTTTGCAGTGGGCGCAAATAGGGAGAAGCCCTGTTAAGGTCTTCACCTGGGCCAAGGCTGCTCGAAGTTCAACGATGAGCTTATCCCGTTCCATCTCCGCCAATTTCCGCCTGGTGATGTCACGGGAGATCGTCGATATGCCGACAATGTTTCCTTCCGCATCCTTGATGGGGGAAATAGTCTGCGAAACATAAATCTCTTGGCCGTCTTTTCTCCGCCGCCCGCTTTCATAATGTTCGATGGTTTGTCCTTGCCCGATTTTCTGATAAACCTCCGTCAGTTCATTGCGGCGGTCATCTGGAACCACAATAGATATCGACTTGCCTAAAATTTCCTGAGCGGAATAACCGTAGATCCTCTCTGCTCCCCGATTCCAGCTGGTAATTTCGCCATCCAGGTTCTTGCCGATGATGGCGTCATCCGATGACTCTATGATGCCTATAAGCCTATTTTTGGTATTTTCGGCAATTTCCAGCCTCTTTAAATGTCTAAATAAAACCAGACTGAGAATAGAAACCAGACTAAGTAGTATGACGGCGCTGATACCTTGTCTCCAGATACGGGTGTGCCATGGCTTAAAAATATTTTCTTTTGAGAGGCTTATAACGGCCACTAAAGGAAAACCCATTACCGTTCGGTAAGACCGGAGATAGGTTTTAAAGGTCATCGGAGATTGACTGAAGTAAGTTCCAACGGGCGCTTTGGGCAATTGTTCGGTGAACAAGGGATATTTACCAAAATCGAACGTCAGATATTTTTCTGAAAATGGTTCGTGTATCAGACTGTATCCGTCTTTTCGCACCAGATCAACGAAACCTCCCTCGCCCACATCGACCGATCTATAGAATTTACTAAAATAATCAGGATTTATTCCGATAACGACGGCTCCCTGAAACCTGCCGCTGGCATCTCGCAAGCCCCTGGCCAAATTGACCCGCCATACTTTTGTGACCACAGTTTGCAGGGGCCGACTTATGTAAGGCTCTGAAGTGGGATGGTCACGTAACTGGACGAAGTACTCCCTTTCAGAAACGTTTATGTACTCGATGGGATATTTCCTGGAGCTGGCCAATAAAATTCCCTGCGCGTTGACCGCGATAAATGCGCCGATCTGCGGCGGATGTTGTCCCCTGGAAAGGAAGAGTTCATGCAAGGTCCTTTCATCACATGCATCTATCCCTCCCTTGGCGTTGATGGCATTAATTACATTTAATAACAACTGATCAGCCTCACCAAATGCCCGGCCGGCATGTTCATCCAACGCGCTCACCAAACTTTTGGCGGCTTTTTCAGCGCTTTCCTTGGTCAGTTTATAATCATACCAGATACTTATTCCTGTCGAAGCGAGATAAAAACTCAATAGAACTGCGATTAACAACGCCAGCAAAATTCGGAAGCGAGTAAAGGAGGTCTTTTTCAAAATCCGTTCTCGAGGGAATCGGGCTTCCCGTGTTTAAAACTCGATAGGTTTATTAGCTTTATTGAAGCCAGAAAAAAATTATACACAGAATGTTGTCTTCCGCCAACCTGTTCCGGCGGCTTTTTTCTCCTGTTTGCGCCTTGACATTTTTGACGCGTGCAATCTTTACTATAAACATACAATCTCTCCATATTAAACCGCATGACGCCAGATTGCAGTCAACAATATGGAGAGGAACCCTATTTTCGCCTAGCGGCATTAAGGGTGAACGGCACCAGGCGCGCTCCAATGAAACCATGACCTTTTGGCGGCTAACTGGCATTACGGGATCTTAGGATCCCCGTAGTATTGATATAGCATTTCCTTTTTCTTTCTCCATTTTTGTTCTGCATCATCGTTTATTAATAAAAATGAGGTGTTATTTTTGATGATAATGGCCATTTCGGTTTTCAGGACATCTTCCCCTTTTAAGACACATCTTTGGGTCAGGTGATAGATATTTCCCTGCCGGCGGACTTGGATGGTTTCAAAGCACCGGCAACCAGGATAGCTCAGTCCCTCGGCATTAAGAGAAAATGTCTCGGGGGGAAAGGTTCTCTGCCCCTTCCCCGGATGCTTGACGTCTTCCCGTAAATACAGGCCCGGTTGGAGGGGAAGGTTTAATTCGCCCGCGTTGGCCGCGGAGGCAATACTTAACGCGGCAAAAACCACCAAAGTCACCAACACCTTTATTATAAGGCTCTTCATCCTAAGTTTTCTCATATCTTAGACCTGGGCGGGCACGGAGGCCCGCCCCACCAATATATCCAATACTCCATATTGGACATTAAATACTTGTCAAAATGACAGGAAAAAAGCCGGGGGAAGCGGGCCACACCCGCCTCCCCCGGCTATTTTCATAACTTGCGCCTTTCTTTGCGCCTGGGCGCCTTGGAGCCTTGGCGTCTTGGCGTAAGGTATCTTTTACAACTTATACCGCTCGTCCACGATGCGCTCCACTTCCTCCTCGGTGGGCATGGTGTCCCGGTAGCCGCCCAGGTACTGGTTCCGGAGCCATCTGTAAAGGCTCACGGTCTCGTTGATGCGGACGATCTCCGGGATGTCCCCGCCCTTCACCGTCTTGATGTGCTGGTTGTATTGGCCCAACATGCTCACCACGTCGTAGAAGGTGGCCGCGTCCCTTTTTATGCCCCGTTTGAAGGACCTGCCCTCCTTGGGATAGATGCAGTCCGGCGACGGGTTGCCGGTAATGTCCAGGCGCTGGAAGGGCCGCCGCACCGCCACCTGCCACTTCCGGGACTCCACCATCATCCGGGAAATCAGCGGCCCGGCCCAGTCGTGGGTCTGGTGCCCCTGGGGGCAGGCGGAGAAAAATTCCACCAGAGAGGGGCCGTTATAGGCGATGGCCTCCTTCAGGATCTTGATGGCATAGAAGGGGTTGTCGATGGACAGTTTGGCCGCGTACACGTGGGAAATGGCGAAGGCCTGGCTGATGATGCGGCGGTGCAGGGTGGTTTTGCCCGCGTACTTCCTGCCGATGGGAGAGGTGGAGCGGTCCGACCCGAAGCGGGTGGCCCCGGATTTCTGCATGCCGGTGTTCATGTAGCCTTCATTGTTGTAAATCACCCAGGTGATGTCGTAGTTCTCGCCCATGGCGTGGTTGAAGGGGCCGTTGCCGATGTCATAGATGGCGCCGTCCCCCGCGAAGACGATGATCTTGGTGAGCACGCTGCTGTAGCGGTTCTGGTAGGCCTGGTCCAGGCTGAATTTCGACCCCAGGGCCGCGGCGGAGGCGGTGCCGAAGCCGTAGTGGCCCGTGGGGTAGATGCGGGTATTGAAGGGATTCACCAATTCAGACACCTGGTTGCAGCCGGTGGCGTTGATGGTGTAAATGTTGAAGCCGTGGTCCAGCATGTGCTCGATGGCCCGCTTGTTCTTCTCGGAGAGAATCTTCAACCCCTGGTAGAAGGTGGCGATGCCCTGGGGATGGTTGCGCAGGGACTCCGCGGCGAAGAAGGTTAAGAGGTTGATCACCCCCTCGCTGCACCCCGGGCACAGGGTGTGTTTGCCGGGATAGAGCTTGGAGAGCACGAAGAGCACCTGGTGGTTGAGGGCCAGTTGATCCACATAGGGGGCCAGTTTCGCGGTATTGTCCCAGTCTTTCAGATCTTCAGGAAGAAAATCCTTCTCCTGGACGTCGGTTTTGGCCATCATTTTCAAGGCGTCGGTGGGGCAGACCTGGGCGCAGACCCCGCAGCCCTTGCAGGCATCGGGCAGGGCATCGATGTTCAAAGCGAAGCGGTCCCAGGGCACCCCCTTGGGCAGGCTCTTGAAGACCTTGAAATAGGGCTTCGCTTCGTCATTGATGTACCGGTCGGTGACCGTGGAATAAAGGGCCGAATCAGGGCAGGACGCGGTGCATAAACCGCAGGCGATGCACTTTCCGGGGTCATAAACCGGCAATTGAGTGCCCATGTAGCTCATGTCCCGGTAGCGGCTGGTGGCCGCGGGCACGATGGGCAGGAAGCGGTCCCAAGGAACTTTTTTGCCTTCTAAAATAGGCTGCACCATGCGGCGGTGGAACAGGGCCTGATAATCATCCACCCTATTAACCGGCTTGATGACCCCCATTTCGTCTTTCTCCGTCAGGGTATAATGGAGACCGGCGGTGCCGGCGCGCTGGCCGAAGTCTTCCGGCTGGGGGGGGGTATAAACCGGGGTGGTGGCGTCCAGGGCCTGGGCCCCCGGGGCCTTGTCGGAGACGTGGCCGGAAGCCTGGTCCGCGCCGTACTTGAGCAGGGAGACATTGGCTTCCAGCATCTCCTTCTTTTTAGTGCCTAATTTTTTCTCCAGGATCTTTTTAAAACGCCTTTCGAACTCCTTCTCCGGCATGATCCCCATTTCCTTGTTGATCAGGCCCAGGACCGCGGCGCCGGGCAAATTCTTGTTCAAATGCAGGAGCGCGGCCTTGGTGCCGTCCAGGGTCAGGATTTTGATGCGCCGGTATTTGATCAGGGCCTGCACCTGGGAGGGGAAGGAGGCGACCACGTCATAGCAGCTCTGGGTGGTGTTGATCACCAAGATGCCGTTTTCCTTGATCCCGCCCACGTACTCCCGGAGGATCTGGTCGGAGAGAAATTTCTCGTTGAAGAAGGCCAGGACGTCCCGCTCGGTCAGCTCCGAGCTGTTGCGGATGGGCTGGGCGGAGATGCGCAGGTTCATGAAGACCGGCGCGCCTTTCCGGGCTGCGCCGTAGCGGGCTCCGGACTGCACGTATTTGCGGCCCGTGCCCATTTCTTCGGCGTAGATGAGGGCCGCGGACTCCAGCGCGGTCTTCACCCCTTCCGCGCCCACGCCGATGAAGGTCATGCCCAACTCCCGCTCCAGATAGCCGGGCAGCGACGCGGGCCTCAAGGTCAGAGGCCCTTCGATGCCCACGTAAAAATCCCGGAGGAAACGCCGCTTCTTTTCAAAGCAGGAGACCATGTTTTCCACCACCGCGCCCGCGTCGTACTTATTAAAATCCTTGCTGCCCAGGCCGTATACCCCGTGGAACAGAGTGGGCATATCCTCCCGGCCGTAGATGCGGTGCTCTTTTTTCCCTTCCCGGCCGGCGCGCAAAGAGACCTGCAACGCGGCCTGCACGTCCGCCAGCAGCAACTGGTTATGGGCGGTGCCGGCCCGCTCCAGCACGCTGATATACTTGGCCTTGCGCATCCCGTAGGCCAATTCTTCATAGCACGGGGGATTGAACAAAACCGGCCGCACCACTCCCACCCGGTAGCCTTTCACGTCCCGGTAATAATCCACCACGTCCTTGACTACGCCGGCCGCGGAACCGAGGATGACGATCACCATGTCCGCGTCTTCGGTGCGGTAGCACTCCACCACCTTGAGGTTGGTGCCCAGGATGCGGTTCATGGCATTCATGGCCGTCACGAAGCCCCGTTTGAAAAAGCGGTAGGCCAGGTCCTGGGCCACCTGCCCTTCCATGGTCAGGTCGGTGTCCGTGAAGGTGCCGGTCAAGGCGCCGTTTTCGAAATCCGGCTGGTAAATGCGGTTGGGGGGCCCCAGAAAATACTCCAGGAAGCTGTTGGAGAGATCCTTAATATTTTCTATGGCATGGCTTTTGATGAAACCGTCGCCGATGACCATGGTGGGGAGCATCACCTGCTTCAGTTCCGAAACCTTGAAGGCGATGGGCAACAGGTCGTGCAACTCCTGGTTGTCCTGGGCCACCAACTGGGCCCAGCCGGCGTTGCGCACCGCGTAGAAATCCGTGTGGCCGCAGTGGATGCTCAAGGACCCCTTATTCACCTCCCGGGCCATGACGGTCATCACCACCGGCAGGCGTTTGCCGGCCACGGAAAAGAGATTCTTGGTCTTCAGAATCAGCCCCTGGGAGGAGGTGTTGTCCACGTAGCGGCCCCCTTGGACGGCCATGGCCTCCACCGCGGCGATGGCGGAGAGCTCGTCGGAAGGCTGGAAATACATGAGTTCCGTGCCGAAGAGGTTTTTCTGGCCGTGGGCCGCGGCCTTGGCAAAGCTTTCGGCAATGGGGGTGGATGGGGTGATGGGGTAGCCGCAGAGCCCGTCCACTATCCGGGTGAGCACCGAGATGGCCGCCTGGTTGCCGTCCATCAGGACTTCGTAACGGCGGCGCATGGTCTCCAGCTTCTTTTCCGGGATGTTGGCCAGATCAAAGGCAAAGAGCTCCCGGGCGTCAAAGCGCTCCCATTCCGTCTGCCAGTCGATGGGAATGACTTGGTCCCGTTTGACGCTGCGCAGCTTGTGGTAGGGCATTTGCTGGCGCAAGGTGTCGATGGCGGTTGCGGGTCTCATGGTTAGGTCTCCTATGATGAATGTCTACTTCATCCTTGTTTGGATGTTATGGTTCTTGTATGATTTACTCGCCTGTGCGGAGGATAGGGCAACGCTGGGGAGCGACCCGAGCGCCGACACAGGCGGCCATACGG
>Ga0233425_10001977_pt1 | contig 42779 bp, 41 predicted proteins | sample Watercolumn_Towu_2_FD_181712 | JGI IMG/M metagenome (GOLD analysis project Ga0233425, IMG submission 181712) | Freshwater microbial communities from Lake Towuti, South Sulawesi, Indonesia - Watercolumn_Towuti2014_140_MG | ecosystem: Environmental > Aquatic > Freshwater > Lake | place...
CGGGCCCGCCGGTGAGCAGATATTCGTGGATGACGGCGGCTCGTCCCTGGTTCCCGGCACGGCGCGTCCGACCTCGCAGAGCGCCAAGGCCGATGCCTATGTCTGGGCCGCAGAGACCTACCTGCGCACCGGCCGCTCGAACCCGCGCGAGATCGGGTACTACATCGATGCCTGGTGGATCGACCACGGCGGCACGTCCGACCTGCGACACGCCAACGTCACCAACCGCGACTACCTGGTGGCGCAGCGCGGGTTCCTCCTCGATCTCCAGCCGCTCGACTCCTTCCCGCCGATCGACGACCCCGGGCAACCGCCGGGAACCGATGTCGGCGTCCTCCGCGAGATGCTCGGCGCGGCACGCGAACGGGCCGGAGGCGACCCGATCGCCGTACATGGTTTCATCTCGTGGCAGTTCAAGTACGTTGGCCCCGACGGCAACGCCGTCGCCAGCGAGTGGGCCCTGGTGCGCGAGATCTCGCCCTACCTCGCATACCTCGACGCCGACGCCCCGAGCCCCTCCGGGATGGCCAACGCTTCGTTCTTCATGCACCTGCCGGTGTCGACCGCGCCGCCGCCGCAACCACGGCCCACACCCGAGGATCTGATCGGCGCGGGCCATCTGGAGGGCGGACTGATCTTCAACCCGAGCTTCGAGGACAACGACTCGTGGTGGCACCTGGAGACGACCAACCGCGCCGTGTACGCCGACTTCTCCCGGGCGCACTCCGGACGGAGGTTCCTCGAGTGCAACACACGGACGCTGGACGGCGACCGCGAGACGTCGCTGTTCCAGGACGGGCCCGCGCCTCCGGCGGGCACGCGAATCGTCCTCCGCGCGTTCGTCCGCTCGCCCACCGGCGTCCCGGTGAACGGCGAGCTGGTGATCTGGGCGCTCGGAGGCGACACGGAGAGCGCCGTGACCCCCTTCACGGCGGGAGCAGAGTGGGCCGAGGTGCGCGTCGCGCTCGTGCCCCTGCGGTCCCACTCCACGGTGCGTGCGCAGATCTACCTCCGGACCATCGATGTCAACCTCGACATCGATGACGTCGCCTTCTACGCCGGCGACGCGCGCGACGCCGCGCCAGTCGCGCCCAACACCTACGTCCTCTGGTACATGGGCGACTACGACGCGGCGGCCTGGATGTACAACTTCACGCCGTCCACGTGGGACGGTCCCGGTCGCGGCACCGTGCCGCTCGCCTGGGGCTTCGACCCGGAGCTGGGAGACCGCATCGCGCCGTTCTTCCGCCACGCCCTGGCGACGCGCACCGCCCGCGACTTCTTCGTGGGCGGCGACTCGGGCCCCGGCTACATCAACCCGAGCTTCCTGTCCCCGGATCGGCTGACCGCCTGGGGGCGCTTCGGCAACGCGATGTACCGGCGCCTCGACGAGTCGATCACCGGCTTCCTCCTCAACCCCACCGCGCCCCTGCCAACCTCGGCTGTCGCCGCCTACGACATCTTCTCCGCCGACGGCGCGATCGTCATGGCCCCGTCCACCGAGTTCCGCACACCGGGGCTGATCGGCAACATGCCCGTCCTCGCCATGACGTCCGACCTCGCTCGCGGCGACATCGGCACATCCGTGGAACGCGTGCGATCGACGACCAGGGACGCGTCGGGATCGCCCGAGTTCCGCGCCTACCGCATGGTGCTCGAGACCGGCGCGTTCATGACCGACCTCTCCGCCCGCGTAGACGACGCGCTCCCGGGCCGGCGGCTCCGCTTCGTGGATCCCTTCACCTTCATGGAGCTGCTCCGCCGGCACCACGGCGGCTCGAACGATTACCGCGCGAGCTGGTTCCCTCCCGTGGATCGGCTCGTCGCGACCGCCGGCGCGCCTCTCGACATCCCCCTCCGCGTGCGGAACGACGGCTGGGACACCTGGACCGCGGCCGGCGCCACCCCGTACCGCATCGCCGCACACGTGGCAGCGAGCATCGCGCCCCGAACGCTGCCGTTCGACCCGGCGGCATATCCCGTTCGCCGCGACGTCCCTGCCGACGTGCCACCCGGCGGCGAGGTGTCCATCACACTGCCCCTGACGGCGCCCGGGCCTGGCGACTGGGTGGTGCAGGCCGACGTCGTTCGCGAGCTGGTCACGTGGTTCGAAACCCAGGGCGACCTGCCGCTCCAGCTCCAGTTGCACGTGTGCGACGCAGACCGGACCGCCTGCGACGGAGTCTGCGTCAATACAACGTCCAATCCCGCCCACTGCGGCGGATGCGGCGTCGCGTGCCCCGAGGGATCGGGGTGCGTCGCCGGGCGGTGTGACAGCGAGACCGTTGAACCTGCCGAGCCGGTCGACGGGGGGACCGAGGATGCCGACGGTCCGGACGCGCAAGACGCTCCCGACACGGGCATGGAGGATGGCGACCCCGACGGCGATGCACCGGGCAGCAGCTCCGGATGTACATGCTCGGCCGCCGGGAGCTCGCCTCGAGCACAATGGCTACCCATCCTGCTGGCGCTGGCGGCCGCGCCATGACGTCGCCGATGCCGGGGGGCGGTCGGCTCACGAGCGCTCGAGCATCACGCGCACCTCGGCGACGAGGTCCGCACGAGGGACCGTGACCTGGGCTGGCCGCCCCTTGCGCCACACGTCGCGGTCCGTGATCTCCGCGGCGAGCTCCGCGCCCAGCCGCAGGTCCTTGAGCGAGACATTGCCCGCGGCGAGCTCGTCGCCGCCCGCGATCACGGCGATCGGCGCGCGCCGCCGATCGGCGTACTTGAGCTGCTTGCGGAACCCGCCCGAGCCCAGGAAGAGCTCTGCCGCGAGCCCCGCGCCCCTGAGCTCCGCGACCATGCGCTGGTAGTCGGGCAGACGCGCCTGGTCCATGACGGTGACCACGATCGGGCCGAGTCGGTGGTCCGTGCCGATGCGCCTCGAGGCGCGCAACGCCGCGAGCAGCCGATCGACGCCGATGCTGGCGCCCGTGGCCGGGACCTTCGTGCCGGTAAACCGCTCGACGAGGTCGTCGTAGCGGCCACCGCCCGCGACGGACCCGAAAGGCCGCACCGTCCCATCCTCGTCCTCGACCTTGAACGTCAGCTCCGCCTCGAACACCGGGCCGGTGTAGTACGCCAGGCCCCTCACCATGCTGGGGTCGAAGACCACGCGTTCGCTGCCGAGGCCCGAGGCATCCAGTAGGCCATCCATGACCTCGAGCTCGCGGACGCCCTCGAGACCGACCTCGCTCTGCCCCACGAGCCCACGCAGCCGGGCGCAGACCTCGGCCCGCTCGCAGGTGCCGGAGCGGATGTACTCCAGGACCGGGCCGGCCTGTTCCGGCAGGAGGCACGCACCCCGTGTGAAGTCGCCCGACTCGTCCATGCGGCCTTCGCCGAGCAGCTCGCAGACCCCCTCCAGGCCCAGCCGGTCCAGCTTGTCGATGGCGCGGAGCAACGAGAGGCGCTGTGAGCGACCCTCGGGAGTGTCGTCCCGGGCCAGGCCAATCCGGTCGAGCACACCGTTGATCACCTTGCGGTTGTTGACCTTGACACGGAAGTCTCCGGGCGCGATCCCGACGGCATCGAGGCCGGCCACGAGCACCGCGCAGACCTCGGCGTCGGCGGCGAGCGAGCCCGTGCCCACGGTGTCGAAGTCGCACTGGAGGAACTCGCGGAACCGGCCGGGCCCGGGCTTCTCCTTGCGCCACACCGGCCCGATCTGGTAGCGGCGCAGCGGCGACGGGAGCTGGGGGCCGTACATCGCCACGACCCGCGAGAGCGGCGCCGTCAGGTCGTAGCGCAGAGCGATCCAGCGCCCGTCGTCGTCGCGGAGCGCGAAGATCCCACCCTCGGGGGTGTCGCTCTCGGGCAGGTACTTGCCCAGCACCTCGGCATACTCGAGCGCGGGCGTCTCGAGCGGCTCGAACCCGAACCGCGTGTAGACCCCCCGGATGGCCTCGATCATGCGGTGCCGGACGTCGAGGTCGATGGCGAAGAGGTCGCGGAACCCGCGCGGGACCTGGGGTGACGTGTTCTCCATTATTGCGCCTCGCCCTCCCGATACGTCCTCGGCCCGGGCCGCGTCAAGGGTCGGGGTGTCACCGAGACGAGGACTGTCGATGTGGGACGACAGCGACCCCGGCGTGAGCGTGAGCGTGAGCGTGAGCGAACCATCGATGTGCTTGACTTGTCGCGGACCGGGGGCTAGGGTGCCTCGCCGTCGGATATCCGTGGAGGAACACGATGCCTTCCTTGACGACCAAGACGTGGAACAGGCGCATCATGAAAGCCCGGAGGATGGGCAAGGCGCGCAAGCGACTCCTGCGCCGCGGCACCACTCCGGTTTTCCCCATCCATCCCGAGGTCGCAACGACCGAGGCGGCGGGCACGCCCCAGCCGACCGTGTGAGCGGCTTCACGGTCCAGTATCTCCGACCTGGGAATCCCGGCCCTCCGGTCCGTCGCTCATCGCCGCGATCCGCCGGCGGACGTCGCGCCGGCGTTTGACGTACACGACCACGAGGAAGACACCGACTGCGGCCCAGAGCGTGAGCCCCGCGGTGACGCTCGGGACCACGCTGTAGCGCCGTCTGAGGTCGTCATGCCACTCGTCCTCGAGCTCCCGGACCGGCATGCCCCAGGTGGCGGCCATCGCAGCGTCGAAGGGTTCGCCGTCCCTCACGCGGACCAGGAGCTCCTGGAACCTCCACCGGCCACGGAAGCGGACGAGGAACCGAACGAAGTCGGCGCTCTCGGCGTAGGCCTGGTTCACCTGGAAATCCCGTGGGGGGAACGACCGGTCCAGCCTCTTGAGCGGAGTGACCTCGCCCCGGGCCACGGCGGGCCACAGCAGCTTGAGCCGCTCCATCGGCAGCTCGTCCGAGGTCACGACCGCGAGCCCCTCGTTGAACCACCGCGGCACGTGCGCGTCGCCGATGACCCACCGGAGGGCCATGTGGGCGAGCTCGTGTCGGAAGACCGTGTCCAGGGTCACCGGGCGGTGCTGCGAGCTCGTCAGCGAGATGACCATCACGTTGTCCGGCCAGAAGGCCACCGCGTCCGCGTAGTCCGGGGGCGGACGCGGGGACAGCGACCGCATCTCGTCGATGTTCCTCGCCATGCGGACCTCGGTCACCGGCTCGATCACGGGCGCGCCGACGCGCCGGATCACCTCGTCACGCACCGTGTCGGCGGCCTCGATGGTCCGGCGGATCACCGGGTGGTAACGCGGCCGGTAGACGAAGCGGAAGTGCTCCGTCGTCGTCACACGATCGGGCTCCGCCGCGGACGGCGCCGCCACCGACATGAGCCCGGCGACCAGCAGGAAGACCAGTTTCGATCTCACGGCACCACGACGTCGAGCGTGACGCCCGTGTCTTCGACTCGAGTCGGCGTGGCCACGTACCCGACCACCGCGGCAGCGGCCACGACGCCCCCGACGATGACCCACATCCACCACTGGCTCCAGATGCTCCGGCGCGCTGGCCGCTCGGCTCGGGGCTCCGCGTCCTCGCCTCCCCCGCCCCGGCCGGCCGACGCCGCGCGCGCACGCGGCAGCACGAAGCCCGAGAGCTCGTCTTCGTCTGGCTCGGCGAGCGCGGGAAGCATCAACGTGCCCCGGTAGAACGCGCCCCGCGCGACGTCGAACGCGCGGACCTCCAGCTCCTCGCCGGCCTGGCGCACGGTGATCAGCAGGTCCACGTCGAGGCGCTGCCCGAGCCGGGCGAGCGCGTCGCGCCGGCCGTCGCCGCCGGACTCGCGCACGAGCTGTCGAACGTCCGAGAGCGGGTCGTCCCCCTCGCCGGCAGCCGGCAGGCCGGCCAGCGCCCTGCGGAGCTCCTGCGACGAGAGAACTGCCAGGTCGTCGCGGTCCTCGAGCAACCCGTACGACCCGAGGACCGCGCGCCGCGCCGCGCGGGATGGGGCCTCGCCAGGCGCCAGGAACGCGACTGTCCCGGCTCGTGGAGGATGGTCGCCGCCGCCTTCCCTCTCGGCCTCCTCAACCTCAGCGCGCGCCGAACCGAGCGGTACCGAAGCGGCGACCACGCAGATACTGGCGACTGCGAGGACACGATGCACAGCCCACCGATAACCGCTCCGGAGCCCCGCGTCAAACCGCAGGGAAAGAAGGTGATGCTCGTGAGCGGGAGCGGGAGCGGGAGCGGGAGCGGGAGCGCCCAGCCTACTCCCGCCCCACAGAACCGCCTCGCCGCTTCCCCGGCTTCCAGCCGAGCAATCTGGCGAGGGCGAGCATGGTCGCGCCGGCGATCGCCAGCCGGCCCGCGATGCACAGGACGTCTGTCCAGGGCCGGAGCTCGTGCAGGACGAGCCAGGCCGAGACCAGGTCGAGCGCCCACGAGGCCGCGACGAGCGCCGGCGCCGCGCGCCACGGCGCGACCACGAGCACGCGCCCTCCGAGCGCGCCGACCAGCACCACGGCCAGGCCCTGCGGCACATCGATGAGGACGCCGAACGCCACGCGGCGCAGCCAGATCCACGGCAGCGACTGGAGGAGACCCACCCCGACAGGCGCCACGACGTTCTGCCGCAACCAGCTCGTCAGGAACGCGGCGACCAGGGCCGCGGCCAGCAGGAAGACCAGGCCGCGGCCTCGGGTCAGTATGTGACGCCGATCAGACATAGCCCCTGCGGCGGTGCGGTCTGGCCCGCCTCGCGGCGGTCTCGAGAGTCGCGGATCCGAGCGACGTCGTCGGCCCCGATCCTGCCCTGTCCCACGAGGACCAGCGTCCCGACGATGATTCGCACCATGTGCTGCAGGAACGCGGTCCCGGCCACGGTGAGATCGACGAGCCCGTCGCGCGGCTCGACGTCGAGCCGGGTGATGGTCCGGACCGTGGTGGGCGCATCGCAGGCGGCCGCGCGGAACGCCGCGAAGTCGTGCTCGCCCACGAGGTGGGCCGCGCCAAGCCGCATGCGCGTGACGTCGAGGGGGGCGCGGACGTGCCAGCTCGTCCGGCGGGCGAGCGGCGACGGCAATCGACAGTTCCAGATCGAGTACCGATAGGCTTTTCCGCGAGCGTCGTGCCGCGCCGAGAAGCCCGGCTCGGCCTCCTCGGACCGGACGACCGCGACGTCGGCGCCGGTGAGCGCGGTCAGACCCGGCGCGAACTGGCCTGCGTCGATGGCCGACACGGTGTCGAAGTGGGCAATCTGCCCCAAGGCGTGGACCCCGGCATCGGTGCGGCTCGCCCCGCGCACGATGCTCGCCTCGCCCGTCATCTCGAGGACGGCTCGCTGGAGCTCGCCCTGGACGGTCCGCGCCCCGTCCCCCTGGACCTGCCAGCCGTGGAAGTCCGTACCGTCGTACTCCACCACGAGACGTATCCGCCGCACATGCGGCATCATACCACCCTGCACGACGATCCTTCGCGCTGGCCAGATGTGCCGGAAGGAGTATCATCCGCGCGCATGGGATGCGTGGATGCGGCTCATCATCGGCAGTGATCACGGCGGGCTCCAGCTCAAGCTGGAGCTCAGGCGCCTGCTCGACGAGCGCGACGTCGAGTACCTGGACATCGGGTGTCACGACGCGACGTCGGTCGATTATCCGGACTACGCCCACCAGGTCGCGGCCGCGGTGGTCGAGGGTGGGTTCGATCTCGGGGTTCTCGTCTGCGGCACGGGGCAGGGCATGGCGATGGCCGCGAACCGCCACCCCGGGGTGCGCGCGGCCCTGTGCACCGACGTCTTCTCCGCTCGCATGGCCCGGGCGCACAACGACGCCAACGTGCTCTGTCTCGGCGGGCGCGTCGTCGGCCCCGGCCTCGCCGGAGCGGTCCTCGAGGCGTTCCTCGACACCGGGTTCGAAGGCGGCCGGCATGTGGCTCGCGTGAGCTCGATCGAGCTGGAGTGCTGAGATGAAGTGCCCCCAGTGCGGCTCGCCGGAAAACCGTGTCATCGACTCGCGCATGTCGCGCGACGGCCGCGTGATCAGGCGGCGCCGCCACTGCGAGTCATGCACCTACCGCTTCACGACCTACGAGCGAGTCGAGTACAACATGCCCACCGTGATCAAGCGGGACGGGCGGCGCGAGATGTTCGACCGGGCCAAGTTGCAGCTCGGCGTCATGCGCGCATGCGTCAAGCGGACCGTGGCCGCGGAACGGATCGAGCAGCTCGTGGACGAGGTCGAGCGGGAGCTGGCGGACCTCCCCGAACGGGAGGTCGAAACTCGTTCGATCGGCGAGCGCGTGCTCTCGCGCCTGCGCGACCTGGACGAGGTCGCGTACGTCCGGTTCGCCAGCATCTACCGGTCCTTCGCGGACGCCGAGGACTTCATCCGTGAGCTCAAGGAGCTGCGGCGGAAGAAGCGCACGACTCAGCCCTGGGGCAAGCTCGAGGCATCCGCCCAGGCGCCAAGCGAGGCGGCGCTCGACCATGAGCTCGAGTAGGGACGATTTCCACGAGGCGACCATGCGACGCGCCCTCCGGCTCGCCGCGCGCGGTCGGACGAGCCCGAACCCCCGGGTGGGCGCGGTCGTCGTCGCGGGAGGCGAGGTCGTCGGCGAAGGGTTTCACGAACGCTGCGGCGGACCGCACGCCGAGGTCCACGCCCTGGCCGCGGCCGGTCCGCAAGCGCGCGGCGCCGACCTCTACGTGACGCTCGAGCCGTGCAACCACCACGGCCGCACACCGCCGTGCACCGAGGCCATCCTCGCCGCCGGTATCCGCAGGGTGTTCATCGGCCACCGCGACGTCGATCCCCACGTCGCCGGCGGGGGCGCCGCCCGCCTGACCGCGGCCGGGGTCGAGGTGATCGCGGACGTCGTGGTCGGGCCGTGCCGGGCGTTCTACGAGGCGTACGACGTCCACCGGCGGCTGGGACGGCCCCACGTCCTGCTCAAGGCCGGGATGACTCTCGACGGGCGGCTGGCCACCCGGACCGGCCAGAGCAAGTGGATCACTGGCGAGGCGGCGCGGCGCGCGGTCCATCGCCTGCGGAGCCAGGTCGACGCCATCCTGGTCGGCGTCGGCACAGTGCTCGCCGACGACCCGGAGCTCACGGCCCGGACGGGGCGCGGCCCACGTCACGATCCGGTCCGCGTCGTCGTCGACAGCCGAGGCCGCACGCCGCCCGAGGCCCGCGTGATCGCCCACGGCTCGGCCGCGCCGACCCTGGTGGCGCACACCGCGGAGGGCGCCGGCGCCGCGGCGAGGCTCGTCTGGCACGGCGTCGAGGCCCTCGAGTGCGTCGGCTGCGACGGCCGAGTGGACCTGGCGGACCTGTTGCGCCGGCTCGCGCGGCGTGGCATCGTATCGCTCCTCGCCGAAGGGGGCGGCGAGGTCCACTGGTCGCTGCTCGAAGCCGGGCTGGTGGACAGGGTGATGCTCTTCGTGGCGCCGGTCATCGTCGGGGGGCGGTCCGCGGTCCCGGTGGTCGGCGGCCAGGGAGTGGAGGATATGTCCCGGGCCTTCCCGATCGAATCCGTGCGACTCCGCCGGCTGGGCCGCGACCTGGTGATCGAGGGCCGCGTCGCGCCGAGAACGGGCTGATCATGTTCACCGGTCTCGTCGAGCAGTCGGGTGAGATCCTGCGCATCGAACGCCGCGGCCCCGATGCCGCGCTGGTCGTTCGGGCCGCGTTCGACGGCCTTTCGCCCGGCGAGAGCGTGGCGGTAGACGGGGTGTGCCTGACGGTCGGCCAGGTCCTCGGGCAGGGGTTCGCGGCCGTGGCCAGCGCCGAGACGCTCGCCCGGACGACACTGAGCCGCACTGAACCAGGCCGCTCGGTCCACCTCGAGCGGGCCCTCGCCGTCGGCGGCCGGATGGGCGGACACATCGTCACGGGGCACGTCGATGCGGTGGCGCGCGTGCTCGACCGGCAGCCGGCGGGCCGGGCCCTCGAGGTGACCTACGAGCTTCCGGCGTCGCTCGCCGCCCTCGTGGCCGAGAAGGGCTCGGTCGCGGTCGACGGCGTCAGCCTCACGGTCAACGCGGTCACAACCGACGCCTTCCGCGTGATGCTCGTGCCGTTCACGCGCGAGAAGACGCACCTCGACCGCGTGCGCCCTGGCGATGAGGTGAACCTGGAGGCCGATGTCCTGGCCAGGTACGTGGCGCGCGCGCTCGGTCGGGCCGGGGAGTCGAAGCCAGATGTCGGCGCGAGCGGGGGGGGCCTGTCGCTGGAGCTCCTGGCGAAGCAAGGATTCATGCGATGAGCACAACCCCCCTCGACACGATCACCGACGCGATCGTGCGCATCAGACGCGGCGAGGTCGTCATCCTCGTCGATGACGAGGACCGCGAGAACGAGGGTGACCTGTGCATGGCCGCCGAGAAGGTGACGGCGGACGCGATCAACTTCATGGCGCGCTACGGCCGGGGCCTGATCTGCTTGACCATGACGCCCGAGCGCGTCGAGCGCCTCGGCCTCCCCATGATGGTGCAGGACAACAAGTCGCCCTTCGGCACGGCCTTCACCATCTCGATCGAGGCGCGGTGCGGCGTGACGACCGGGATCAGCGCGGCCGACCGCGCCACGACCATCCTCGCCGCCGTTGCGCCCGACGCGGGACCCGAGGACATCGTCAGCCCTGGCCACATCTTCCCGCTGCGGGCCGCGCCCGGCGGCGTGCTCCAGCGCACAGGCCAGACCGAAGGCTCCGTCGACCTCGCACGCCTCGCGGGGCTCGAGCCGGCCGGCGTGATCTGCGAGGTCATGAAGGACGACGGCACCATGGCGCGGATGCCGGACCTCGAGGCATTCGCGCGGGAGCACGGCGTCGCCGTCATCTCGGTCGCCGACCTCATCCAGTACCGGCTCCAGGTGGACCAGATCGTCCGGCGCGCGGGGGAGACGAAGATCCGCATCAGCCGCGACGGGCTCGACCTGGAGGTCCGCGTGATCGCGTACGAGCCCGTCCCCGGCGTCGGCGAGGGGCAGTACCTGGCCCTGGTCCACGGCGACCCGTCGGCCACCGCCGATCCCGTGCTCTGCCGCGTCCACACCGGGAGCGTGGTCGAGGACGTCTTCGGCGTGGCCACGCGGCGCCGCGCCGTGCCGATCCTGAAAGCGCTCAGGCTCATCGCCAAGGAGGAGTGCGGCGTGCTCCTCTACCTCCCGGGCAGGATCGGAGTCGCGGACGAGGTCGGGCTCCACGCCTGCACGGACGCGCCGGTGCCGCTCGCGGCTCGTCCCGGACACCTCCGCGAGTTCGGGCTGGGAGCCCAGATCCTGCGCGACCTCGGGGTGCGGAAGATCCGGCTCCTGACCAACACGCCACGCAAGATCGTGGGCCTCAGGGCCTACGGGCTGGAGATCGCCGACCACACGCCACTGGTCGATCCGACGTGAACCCAGTCCCGATCCCCTGTGGAGCGGGACGTGCGAGGGATGAAATGAAAGAACAGAGCCTGCGGATACTGGAAGGGCACCTCGACGCGCACGGCGTGCCCATCGCCATCGTGGTGTCCAGGTTCAATGCGTTCATCTCGGAACGACTGCTCGACGGCGCGCTCGACGCCCTGCGCCGGCACGGCGCGGACGACGCGGACCTCCTGGTCGCCCGCGTGCCCGGCTCGTTCGAGCTCCCGCTCGTCGCCAAGAAGCTGGCGACGTCCGGCAAGTTCGGGGCCGTGATCGCCCTCGGCGCCATCATCCGGGGGAGCACGCCCCACTTCGACTACGTCGCCGCCGAGGCGGCCAAGGGGCTCGCCCACGCCTCCTTCGAGGCGGGTGTACCCGTGGCTTTCGGCGTGCTGACCACCGACACCATCGAGCAGGCGGTCGAGCGCGCCGGGACCAAGGCCGGGAACAAAGGCTGGGACGCGGCGCTGTCGGCCATCGAGATGATCGACCTCCTGCGCCAGGTCGCCGGCCTGTCATAGAGGACCCGGAGATGCCGACCGGAACCAGGCGTCGTGCGCGCGAGGCCGCGCTGAAGGTCCTCTACCAGATGGACGTCGCGGGATTCCGCGCCGACGAGGCCCTGGCCCAGTACTGGACGTGCTTCGACGTCGAGGCCGAGGGCGACGAGTACGCCGGCGAGCTGGTCCGAGGCATCGAGCAGAGCGTCGAGGATGTAGACCGCGCGATCCGCGACGCGAGCTCGAGGTGGCGCCTCGAGCGAATGACGCACGTGGACCGCAACGTCCTGCGCATCGGCGCCTTCGAGCTCCTCCGGTGCCGCGATGTGCCCACCGCCGTGGTCCTCGACGAGGCCATCGAGCTCGCCAGGCGCTTCGGGAGCGAGGACAGCCCGAGCTTCGTCAACGGAGTGCTCGATAAGCTCGCTCGGACCTCCCGGCCCGGCGACGGAGGCTCGGAAGACACATGCACGTAGGCTTCGTCGTCCCGGAGCTCAGACGGCTGGACGAGATCAAGTCCGACGCGATGTGCCTGTGCCTGTACCAGGAGGACTGGCCGCTCCGCGGCACGCCCGGCCTCGTCGACTGGCGCCTCAGCGGACACATCTCACGGCAGCGCGAGGCGGGCTGGATCTCCTGCGCTCCTGGCGAGGTCGTGCTGATGCCACTCTCGCCGCGGCTCCCGAGCGAGAAGCTCCTGCTCGTCGGCATGGGATCGGTCGATGACGGGCTCGGCCGGGACCGCATCGCCACGGGCCTCCATGCCATGTTCGAGGCCCTCGAGCGCATCCGCGTCCATGCCACGCTGCTCCACCTGCCGGGACGGCCGTGGCGCACCTCGACCGAAGAGGTCGTGACGGTCCTGCTCGACGTGGCAGCGGAGCATCCGGAGCACGACGAGGTGATCCTCGTCGAGCCCGTCGATGCTCACGACACGATGCTCCGAGTGATCGAGACCTGGCGGAGCGCGAGGACCGAGTGATATCAATACGTCCCGTGAGGAGAAACCCGAGGAGGAGGATCGTATGGAACGGATGGCATCGATCGAGCTGGCGCTGACGAACGAGGAGACCGAGATGAAGTTCTACGAGCACGAGGCCGCGCGCTCGAAGAACGCCCTGGCGAAGGCCATGTTCGAGACCCTGGCTTGCGATGAGAGAGAGCACATGACCCGCATCGGCACGCTCCATCGCAAGCTCGTGAGCTCGGGCTCGTGGCCCGAGACGGTGAAGATCGAGGTCGCCGGCACGAACATCAAGTCCGTGCTCGAGGGCCTGGTCGAGGGCGCGGGGTCGGTCGCGGACCACGACGACGACGACATGCGCGCCGTCGAGCGCGCCATCGGCTTCGAGACCAAGGGCGAGAAGTTCTACGCCGACCTCGCCCGGGCATGCGACAACCCCAAGGAGAAGGAGCTCTTCTCGTTCCTGTCAGGCATCGAGCGCGAGCACCGCCTGTCGCTGACCGATACACTCCAGTACCTCGAGGACCCGGCGTCGTGGCTCGCCCAGCGCGAGCGCGCGGGCCTCGACGGGATGTGAGCTGATCCATTCCCCCGATGGGGATGCCACCTTACGTCCTGCTTTGACAAGGACTCCGTCCTTGCTACAGTAAGGACGATGAGCAAGGTCACGAGCAAGCTCCAGGTGACGATTCCGAAAGCACTGGCCGACGAGTACGGGATAAAGGCTGGAACCGAGGTGCAATGGGTACCGGCGGGTGAGGTCATCAGACTCGTCCCGCCCGGGACCCGAGACCCGAGCGAGGACCGGGCCACCAGGCTCGAGATCTTCGACCGGGCCACCGAGCGTCAGCGCCGACGGCAGGGACGCACCAGGCTTCGGACATCGCGTACGCGTGGATGGACGCGCGAGGATCTCTACGATGGCCGCGGCAGCGCTCGTTGACACGAACATCCTGGTCTATCGCTTCGACCCGAGGTTCCCGGAGAAGCAGCGGGCGGCGACGGCTCTGCTCAGGCGGGGTATTGCCGAGGACTCCGTCCGGCTGGCGCACCAGGCAGTGGTCGAGTTCGTCGCCGCGACGACGAGATCGGGGCCCAGGTCCCCGCCTCTGCTGACCCCCGAGGAGGCAGGTCGCGAGGCCGAGGGCCTCCTCTCTCAGTTCGTGGTGCTCTACCCGACCGAAGTCCTCCTGCGCACGGCCATCCGCGGGGCGGCAGCCTACCATCTCTCCTGGTACGACGCTCACATGTGGGCCTATGCCGAACACTACGGACTCCGTGAGCTCCTCACCGAGGATTTCCAGGACGGCGAGATGATCGGCACGGTCCGCATAAGGAACCCGTTCCGGTGAGCCGGTATCCGCGCAACGAGCTCAGACTTCGGGGACTCGCTTACTCGCCCGTTCCGAGCAACCCGCGCGCTACGTCGCGGAGGTGTCGTGTCCGGCACCCCGCCGCGACGACGATCGACCGAAGCCTGTCGTAGCCTCGTTCCAGGTCGTCGTTGACCACGAGGTACTCGAACTCCTCGAACCGCGCGATCTCGCCCCTCGCGTTGGCGAGCCGCAACGCGACCTGCTCATCGGACTCGGTCCCCCTCGTCCTGATGCGGCGCTCGAGCTCGCGCATGGACGGCGGGAGCAGGAAGACGGTGGTCGCCTCCGGGTACGTGCTCTTGATCCGCGCGGCGCCCTGCACGTCCACGTCGAAGAGGATGCCGCCCGCGCCGGCAGGCGGGGACTCGACCTGGTCCCTGGCCGTCCCGTAGAGGTGGCCGTGGACGTGCGCCCACTCGATGAACGCCCCGGCCTCGATCATCTCACGGAACCGGTCGTGCGTGACGAAGCGGTAGTCGACGCCGTCCACTTCCCCCGGGCGGATCGGCCGTGTCGTCGTGCTGACCGAGAACCGGAGCGACGGGAGCTCGCGGAGCAGACGGCGGCAGAGCGTCGTCTTGCCGGCTCCGGAGGGTGACGAGATCACGAGGAGGAGGAACGACATGGCTGCCCTCATTCCACGTTCTGGACCTGCTCGCGCATCCTGCTGATCTCGCCACGGAGCTCGACGACCAGGTGTTGGAGCTGCGCGTCCTGCGCCTTGGCGCCGGTGGTGCTCGCCTCGCGGGCCATCTCCTGGAGCAGGAAGTCGAGCCGCCGGCCGACCTCCGCGTCCTCGGCGGCGATGGCACGGAAGTGGTCGATGTGGCTCCGGAGCCGCGCGAGCTCCTCGCTCACGTCGCTCCGGTCGGCCAGGACGACGATCTCCTGCGCCAGTCGCTCCTCGTCGATCTCGAGCTCGCCGTCCGCGAGACGCGCGAGCCGGGCGCGCAGCCGATCACGGGCGATCGTCGGCACTTCGGCGGCGCGCGCCTCGATCCGGGGCAGCAGTCCCTCGATGACGCGCAACCGCTCCTCGAGGTCCGTCCGGGTGGCCTCGCCTTCCCGACATCGCATGTCGGTGACCGACTGGACGCCCTGCTCGACCGCGGCCGCGAGCGCTTGCTCGAGCGCGTCGCCCGCCAAGTCGCCCGACGCGACGAAGACGTCCGGCACTCCGGCCAGGACGTCGATCGACACCGGCGTCGGGAGCCCGAGCTCGACCCGGAGCTCCTCGAGCTCGCGGAGACAGCGGCGAGCGAGCTCCCGGTTCAGGCACGACACGCCCGCGGGATCGCCCTGGAGACGGGCCGTGAGCTCGACACGGCCCCGGGAGAACCGGGACCGGAGCACCTTCTCCACGAGATCCTCGCCACCGGTGAGCTCGGGGGAGAGATGGAGGCGCAGCTCCAGGAAACGGTGGTTGAGCGTCTTGAGCTCGACGGCGATCCACCCCGCGCCGAGCTGCGCGCGCCCCCGCCCGAAGCCCGTCATCGACCTCACGAGCGCGTCCTCATGGCCGCGGCCGTGCGGCGGAGCCCCTCGGTGAGGTCCATGGCGGGGCGCCAGCCGAGCCGCTCGGCTGTGTATGAGATGTCGGCGACCGAGTGCAGGATGTCCCCGGCGCGCGCCGGCTCGTGGACCGCCTCGAGATCGGACCCGACGGCCGTCGCGACCATCCGGGCCAGGTCCCTGACGTTGACGCGCCTCCCGCTCGCCACGTTGCACACGGCTCCGGCCCCGCCCGGTGCGACGCACGCGGCGAGGTTGGCCCTGACCACGTCGTGCACGTAGACGAAGTCGCGGGTCTGCCCGCCGTCGCCGAAGATGATGGGAGGCTTCCCGTTCAACATGCGCTCGAGGAACTTCGGGACCACGGCGGCGTAGTCGCCCGCGGGGTCCTGCCTCGGGCCGAACACGTTGAAGTAGCGCAGCGCCACTGCCTCGATCCCGAGCAAGTCCGAGGCCACGCGCGCGTATTGCTCGGTGGCGAGCTTGCTGACCGCGTAGGGAGAGGTCGGCCACGCCCTGAGCGTCTCGCGTTTCGGGAGCTCCGGGTCGTCGCCGTAGACCGCGCAGGAGCTCGCCACCACGACCCGCTTGACCCCCGCGTCCCTGGCGGCCATCAGCACGTTCAGGGTCCCGTGGACGTTGACCTCGTCTGTGAGCAACGGCTCGGCCACCGACCGCGGGACCGAGGCGACCGCGGCCTGGTGGAGCACGAAGTCGCACCCCGATACGACGTCCCGGAGCATGCCGACGTCGCGGACGTCTCCCACGACGAGCTCCACACGTGCTCCCAGGTGCGCCAGGTTCTCGCGCTTGCCCGTGCTCAGGTCGTCGAGCACACGGACATCATCGCCCAGCGCGACGAGCTCCTCACAGATGTTCGAGCCGATGAAGCCGGCGCCGCCCGTGACCAGATACCGTGCCATGTTCGACCCCCGTGGTGTTTCCCGCCACACCGCGTGGCGGGGTGTGTGTGCTCTTCAATTCCACCCTCTCCCCCTGGGAGAGAGCCGGGGTGAGGGCGCACCAGTCACGACTTCTTGAATAACGCTTGCAAGCGGTCGAGGGCCGCCTGCTTGTTCTCGGTCTCGAGCTGACCGCTGCGGAGCTTGAGATGGGTGCAGTGGTTCGCCCGCTCCCGGTCGCTCACGTACTCGGCGATGGTCATCGTGCACTGGTTGTGAGCGCCGGGGTCCCAGTACTCGCAGTTCTTGCACACGTGCAGGTCGGCGCCGCAGTGCGGACACATGTCGGTCCGCTGCATCTTCACCTCGAAGACGAGCTCCTGCGAGCACCTGTGGCAGTGGTAGTGCCGCTCCTCTTCCTTCGGAATCCACATCCCGGAGCTCCCTCGTGCGGCGGGCGCACGTACCACGAAACATCATCGAGGCCGCAGCGGCGGGACCCGCGATCGCGACCTCACTCGCTCAACCGGCGTTTCCTCAGGATCTGCTCCTTGACGCGCTGGTACTCGACCTCCCAGGACGACGATCCTTCCTGGAGGTTCTTGATCTTGTCCCGGACCTCCTGCTCGACCTCTTCGTCCACCGACATGTGCTTGCGCAGGATCGGACGGATCTTGCGCCGGAGCTCGTGGTCCTCGGTGTAGACCTCCTGGACGTGGACGCTGTGCATGAACGAGCCGATGATCTGCTGGATGATGTAGTCGAGCGAGTCCTCGCCGATCCCGAACCCCCGGGTATCGGCGATGGTCTTCTTGATGCGCGAGAACTGCGAGTAGGGGAGCTTGCGGATCTCGAGCAGGTCCTTGGCCTTCTCCACGATCTCCAGATCGGTGCGGAGGTACTCCTTGAGCACGGCTTCGACGTCCTGCTCGACCTCCGGGAGGTTGTCGGTGTCGATGTCGCCCTCCTCGGACAAGGTCCGGGCGACCTCCGCCGAGATGACCGCGATCTTTCCACGAAATAGCCGCATCCGCCCCTCGTTCTCCTGCTGACCCGGCGGGAGTATGGACTGGTGGGTTGGGCCTGTCAATCGCGGATTCCCGCATCGGGCCTGGTGAATCGGCCGATTGTTGACAGCCACGGCGGGAGCCTGACAGGCTCCGTCTGGCCGGTCATGTCGGAGCGCAACGAGCACCACGAGAGCCTCGCCGTGAGGCTCAAGAAGCACGTCGAGCGATCGTGGCGGACCCTCGCCGACCTGGCCGAGGACCACCCCATCGTCACGGAGCTCGCATCCGAGCTCGCGCGCGGGAGCCCGCAGGCGAGCGAGGTCCTCGCCCAGCTCCGGCAGCTCGTGTCGGTGACCCACATGCGACAGCTCGCAGGGCTGCTCCAGGTGGAGCCCTGCTCCGTGGTCGTCGCCGGCCCCGTGAACGCGGGGAAGTCCACCCTGCTCAACGTCCTCGCCGGCGCGACGCTGGCCGAGGTGGGCGCCATGCCGGGGACCACGACGGAGCCCTGCGCCCACGATGTCCTCGGCTTCCGCATGATCGACACGCCCGGCGCCGACGAGGTGGCCGGCGAGGAGCGGAAGCAGGCGGCGCTCGCCGAGGTGGAGCATGCGGCGGTCACGGTCGTCCTGCTCGACGCGAGCCGGGGCGTCACCGCCGCCGACCGGGGTGTGTTCGACCTCGTCGCCGCCGCCGTCCGGCACGGTATCGGGGGGAGGGACGAGGCTGCGTGCTCGCCGTTGGACCTCCTCGAGCAGGGCAAGGTCATCGTCGCACTGAACAAGATGGACATGTGCCCGCGCGACGAGCGGGCCGCGGTCAGGCGCCGCGCCGCCGCCGACCTCGGCATCACACCGGCTCACGTCGTGCCGATCTCCGCCCTCAAGCGGAGCGGCCTCGACCGCCTCGTCAAGCGCATGGTCGACGCAGCGCCCGGCATGGTCGAGGCGCTGGTCGAGGTCATGCCCACGTACGCGGACGACCTCGCGGGGCAGCTCATCCACCGGTACTCGCTGGCCGCGGCCACGCTCGCCCTGGCCCCGATCCCGGGGCCCGATGTGCTCCCGCTGACTGCCCTCCAGCTCGCGCTCGTGATCCGCCTCGCGCGCATCTACGGACACCGCCTGACATGGAAGCGGTCGAGGGAGGTGCTGCCCGCCGTCGCGGCTGGGCTCGGATGGCGCGAGCTGTTCCGTCAGGTGGCCCGGATCGTCCCGATCAGCGGCTGGGCCGTGAGCAGCGGTATCGCATACGCGGGGACGTACACCACCGGACGGGCGGCCCAGCACCTGCTCCGCACGGGGCGGAAGCCCACGCCCGAGCAGATCGCTCGATGGCGGGCCGACGCGAGGGAGTGAACGCGGGGACCGGGCCTTGCCCTACTTCCGGACGTAGGTCCCGAAGACCTCGGCCTCGGCGAGCACGTGGCCCATCATGGCGGCGAGCACGTCGTCCTTCGTGGCGCCGGCCTTCAGCTCGAGCATCGTATCGAGCGAGTAGAGCTTGAAGAAGTACCGGTGCGTGCCGCTCCCCGGCGGCGGGAGCGGGCCGCCCCACGCCTCCTCGCCGAAGTCGGTCCTCCCGTTCACCCCGACGCCGGTCTGTCCCTCGGCGAGGCCGCCGGTCGCGGCCGGGATGTCGAAGAGCACCCAGTGGACCCACGGCTTGGGCCGCGGCCGCTGCGGGCTCGGTGCGTCGGGGTCGTCGCAGATCAGGGCGAAGGAACGCGTCCCCGCCGGGGCGCCGGTCCAGGCGAGCGGCGGCGAGACGTTCTGACCCTCGCCGGTATAGGCGTGCTTCTTCGGGATAGGTCTGCCCGCGTCGAAGGCTGTGCTGGTCAATGACAGGCTCATGGTCGACCTCCTCGGATGCAGTGACTTTCTCACGCCTGCCGGAGCTGTCAACCGGGTTCGAGGCTCACGGAGGCAGGAGCTCGAGCAGGCCGAGGTGGTGGACGAGGGAGATGGCGAGCGCGGCGTCGGCCTCGCTGACTCCCCACGCCATGGCCTGGACCACTTGCTGGACCGGCACCGGTTTGCTGTCGAGCGAGAGGGCAATGACGACGTCGTCGGGGAGCCCGAGCTCCGACAGGGTGGCTCGCGGCTCGGGCACGGCCCTGATCGTCCAGGACTCATGCGCCTCGAGCCACGCGAGGCTCACCCCGATCGGAGTGGTCCTCTTGATCCCAGGCCAGAGCAGGTGGAGCGTCCTGAGGTCGAGTGGGAAGGTCGCGTCGCGCGGCTCCATGTCCCGGTAGAGCGAGTACTCGCCGTGCTTCCAACCGAACAGGTCCAGCACGCGCTCCCTGATGTGGTCCGAGATGGCGCGGAACAGCGTCAGGGGCCGGATGTGCCCGAGGCTGGCGAGCGTCTCGCCGAGGTGGCCCGGGTAGGCCGGGAGCGCGTCGAGCGCCTCGTCGAGCTGCTCGGTCGTGATCACGCCCTGCTCGACGAGGTACGTGCCGAGGAGCTCGCTCGGGGCATTGGACGAGACGTGGTGCGGGTCCCCGTTGACGAAGAAGACCTCCTTACGCAGGTCGCCCTGCTGGAAGATGGCCAGGCCGGTCTCCTCGGATACTGCCAGCTCGAACAGGACCCGCCAGATCGGCTCGTCGTCGAGGAGACCACGCCGGTCCGGCGGACCGACGCTCGCCACTTCCTTGGTCGGCGGTGTCAACGACGGCGCGTGGCGCGAGAGCTCCCGCACGAGCGAGAGCGAGACGAACGGCCCGGCGCCGATGGAGACGTCGTGCCCGGAGCGGAACCTGCCCGAGACCACGCCCTCCACCGCGGCCGCGTACGCCATGGGTCCGAACGTCGCCCCGCCGGGACCACGGAACGTGTAGGTGCTCGCGCTCTGGACCGGGGTCATCTGGAGCAGCGTGTCCTGGGGCGGCTCGTCGATGATCACGAACTCGGTCTCGACGTCTGGAGGAGGTGGTGGCGGCGGCGCGACCACGGGGAGGACCTTCGGGCCGGACGGCGACTTCTGCTCCAGCGCAACCTGCACGAGGCGCGACAGCTCGCGCCGCAGCTCGTCCGGCGGTGTCGCCACGGCGCGCTCGAGCGACCTGCGCATGCTCCCGGCTGTCGGGAATCGATCGCTCGGCGTGCGCGAGAGCGCCTTGCGGAGGATCGGCTCCGCGTCGCCGGGGATGCGGCCGGCGTGCGCCTCGAGCACGTCCAGCCGGACGTCACGGATGGCGATCAGGGTCGTCAGCTCCGTGTCCCGGTGGAACAGCCGCTCCCGGCAGAGGAGCTCGCAGAGCACGACCGCGGCAGAGAACAGGTCCGCCCGGTAATCGACGGAGCCGGCCGTCACCTGCTCGGGCGCCAGGTAATCGAGCTTCCCTTGCGTCGGGCCCCGCTCCGAGGCGTGACCTTCGTGGGACGTCCAGGCGATCCCGAAGTCGCCGAGCTTCACGTCGCCGTCACGCGAGAGATAGATGTTGGACGGCGACACGTCGCCGTGGACGAGCTTGAGCGACGAGCCGGCCTCGTCCTTGGCGAGGTGCACGTGGCTCAGGGCGCGGAGCACCTGGCAGACGATGAAGATGGCCACATCTGGCGAGATAGGCTGCCCTGCCGATCCACAACGCTGCGAGAGCTTCCAGCAGTCGACGCCGTCGATGTACTCCATCACGATGAATGGCTCTCCGGCCTCGTGCCCGGTGTCGAGCAGCCGGACGATGTTGGGATGGTCCATCAGCCGGGCGGTCCGGAGCTCCCTCTCGAAGAGCTCGACGAAGTGCGGGTCCGTGGCGAGCGAGGGCAGCATCCGCTTGACCACGACAGGTTCGTCGTTCCTGGTTCCGTCCACCGGGCGGGCGAGGTAGACCTCGGACATCCCGCCGCTGGCGAGCTGTCGCACGGTCTCGTAACGACCGAACCGCATCCGTCGAAAGCCAGTCTACGGCATCGATGTCGCTGACGTGAAGAATTGCTCGCCCTCGAGCCCAACGCGGGTGATCACACCGCACCCGGATCGGCGCACAGTGACACAGCCGAGCGGCAGACCGCGACATCTGCGGCAGAGTGGACTCCGTGGACCAGGTGGACCACGTGGACCGCGGCCACACCAGGCGCGCCACCCAGCCTCGCCTGAGCGCAGTCCACCTCGTCCACCGCGTCCACTGCGTCCACAGCGAGCACTCGAGTCCCTGAGTGCCTGGCATGGTGAATGCTCACACTGTGAGCCGTCGATCGAACGGCAGGAGGACTCATGATATCCAGGACCAACGGCTTCTTCGCGGCGTTGCTCTGGGCGCTCTGGCTACTGCCGGGGTGCTACGCGTCGAGCATGACCGACGGCGACGGCGACTCTGACGCCGACGGCGATGCGGACTCCGACAGTGACGTGGACGCGGACAGCGACACGGACATCGACGCAGACGTTGACTCGGACACCGACGCGGACTCCGACCTCGTCGTCCACGAATGGGGCGTCTTCACCGGCGGCATGGCGCGCACATCGCCGCGGTCCTGGCTTGACGACATGGCCGACAAGCCGATCCTGTACTTCTACTCGGACAGGCCGCTGACAGTCGGCGTGTCGGTGGACTTCCCCGGCGGGAGCGCCACGGAGACCTGGCCCGAGGTGAGCCTCGGTTCGACCATCGACTGGCCCGAGGTGCGGGTCGATCCGGCGGCGTGCGCGTCCCACACGCCGTTCCCGGGGATCGGCGAGGGACAGTGCGAGGACCGGTGGCGCTGGCAGTGCGAGGCCACCGAGCTGTGGACGTACGTCGTCCCCGAGGCGGGGTGCATCCAGGTGGGCGCCACGACCGCTCCGTTGATCTTCTACTCGGGCTCGCTCGCCCCGGGCGGCCTGCCGATCGCCGGCTCCTACTGCTCGATCCCCCTCACCTCCGAGCCGCCGGACCTGGACGAGCCGCGGGCCAGCGGCGTCGACCTCACCCTCTCCAACCAGGGCGAGCGCCCCGTCGGCTCCGTGTTGCTGGTCTATCGTGACCTCGCGGGCCAGTGCTACCCCTGGGAGGGATGTGACATCGACCAGGCCATCGTCGGCGTGGCCCGTGTCGATCAGGTCCGCCCGGGCGAGGTGGTCGACGTGAGCTTCGAGACCTCGATGTTCATCGCGCCCGAGGAGAGTCGGTACATCGAGCCGCCCGACTGGCTCCTGGCCGAGGAAGCCACCCTCGCGGCCGAGATGCAGGACGCGGGGCTGTCCCGGTCCGAGGCCGAGGCCCTGCTCGCGGGCTGGCGCCACACGTTCTTCGACCTCATGCCGGACGACAACTTCATCAGCGTGCCGCTCGGCCCGAGCCTCGAGGCCATCTACCTGCTCCCCCGCGACGACTACGACGAGCTCCTGCCCATCCGGATCGACCCCGAGCCGCGAACCCTCGTCCGCGTCGGACTCGGCCTCCAGTTCCTCGAGAACATCTGCGGCGTCGATTCCTGACACTCCAGTGTCGTGCCCGTTCGCGCCCTCGTGCTCGAGATCCCAGGAAATTCGCTCACGCTCAGGCTCACGCGCATGCTCACGACAGGAGATCCGCCACGAGCTGTTGAACTGCGGTATAGTGCCGGGTCTCGAGAGGAGCACACGGCATGGGAATCGCGACGCGCGTGACACAGATGCTGGGGATCGAGCACCCGATCCTCGGCGGGACCATGATGGACCTTTCCGTCCCGTCGTTCGTGGCGGCCATCTCCAACGCGGGCGCGCTGGGGATCCTGGCCTCAGCCATCTACCGGAAGAATGAGGACCTGCACACGGCGCTCCGCGAGCTGAAGGACCTCACGGACAAACCGTTCGCCGTGAACATCAACCTGTTCCCCATGCTCGCACCGCCCGACAACGCGGCGTTCGTCGAGATCCTGGCCGAGCACGGCGTGAAGATCGTCGAGACCTCCGGGTTCGGCGCGCCCGCGGAGCTGGTCGCGCTCTTCAAGACGCACGGGATGACCTGGATCCACAAGTGTGTGGGCGTACGCTACGCCCGGAAGGTCGCCGGCATGGGCGCGGACGCGGTGACCGTCGTCGGGTACGAGAACGGCGGCGCCACCGGAACGCTCAACGTCACCACCCTCGTGCTCGTCCCATCGACGGTGGACGCGGTGGACATCCCGGTGATCGGCGGCGGCGGCGTCGTCGACGGCCGCACGCTCCATGCCGTGCTCGCCCTCGGCGCGGAGGCCGCGATCGTCGGGACGAGGCTCATGCTGTCCGACGAGTGCCCCATCCACGAAAACTTGAAGAAGGCACTCTGCGAGGCCACCGAGCTCGACACGGACATCATCATGCACTCGGTCAAGTTCCCCCACCGGGTCTGGCTCAACGAGCCCGCGAAGAAGGTCCGGGAGATCGAGGCCAAGGGCGGCGGGCTCAAGGAGATCTATCCGTTCGTGTCCGGCGAGTCGGCGAGGAAGATGTACTCGACCGGCGACCTCGAGGCCGGGACCGTCTCGTGCTCGCAGGGCATCTCGCTGGCGAGGCGCGTGATGCCTCTCAAGGACATCGTACTCGAGATGGTCGAGGGCGCGCGCGAGCAGCAGCGGCGGCTCGCCGCGATGGGCCTCTGAGTCGGACGGGCGTGATGGTCGACCAGGACGACGACCGGCCGAGCGACGACGGGCGGCTCTCCGAGGCCCGCGACACGGTCATGACCCTGAACCCTCCTCCGAGGCGACGCCTGCGCTGGGCGCTCGCGGCGGCCGCCGGCCTCGCCGTCCTGCTCGGGATTGTCCTGGTCCTCTGCAGCCCCGGTATGCCCGAGCCTCCTCCACTGCCCGATCCCATCGATCCCCCCACTCGTACCGCGGTGCAGGACCAGACTGTCCGGCGCCTCATGACGACCGTGGGTCGCAGCCGGCTCTGTGAGCGCCTCCAGGGCACCCTGATGCCGCTCCCCGGACGCGACGCGCCGCCCGGACGCGACGGGGGCCTGGCCCCGGCCATCGGCCGGTTCTGGATCGAGCGGTGCCTGGCCGAGGAGCGCGCCTCGAACATCGCGCTCCGCCTCGAGGGACGAGGGTGGACGTGGGCCGACGAGACCAGAGCCGGCCCCATGGACACGCGCTTCACGGTGCGCGGGGTCCTCCGGTTCATGCTCCAGGTCGACATCGAGGGCTCGCTCGACCTGGGATACAGCGAGAGCACGAACGTCGCCTCGATCTGGCTCACGCCCACGCGGCCGCCCGCGGCCCGGCTCAACCTCCAGGGCGAGGTGCCGGTGCAGGCCGAGAGCGGGCTCGGCGGGCTGTTCGACATCCTGGGCCAGGTCCTCTCCAGCCCGGTCGAGTCGAGGGCCAGGCCCGTGATCGAGCAGTTCGGCGCCAACGAGATCGCGCGGCGCCTGAGCTCGGGCCTCACGACGACGGTCGATCTCTGCACCGGTCAGCTCGACGTCCACCAGGGGGCTCTCGGCGACGGCGAGACCCCGCTCCGGCCCTACCCTCCCGACGGGACGGCGTGGATCGACAACCAGCGGGTCGAGGCCCGGGGCGGCGCCATCGACGCCGCCGGCCCCTGGGACACCGGAGGTCGACCGCTCCGCGTGGACATCGAGGTGGAGCAGGGCGGCGGCGTCACGGCCCTGGTCCTCTGCGAGGACCAGGCGCGGCTGGTGATCGAGGCGTTCCTCGGGCAGCGACCCGCGCCGCTCGTGACACCTCTGGCGCAGCAGGTCGTGACGCCGGGCACTGCCGCGACGATCCGCACGCGAGACCTCTCGTGCCCAGCGGCCCTGATCGTCACACCGTTCGACCAGGGCCGCGAGCCGACCCGGTACAGGTACCGCATCGTCGCGGGCGACGGCCGCCAGACTCCGCTGGCGACCTGCGGACACTGATTGGATTCCAGTCCAGCAGGTTCGGACCGAGATGCTCCCGCCCCCCTCAGTGCGAAGGCCTAGCCGCTGTGCTCCATGGGACGGTCGACCGCCACATGAAATCAGGCTATGCTCTTCATGATGCTGGATCTCGTGCTATTAGAGCAACTCGCGCGCGCCCGTGTTGACGATGCTGAGGCCCTCCGAACGGCGGGACGCCATGATGGTGCCATCTACATCTGCGGGTACGCTCTCGAGATTGCGCTGAAGGCTCGGATCTGCAGGACACTCGGGTGGGCTGGTTTTCCGGAAACGCGGAGCGAGTTCAATTCCTACCGTTCCTTTCGCACTCATGATCTCGATGTCTTGTTGCACCTCTCAGGTATCGAAAAGCTCGTGAAGAGCAGCCATCTCACCCACTGGTCGAGCGCTGCATCCTGGGATCCAGAGGCCCGTTACAAGCCCATCGGCTCCGCAACTGATGCGGATGTCGCTGAGATGGTCTCTGCGGTCAACGAACTTCTTGGAGTACTGCTATGATCGACACCGAACGGCTCATAGAACTCAAGGATGTCCTTCAGAGGGATTGCGGTGAGTTCTCCTTGTTTGCGCTATTTCTTCGTGAGGACGCACCAGGCAAGTGGGATCTGGTGGTCGCGGCACCTTGGATAGATGAGGACAAAAAGTCCGCCCTCAAAAAGATTGCGGAACGTGTGAGCGCTGGCCTTTCACAGAAAGAGCTTTTGGAGGTCTCGCGGATCGTCGTACTCGACCCCGAAAACCCCGCCCTTGAAGCAACGTTGCGTGCCGTGAAGGCCAACAACAGCAAGGTCGAAGTCCGGAACAGCAACTTCTTCGGCCTCCAGATCAAACATGCGGTGATTCTTGAATCGAAACGTGTTTCGGCTGAGGCGAAACAGGCCGAGGCGTAGTACACTCCCCATTTCATGCTCGTTGAACGCCTGGGATGAACCCAGTATCACTGTCAGCCGAACGATCTTGAAAAAACCCTCTCACTCGCTCGGCGGTGTCACGCCGAGGTCGTGGAGCGCGTCGACGGCCTGCTGGTGCTCGGGCGACGTCTCGGGCGTGATGTCGCGGCAGAGCTCGAAGTGGCTGACGGCGCCGGTCGTGTCCCCCTCGTCGAGCCGGGACCGGGCGTTGTCACAGATCTCCCGGGCCCGGCCGGCCAGCGTGAGCAGCGCCTGGAGCACGTCGGGGTGGTTCGGCGCGAGCTCCTTTCCGCGCGACCAGTTCTTGAACGCCTCGCGCAGGAGACCGGACCGGTACTTCTCGGACCCCATCCGGTGGTAGGAGTCGCCGAGGAGGTTGCCGACCTCCCGCACGTACCGGCTCTTGAACCCCTGGGGCATGATCTTGGCGTCTGCCTTGGTCAGCACGTCGTAGCTGGCCTCCGCCTCGGGGAGCCTGTCGGCGCGCACGTCGCGGTGCGCGTCGGCGCTCGCCGTCTGGACCCGGATCATGTGCTGGAGGAGCTTGTTGATGGTCTCGAGGTGCTCGCGGTATCGGCGGTTCTTCTCGAGCAGCGTGAGGGAGTGGATCGCGTCGTCCGCGCGCCCCTGGGTGTAGTCGATGACCGTGCGCCGGATCTGCTCCTCCGGGTACGCCTCCGTGAGCGCGCCGTCGAGCGCGCCGTCGCCCGTGCCGGGCTGCGGGATCGCGCACGCCACGAAGTCCCGCCTGTTCTTGAGCCGCTCCTCGGCGCGTTCGAGCGCCCGGCGCACCCGCACCTCGTCGGGGATGGGCTCGCCGAGGGGCCACGTCTGGAAGAAACGGCAGAGCTCGGTCTGGCACTCCTCGTAGCGCCAGCTCTTGCAGAGCGCGAGGCCGCGGTTGCGGGCCCGGTCGGCGAGGGACCGGTTGACCTGCCTGAGCCGCTCGCTCGAGTCGGCGTAGTAGCTGCTCTCCTGCGGGATCTTGGAGAACAGGGCCACGGCCCGCTCGAGGTCCCGGTCGGTGTCGGCGATGCGTTCGCCTTCCTTGAGCCACGCTTCGCGTTCGCGTTCCAGCCGGGCCGTCTCCAACCCCTTGACGGCCTCGTCGTTCAGCGGATCGAGCTTGAGCACGCCCTGGAGCGTCGCTGACGCGCCCTCCCAGTCGCGCTGCCTGAGTAAAGTCGAGCCGCGCTCGAGCTGCATGCGGATCTTGGCCTGGAGCTCGCGCTCTCGCTCCGCCGGATCTGGTGGTGGCGGCGGGGGCTCCTCGTGGCGGATGACGTTGATCGCGACGATCACCAGGCCGAGCGCCAGCGTGACGGCGGCGAGGATCGCGACCCGCTTGCGGCGCGGCGACCGTGGCTTCACCGCCTTCCCCTCGGGCTCGTTGGTCAAGAGGAACCGGAACGAGATGTCTCCGAAGCGGACCGTGTCGCCGTGCGAGAGATCGGCCTTCGTGATCTGCGTGTCGTTGACGTAGCACCCGTTGTAGCTGCGGAGGTCGAAGAGGACGAACGAGCCGTCCTTCTGGATGATCTTCGCGTGGTTCCTGGACACCGAGGCGTCCTCGATGACCAGGTGGCTCCCCTTGACCCGGCCGACGGTCGTCTCGGGCTGGTCGAGGTAGACGGCTTGGTCCTTGAGATACCCGGCGAGCCCGATCAGCCGTGGCGTCACGGGCAGCGCGACGGTGGGCGCCTCCGGGCTCGTCTCGGGACCGGCAGCCTCGGCGATCACGGACGGGCCGAGCGGGACCGACCCGGACGGAGGGCTCGACCGCGCTCCGTACTGCGGCTGGGGTGACGACTGGGAGCCGTGAGGCCAGGGAGGCGACGCTGACGCGTGGCCCTCCGGGCGCCCGCGCGTCGGTGGCTCCAGGTCCACACCGGAGCTCGACATCACCGGTGGCGGCGGCGAGAACGGGCTCGGCGCCGGCCTCGCCGCAGGGGGAGGCGGCGGGGCGAACGGGCTCCGCGGCTGGGACGGCACGACGGCGGGCTCCGGGGCGACGACCTGGACGTCGATCACCCCGATACGGACGGCGTTCCCGGGATCGACCCGCGTGGCCTGGGCGATCCGCCGGCCGTCGACGAGCACGCCGTTGGACGACCCGAGATCCTCGACCCAGACCTGTCCCTCGTACGGGAAGAACTGCGCGTGGTACCTGGAGATCGCCTTGAACGGCAGCGCGACATCGACGTCGGCGGCGCGGCCCACGGAGATCTGCCGATCGACGACCGGCACCTGCGCCACCGTCTTTCCGGATGGATCAGTGAACTTGAGCCCGGACATTCACCTATCAATCGCGGACGTCTCGCTCACCAGAACGGCGCTGTCCGACCAGCCTCCAGGTCACATCACCCCATCGGGCGAGAAGATGCTCATGTTCACCTTGAGGCCTCTGGACGTGAGCTCGCTGTAGAACTTCGGCACGAGGCCCGTCGCGACGAACCGCCCTCTCACCTTGCCCTGGTTGTCGAAGCCCTCCTGCTGGAACAGGAAGATGTCCTGCATGGTGATGACGTCGCCTTCCATGCCGGTGACCTCGGCGACCTGGGTGATGATGCGCGAGCCGTCGGCGAACCGGGTCTGCTGCACGATGATGTCGATGGCCGAGGCGATCTGCTCGCGGATGGCGCGCACCGGGAGCTCCATGCCGCTCATCAGCACCATGGTCTCGAGCCGGCTGAGCGCGTCGCGGGTGTTGTTGGCGTGGAGCGTGGTCAGCGAGCCGTCGTGCCCGGTGTTCATGGCCTGGAGCATGTCGAGGGCTTCGCCGCCGCGGCACTCACCGACCACGATCCGGTCCGGCCTCATGCGCAGGGAGTTGCGTACGAGGTCCCGGATCGTGACCTCGCCCTTGCCCTCGATGTTCGGCGGCTTGGTCTCGAGCGAGACCACGTGGTCCTGCGGGAGCTGGAGCTCGGCCGCGTCCTCGATGCTCACGATGCGCTCGGAGTCGGGGATGTAGCTCGCCAGCATGTTCAGGGTCGTGGTCTTGCCGCTGCCAGTCCCGCCGGAGATGACGATGCTCTTGCGGTACTTGACGCACACTTCGAGGAACTCGGCGATCTGCCGGTTGAACGTCCTGAGCCGGATCAGGTCGGCGGGCCCGAGCATGTCGCGCCGGAACTTGCGGATGGTCACGCACGGCCCCCGGATCGCCAGCGGCGGGATGATCGCGTTGACCCTCGATCCGTCGCGGAGCCTCGCGTCGACCATGGGCGACGACTCGTCGATACGCCGGCCGATGGGCGCGACGATGCGCTCGATCACGCCGAGGACAGCCTTGTCCGAGGAGAACGTCTTGTCCACGGGCGTGAGGTGCCCGTCGCGCTCGACATAGATCTGCTGCGCGTGGTTGACCATCACCTCGGTCACGTGCTCGTCGTCGAGCAGCTCCTCGAGCGGGCCGAGGCCGAGCGCCTCGTTGAGCACGTCCTGGAGGAGCCGGCCGCGGTCCACGAAGTCGTCGATCTCGTGCCCGGCGTCGGCCTGATCGATGATGGTCTGGACGGTGCTCCTCGTCCGCTGCCAGAGCTCCTCGTCGGCCAGGCTGTCGAGGTCGAGACGGCGCAGGTCCATGCGCTCGATGAGCCGGTCGTGGATCTTGCCGAGCAGCTCCTGGTACGCCTCGACCTGCCTGTCGCCCCGCCGATGCTGCACCGGCTCGGCGTGCATCGGCGCCACGGGGACGGGCGCCTGCGCCATGGGCGGCGCCAGCGGCTCCGGCGGCGGTTGCGGCGTCGCGATCGGCTCGGGCCGCATCGACATCGGATGCGGCGGGCTCACCGGCGGCGCGTATGCCGGGATAGGCGGCGACGGCTGCATCGCAAGCGGCGGCGACGAGATCCCGCCGGGCTGGAGCCTGACGGGCTGCTGCTGAAGCCCGGCGCTGCCGAGCGGCATCGTCATGGCCGGCTGCGGCTGCGGCGGCTGCGGCTGCGGGGGCGGCGGCTGGACCACCGGTGAAGGCGCCCGGAGCGGCGGTCCGGGGATCGCCATGGGCGGCTGGGGCTGCCTCGGCATCGGAGGCGGACCGCCAGTTGCTCGCTGCTGCGGCGGCGCCTGCGGAGGAGGAGGCTGTTGCGGCGGCGCCATCGGCGGCGGCTGCATCTGCGGCGGCGGCTGCATCGGCGGCGGCTGCATCTGAGGCGGCGGCTGCATCTGAGGCGGCGGCATCTGCGGCTGCGCCTGCACGGGTGCCCCGACCGGCTGAGGCACTGGCCTGACGCCCGGCGCCTCGGATGGGGCGCCGGCACCCTCCTCGATCCCGAGGATGAAGTCGCCGATATAGATCTTGTCGCCTCCCTTGATCACCAGAGGCGACGTGATCTTGCGCCCGTTGACATAGGTGCCGTTCGTGCTCTTGAGGTCGACGATGATGAACCTGCCGTCCTTGAGCACGATCCGGGAGTGGCGCTTGGAGACGTTGCCCTTGGGCAGGATGATGTCGTTGCCCTGGACTCGCCCGATGGTGACCTCGGGCTTGTCGAACTCCATGCGTCTCTGAGCTCCCCCTTTTTCTGTGATGATCACAGCAAACATCGCGCCCTCGCTCTAATCCAGGATACCCCAGTTGACCTGTTTCTCGGCCTCCCGGTACATCTTCTGGATGTTCCGGATGGCCCGCTGAACCCTCGGAGCCTGCGGCGTGACCACGTGCGGGGTCACGAACACCACGAGGTTCGATCTCTCTTCCCTGAAGTCTCTCGATTTGAACAGCTCGCCGATGATCGGGATGTTGCCGAGCAGCGGGAACCGCTGGACGGCCTTGGACTCGTCGTTCGAGAACAGCCCGCTCAGGATGATGGACTGCCCCTCCTGGACCGTCACGGTGGTGCTCACGCGACGGGTCCGGAACCCGGGCACGCCCAGGGTCCGGAGCGACTCGTCCACGTGGCTCACCTCGGCCTCGATATCCATTGCTATGTTCCCCCGCGCGTCGGCCACGGGGGAGACCTTGAGGAGGATGCCGAATTCCTTGTATTCGACATTCGTCGTGAAGTCATTTGTGACCACGACAGGTATCTCGCCGCCGGCGAGGAACTGGGCCTTCGAGCCCGAGCCGCATACCAGTCGAGGCTGTGCGAGCATCCGCGCATAGCCGTCGCTGAAGAGCATGTCGAGTGTCATCGACGTCTCGGCCGAGACGTTGAGCGAGAGGTTCGAAGGAGGAGGCGACGCCATGTTCTTCTGCCAGAGCGAGTGATCGAGCCCGATCTCCGCCGTCCCGCCGACGGAGCTCGGCCATCGGATGCCGATCCGGTCCAGGCCCTGCCGCCGGACCTCGACGAACTCGACGTCGATCTCCACCATCAGCGAGCGCCCCATGGTGATCAGGTTCTCGGGGTCGAGGCCGTACGCGCGCGACACGGCGCGGGCCTTCTCCATGTCCTGCTCGGAGCCGACCGAGCCCTCGAGGAACAACCGGCCGCCGACGAGGTTGGCCTGGACGTCGGCGAGCCCGACCTTGGCCAGGAGCTTGTTGACCTGCTCCACGGCCGAGGGCTGGAACCGGACGAAGTTCTTGACCTGGTCGCCGAAGAGCTCGGTGGCCCGCTGGGCGCGGCCGAACGTGCCCGCGGTGAACGCATCGCCCTCGATGACGACCGTGTCCCCGTAGACCCTTGGATAGACCCCCTCCATGGGACCGAGGAAACCCCGGACCAGCTCGAGCAGCGCCCCGGTCTCCGCGCCGGTGACCTGCACGTTGAAGACGTACCGCTCGCCCTCCACCGTGGTCGCGGTGATCGTCGTGGTGCCGCGCCTGCGGCCGAGCACGAGGATCTCGCGCGAGTTGAGCTCGCGGATGTCCGCGATCCCCGAGTTGGCGATCACCGCGCGCGTGAACGCGCGCTGGGTGCGGATGGTCGTGGACTCGCCCACCGAGAGCCTGATCTCGTGCTCGCTCTCCTGTGCGCGGGCCGAGCCCAAGGGGATCGTGCCGAGCAGCACGGCAACGAACAGAGCCGGAATGATCGTCGGGCACCGCATCGAAGGCTGGGGTATTACACCCGAGAAGTCGTGGTTGGTCAAGGAGTTGTCCTCTTTCCTTCCGGGGAGTCGTCGAACCAGCCGAAGAACTCCTCGAGCTTCTCGCGGCGCGCGGGCTCGAGGTAGTCGAAGTTGGCGCCCCGGTCGATCACCTCCCAGAACTCCTTCGAGCGGATCTGCCGCAGCTCCTCCTTGATGGACGCGAGCCGGCTCGGGAGCTCCTTCGACATGTCGCGCCACACCACTCGCGCGAGGTCCGTGGCGCCCTTGACGAGGTAGTAGGTGGCGAGCTTGACCTGGGCCTTGCGCACCCCGCGGAGCGAGGCCTCGTGCTCGTGCCCCTCCTCCGCCTCTTTGTCCACCTCGAGGAAGACCGCGAGGATGGCGTCCTTGCCAGGGACACCGAGGTCGTAGGCCAGCTCGTTGAGCGCGCACAGGTCGTACGCCACGGTCTCCAGGATGAACGGGAGGCCGAGGTTGAACGCGAGCTGTCCGTAGTACTTGAAGTAGTTCGCGATCTCCGCCACGCGCTCCGTCTCCCCTCCCCGGAGGGTCCACTCGGCCAGCAGGCGGTACTGGTTCAGCACGTTGTACGCGGTGCGCTGGTCCCTGGCGTTGATCGTGTTCCGCAGGAAGGTATTGAAGAACTTCACCACCAGCCGATGCGCCTCGCGGTCGCCCTCGACCATGACCCGCTCGCCGAGGAGCCTCGTGTTGATCGCGATGAGGTAATTGATGTCGCGGGTCTTGTTGAGCGCCTCTCCGTAGAGCATCTGGTACTGGCGCAGGACCTTCATCTCGAGCCACAGACGGCGCGCCCGCAGGTCGTCGTGGGCATCGCGGGTCATGGACACGAAGTCCGGGTTGCGCTGGATCGGCTCCGTGACGTCGAACCACGCGGTGGGGAGCCCGTCCTTCCTGGTCAGGTAGTCGAACGTCAGGTCCCGGAGCGCATCGACGCTGTGCATCGAGATCGATTTGTCCTTGTTCTCGATCGCATTGAGCGCCACGTCGGCGAGCTGCTCGATGCCCTCGATCACCTCGATCTTGCTCTCGTCGAGGTCGTCCGTGGCGCCGCGGACCTCGGTGATCTCGTCCACCACGTGCTGCCGGAGCCGCCGGATCACGTTCTGCGGGTTCAAGAAGTCGAACACGAAGACGAAGTACGGCAGGAGCAACAGGAGGCTGAGCGTCACCGAGCCGAGGGCCACGTGGGTCCCGACGACGGGCTTGTACCGGAGCACGTCGCTCGTCTGGAACGCCACCCAGATGCACTGCACGCAACTGATGACGAAGAAGCTCATCACGAAGCTGTTGATCCTCGCTTTGAAGAAGAGCTCGGTGATCCGGGGCGTGTACCTGTTGGCCGCGAGCTCGACGATGATCGCCACGACTGTGACGGCGATGCCGAGCACACCGGCGAAGACCTCCGGCAGGTTCAAGATCCACGAGAAGTCCTCGCGCTCGTGGCAGACGACGAGCTGGTCGAGGGCGAAGGGGGCGACGACGAACACCGCGGCGATGGCGGCCAGGTAGCCCAGCGGTCTGAGCCAGACCCCCACCCCACTAGCCCTCGATCTCGCCGACATCGGCCCACGACGTTAGCACTCTTCGGGCGCGAGGAGTACCATCCCCTGGTTCGCCCCACGGCGACGGAGCCGCGAGGAGGATGCGATGGACGACCAGCGAGACGACCTCCGCACGATCAAGGCGTTCACGGACGTGACGGACCAGGACTTCGACGCGCTCCGCGAGAACGGACGCGTGGTCAGTTACGAGCCTGGCGATAGCATCCTGACCTTCGGCGATCCTGGTCGAGTGGTCGGCGCGCTGGTCCAGGGCACCGCGGCGGTGGAGCGCGTGCTCGACGACGGCGAGCGGGTCCGGCTCGGCTCGCTGGAGCGCGGCGACCTCTTCGGCGAGATGTCGCTGCTCACCGGCGAGCCGACGAGCGCCGACATCGTGGCCAGCGAGCCGTGCCGCGTCGTGTGTTGGACCCACTCGTTCTTCCGGGCGTTCATTGCGCGCGCGCCGTCAGTCACGCTCTTCCTGGCGCAGGTGCTCACCAACCGCCTCAGGGCCCGGCAGCTCGACGACGACGACCAGCTCCGGGTGCGGCAAGCGCGCCGCGCGCAGCGGGACCCGTACGGGTTCGAGGTCACCGACGGACCTCGACGCATCCTCGTGCTCAACTGCGGCAGCTCGTCGCTCAAGTACGACGTCATCGACCTCGGCGACGTGTCGAAGCGGCGGCGCGGCATGATCGAGCCCATCGGTTCGGCCGAGGCCGTGCACTCCTACTCCGCGGGCCAGGAGCAGAAGCGCGAGTCGACCGCCGTCGCGTCCCACGCGGCAGCCATCAGGCTCGTGCTCGCCGGCCTCGGGAAGGCGTCCGGGATCGAGGCCGTGGGGCATCGCGTGGTGCACGGCGGCGAGCACTACTCCGGGGCGGCGGTGATCGACGCGGCGCTGATCGACACGGTGCGCGACATGGTCCGGCTCGCCCCGCTCCACAACCCGGCGAACCTCGCCGGGATCGAGGCGTGCCGCGAGCTCCTGCCCGGCGTGCCGCAGGTCGCGGTGTTCGACACCGCGTTCCACCAGACCATGCCCCAGCACGCGTACACGTACGCGCTGCCGACCAGGTATTACGAGGAGCAGGGCATCCGCCGCTACGGGTTCCACGGCACGAGCCATCACTACGTGGCGTTGCAGGCGGCCGTGCACATGAAGCGCCGGCTCCAGGAGCTCAAGCTGATCACCTGCCACCTGGGCAACGGCGCGAGCGTCTGCGCGGTGGAGCACGGCCGGTCGATCGACACCTCGATGGGGCTCACGCCGCTCGAGGGGCTGGTCATGGGCACGCGCTGCGGCGACATCGACCCGGCGCTCGTCATCCACCTCCAGCGCGTGGAGAAGCTCTCGCCCGACGAGGTCGACACGCTCCTCAACCGCAAGAGCGGGCTCCTCGGCCTGACGGGTACCTCGGGCGACATGCGCAAGACGCTCGAGGCGGCCGAGTCGGGAGACCGGCGCGCCCAGCTCGCGATCCAGGTCTACTGCTACCGCGTGAAGAAGTACGTGGGTGCGTACGTGGCCGCCCTGGGCGGGCTGGACGCGCTCGTGTTCACCGCCGGCGTGGGCGAGAACAGCCGCGGCGTGCGCGCCCGCATCTGCCAGGGGCTCGCCTACCTCGGCGTGAGCATCGATCAACGCAAGAACGACCGCGCCGTGGGCCTCGCGCCCGACCAGGTCGCGGACATCGCCGAGGACTCGTCGCCGGTCCGCGTGCTCGTCGTGCCCACCGACGAGCAGCGCATGATCGCGTGGGAGACGGCCCGGGCGCTGTCGCTGGCCGACATCGATGTGGCGCTCGCGGCGCGAGCCCACATGCCGGTGCCGATCGAAGTCTCGGCCCACCACGTCCACCTCCAGCCCGAGCACGTGCACATCCTGTTCGGGCCGGGGCACGAGCTGACGGTCCGCTCCGAGCTGTCGCAGCCGGGACAGTTCGCGTGCCAGGAGACCGTCGACCTCGTCGGCCCCCGCGGCGAGGTGCAGAAGGTGCGCGTGCTCGGGCCCACGCGCCCGGAGACCCAGGTCGAGATCTCGCGGACCGAGGAATACAAGCTCGGCATCGACGCGCCGATCCGCGCATCGGGCGACCTCAAGGGCTCGCCCGGCCTGGTCCTGCGGGGCTCCAGAGGGAGCGTGAAGATCAAGGAGGGCGCGATCTGTGCCATGCGCCACATCCACATGTCCCCCGAGGACGCGCTGACCTACGGGCTGCGGGACCGCGACTTCGTGCGCATCAAGGTCGCCGGCGAGCGGCCCCTGTCGTTCGGCGGGGTGCTCGTGCGTGTCCACCCGCAGTACCGCCTGTCCATGCACATCGACACCGACGAGGCCAACGCCGCGGAGCTGAACACGGGGATGTCGGGCTTCATCGAGGCCGTCGAGGAGCGGGTGTGAGCGACGGCATCCCCTCGGACGCAGCGGCCGCCGCGCTGCGGCGCGCAGTGCTGGTCGCGCTGGGCCACGATCCGGGGCTCCTCCTCGCGCCGTCGGCCGCGGACTACGCGACGCTCGAGCCGGAGCTCGTACGGCGTGAGGTCGAGCATGTGCTCATGGGCCGGGACCCCGCGGCCGGGCTCCAGCGGCTCCACGACGACGGTGCTTTGGTCGCGCTGCTGCCCGAGGTGGCTGCGCTCGTGGGCTTCGGCGAGGGCGACCGGCGGCACAAGGACGTGTGGGACCACAGCAAGAGGGTCGTGTCTCAAAGCCCCTTGCGAGTCGAGGTCCGGTGGGCTGCGCTGCTCCACGACATCGGCAAGGTGCCGACCCGGACCGTGGCCCCGGACGGCCAGGTCCAGTTCCACGGCCACGCGGAGGTCGGGGCGCGGGCGGCCGCGCGTGTGCTCAAGCGGCTCGGCTTCGACAAGGACCAGGGCAACCGCATCCGCCAGCTCGTCCTCTACCACCAGCGGCCGAGCCAGTACGACCCGGGGTGGACCGACGCGGCGGTCCGCCGCTTCGCCAAGGAGACAGGCGACCTGCTCGGCGACCTGCTCGCTCTCTCGCGAGCCGACATGACCACGCGGTACGACGCCAGGCGGCAGCGGGGCCGCGAGCTGATCGACGAGCTCGCCCGGCGCGTGGCCGAGGTCCGCGAGATCGACGCCCGGGTCCCTCCCCTCCCCAAGGGGCTCGGGCTGGGCATCATGGAGCGATTCGGCCTCCCGCCCGGCCCGCTCGTGGGCCGGCTCCGCGCTGCCGTCGAAGCCGCGGTGGATCGAGGCGAGCTGGAGCCGCAGCAGGACGCTGAGGTCTACCTCGCCTGGCTCGCCGTGCATCTCGACGAACTCAAGGCCCAGTGAGCGTGAGCGTGAGCGTGAGCGGCATACTGCGCCGTGATATACAGCACACGAGGTGGACATGAGTACAGAGCCCGAGACCGATCGCTCCCCGCGGAGCGGCACCGTGGTGCTCATCGCCAGCGACCGACTCGGCTCGGGCAGCGACGACCTCGGCTGGGTCATCATGCGCGTCTTCGTGAAGACCCTCCACGACGTCACGCCGAGACCGGACGCGATCATCCTGCTCAACGCCGGCGTCAAGCTCGCCACCGAGGGCTCGGAGCTGATCGGCCCCCTGTCGGAGCTGGCACGGGACGGGAGCGAGGTGCTGGCATGCGGCACCTGCCTCGACTACTTCGAGCTGCGGGACCAGCTCCGCGTGGGCCGCGTCACCAACATGCTCGAGATCGTGACGAAGCTCTCGACCGCCGACCGGGTGATCCGGCCGTGAGCGAGGCAGATCGATGAGTGAGCCCGAACGACCGAAGCTGACCCACTGCGTCGCCGGCGCGGGGTGAGCCTCGAAGCTGGGGCCGGGGGACCTGGCCCGGGCGCTCGAGGGCCTCGAGCTGATCGAGGACCCGCGGCTCATCGTCGGGATCGAGTGGGCCGACGACGCGGGCGTGTACAAGCTCCGCGACGACCTCGCGATCATCCACACCGTGGACTTCTTCACGCCCATCGTGGACGACCCGTACATGTTCGGCCGCATCGCCGCGGCCAACGCGCTCAGCGACGTCTACGCCATGGGCGGCACGCCCCTCGCGGCCATGAACATCGTGTGCTTCCCGTCGAAGCAGATGGACATCTCCGTGCTCCGTGACGTGCTGCGCGGCGGGCTCGACACCCTTCGCGAGGCCGACACTGTGCTCGCCGGGGGGCACACCGTGAGCGACCCGGAGCTCAAGTACGGCCTCGCAGTGACCGGCACGGTGCACCCTGACCGCGTGCTCGCAAACCGCGGCGCGCGCGCCGGGGACGCGCTCGTCCTCACCAAGCCGATCGGCACGGGCATCGTCAACACGGCGCTCAAGCGCGACATCGCCAGCGCGGCGGCCGTGGATCGGGTCACGCGGTCCATGGCGACGCTGAACCGCCGCGCCGCCGAGCTGCTCGAGGGCGCGACGGTCCACGCCTGTACCGACGTGACCGGGTTCGGCCTCATCGGGCACGCCGCCGGGATGATCGTCGAGTCGGACGTCGGGCTCGTGATCCGTGCGGCGGCGGTGCCGCTGTTCCCCGAAGCCCTCGAGTACGGCCGTATGGGGCTGGTCCCGGGCGGGCTCCACCGCAACCGCGCTTTTCGAGAGGCGCTCGTCACGGTCGATCCGTCGGTGCCCGGCGAGGTCGTCGATGTCCTGTACGACCCGCAGACCTCGGGCGGGCTGCTGATCGCCGTCCCCACGGATCAGGCCGGCGACCTCGTGGTGCGCATGCGTGCCGGCGGCGTGCCCGACGCCGCCGTCGTGGGCGAGGTCGTGGCCGAGCACGCGGGCCGGATCGTCGTCGCGTGAGCGCGGCTCGGTCACTCGCACGGCTCGCCATCGGTGTCACAGCCGCGCTCTCCGTCGCGTGCGCCCCGCGCATCCCGGCGAACGAGCAGCACGCCGCCATGGCTCCCGACACGCCCGACCAGGTGTGTCTGATCTGCCACCTGACGGGGCACGAGGATTCCCCGAGGTCGCCCCACGATCTCGAGAACCAGCGCTACCAGGGCTGCCCGCGGTGCCACGGCCCGCGCCACCGCCCCGCGGTCCGCGGCATCGCCGAGTAGCGCATTGATCGCCTCTCGCCGGGCTGGCGCGCTTGCCGCCGCACGTGGAGCCCAGCGGTCATCACCGGCTTGAATTTCGACCCCCGTCGCGTACCATCCAGGCGCCCGCCGCCGGGGGTCGCACAGTTCCTCCGGCATGCGACTCGGGGCAAAGGAGTAGAGATGACAACGCTACGATCCGGTTCCGTGATGTGGGTGGTCCTGCTCTCGGTCATGACGGTGAGCTTCGCGTGCGACGACGGCGACGGTGGGGGCGATGACGTGGGGAGCGTCGAGGTCGTCTACGGCGGGAACACCGTGACCATCGACCTCGCCGACCTCGAGCCGATCGATGTCGGGGGAGTCCAGACGGCTCGCCTCTCGGACGTGGTCGAGGCAGCAGACCTCGGCGTCGCGCTCGCAGCCCTGGAGCTCGATTTCGAGGGTTCGGACGGCTTCCGGTCCTCGAGCAGCAGCAACTGCGAAGATCTGGTCCCCCTGCCCGGCGAGCTGCTGACCCAGGGATACATCGAGCTCACCACGCGCAACCTCTCGTGGGACGAAGCGCTGGGCTTCCCGGGGTGCATGCGCGTGGATGACACGGCGAGGATCATCGCGACCGATGCCGCTGCCGCTGGTCCGGAGATCGAGGTGGTGTACGGCGAGACCACGGCGACTGTGGACCTCTCCACCCTCGATCCGGTGGATTTCGGCGGCACGCCGCACGTCCTGGTCTCCGACGTGGTCGAGGCGGCGGAGCTGGGCGTCGAGCTCACCGCCCTGGAGCTCGACTTCGAAGCGTCCGACGGCTTCCGTCCCTCGAGCTCCGGGAGGTGCGCCGACTTCGTGCCCGTCGCCGGCTCGGACCTCGACCAGGGGTACATCGACCTGGCCACGCGCGACCTCTCGTGGGACGCGGGGCTGGGCTTCCCGGGGTGCCTGAGCGTCGTCGATCTCGTGACGATCATCGCGACCGACGCGGCCCCGGCTGGGCCGGAGATCGATGTGGTGTACGGCGAGACCACGGCGACTGTGGACCTCTCCACCCTCGATCCGGTGGATTTCGGCGGCACGCCGCACGTCCTGGTCTCCGACGTGGTCGAGGCGGCGGAGCTGGGCGTCGAGCTCACCGCCCTGGAGCTCGACTTCGAAGCGTCCGACGGCTTCCGTCCCTCGAGCTCCGGGAGGTGCGCCGACTTCGTGCCCGTCGCCGGCTCGGACCTGGACCAGGGGTACATCGACCTGGCCACGCGCGACCTCTCGTGGGACGCGGGGCTGGGCTTCCCGGGGTGCCTGAGCGTCGTCGATCTCGTGACGATCATCGCGACCGACGCGGGGTGACCGAGTTGCGGCGTGCCCGCTCGGTGTCCTGCTGTCTGCTGGTCGGGATGCTGTCCGCAGCGTGCGACGAGAGGACGGACCACGGCTCCGAGATGGCTCTCGAGCTCAGGGGGCTCGATGGCGCGCCGACCCGGGTCACCTGGGACCAGCTTCGACGCATGCACGCAGTCGAAGGGTATGGCGGCATCCTGAACACCGTCGGCCGCATCACACCGCCGTCGTCGTTCAAGGGCGTTCCTCTCGTGGAGCTCCTGAGCCTGGTCGGCGGGCTCGAAGAGTCGACCGGAGTCCAGGTCTCAGCGCGCGACGGGTACGTCGTCACTCTGTCTGGATCGCAGGTGGCATCGGGCTCGGTCGTGACCTTCGACCCGCAGACGGGCGAGCCCAACCGAGTCGAGCCTCCGCCCACGTCCGTGCTGGCCTACGAACGCGGGTCACTGCGCCTGCCGGAAGACGAAGGCCCCCTCCGGGTGGCCTACCTCACCGAGCGCGCGGAGCAGATCACCGAGGGGCACCTCTGGGTCAAGATGGTCGCGCTCCTGCGCCTGGTGCCGCAACGGCGCGAGTGGGCCCTCAGGCTCGTCGGTGCGAGGACCGAGGAGATCGACCGGTCCTTCTTCGAGTCGGGATCGGCGCCCGGCTGCCACGGGGCCACCTGGACGGACGGCGACGGCCGGATCTGGACGGGCATCCCGCTGTGGCTCCTCGTCGGCTGGGTGGACGATCAGAACGTCCACGCACGGGGCGCCTTCGACCGGGACCTTGCGGCCAGGGACTACCCCGTCGATCTCATCTCCGGGTCTGGCGATTCGGTCGCGCTGTCGAGCGCCCGCATCGCCGACGACGACGGCGTGCTCCTCGCCCACGAGGTCGACGGCTCGCCCCTCGATCCGCCCGACGCGCCGCTGCGGCTGGTCGGCCCCTCGCTGGGACCGGAGGAGAGGCTCGGAGGAGTCGTGGAGATCAGGCTCGATCTCCCCTGAGCCTCACTCATCCTTCTCTTTCTTCTTCTTTCCCGAGCCGAGCTGGGTCGCGCAGCCGATGACGGCGAGCACGGCCCAGGCCCCGAGGGCGACCCAGCCGGTGACGTCCGGGGCATCGCCGGACACGGCCCGCTCCGCCAGGTCCGCCACGACTCGCTCTCCGAGCACGATGAACAGCCCGCCCGCGACGACACCCGCCGCACCGATGACCGCGGTCGCCGCCGCGAGCACCACGCGCTCGACCTTGAGCGCGAGCACGCCTCCGGCGAGCGCCAGCAAGACCACGATGGCGGCCTCGATCCACGCCCCCCCGAAGCAACCGCCGATCGCGCTCCCGACCACCGCTCCACCGGCCGCACCCACGAGGAACGTCCCCACGGTGTACGCCCAGACGAGAGAGAACCCCGAGATCAGTCCTCCGACGCACGCGGCCACGAGTACGACCGGCCGATCGGCGCCGACGACGAGAGACGCGACCCCCGCGGTGAGCGCGGCCCCGGTGGCAAAGCCGACGAGCCCCAGCACCACTCTGAAGAGCCGATGCCCGCAGAGGCAGACGACCAGCCCCGCCACGATGCCCGCGGCCGCGATCACCACATCGCTGGGCACGAGTCCGGTCACGCGGGCCGCGAGGCTACATGCACATCAACGTCATGGAGAAGCCCGAGAGCTGGCCGGAGTCCGCACCGGCCTCGTCGCGGACCGACAGGGTCCAGTTCCCCTGGGCTTGCGTTCCGACGGCGCGCGTCACCGAATGTGTCCGGAACGGGTTCCCCCTTCCGCGGCGGTGGAGCGAAGCGCTCTGTCCGTTCGGTCCGCGGAGCGTGACGACGAGGTCCGAGTAGAACGAATGGTTCCCGCGGACGCTCACAGTCATGCTCTGGATGATGCACGGCTCGTTGACCATGGCGTTCGCCGTGGTCGTGTGGTAGTCGAAGATCGCTCCGCCGCCTCCTCCGTGCACCGAGATCGTCCGCGGCACACCCGTCGGCATCATGCCTCCGCCAATCGGCATCAGCGCGGCATCCACCTGGATGGCGTTGTTGACCGCCACCGCCGTGGCCGTGGCCGGCTGGTAGCCCGTGAGGTTGAACGTGAACGTCTGCGGCAACCCGAGCTGATCGGCCGGGAGGTTGACCTGCGAGACCAGCGGCGTCGTCCCGAGCACCTCGCCCGTGGGACGCAGCACCGTCGCGCCCGCGGGAGTGGAGTTCGCCATGATCGTGACGGCCACCGTCCCGACCGTCGGCTGGCCCGGCAGCGGCATGCCGGGAGTCGGCTGACCGGGCATCGGCATCCCGGGCACGGGTTGGCCCGGCGTCGGCACGCCCGGGGTCGGCACGCCCGGTGTTGGCACGCCCGGCGTCGGCACGCCCGGCGTCGGCATGCCCGGTGTGGGCTGCCCTGGCGTCGGCTGCCCCGGAGTCGGCTGCGGTTGAGCCGGAGCCGGAGGCTCTTCGGCTTCTTCGCCACACGAGCATGCGAGCGTAATGCCCATCGCGAGCATCCAGGTCACGAGGTTCCGAACTCTCACTGCGGCCTCCATTCCTTCAACAC
>Ga0233425_10001978_pt1 | contig 42778 bp, 36 predicted proteins | sample Watercolumn_Towu_2_FD_181712 | JGI IMG/M metagenome (GOLD analysis project Ga0233425, IMG submission 181712) | Freshwater microbial communities from Lake Towuti, South Sulawesi, Indonesia - Watercolumn_Towuti2014_140_MG | ecosystem: Environmental > Aquatic > Freshwater > Lake | place...
GCTGGCGCCATCGCTCCTTCTGGGAGGGACGGGGATTGTGTCCGGAGGTTTCCTTGGTGAACAGGGGGAACATGCAGGAATCCCAGTTCCGGATCCGGACCCCGGCGTCCCCCTTCCGCTCGTCGCTTATGTCGAAGCAGTGGCAGGTGGGACAGAGGTAGGTGCAGGTGCCGCAGGCAAGGCACTTCTGATGGAGGGTGTTCCAGAACGGGTCCTCGAAGCGGGTATCGAGGATCGGTTTCACCTCGTGGGCAGGAACCCTTGAGCGGATCTCGCCGGCGGACTGCGCCGCAAGCGCTTCCTTCTTTTTTACCTCTGCCTCACCCGCCGCGGTTCCCTTGAACATAGAAAGAAGCGCATCACCCTTCGGCGTGAGAAATTCGGCGAGATACGCCTCCCCCAGATCCGTCAGAAGGATATCCGCTCCGTCGGAGGCCAGCGGCGCCCCGTCCACGGAGGTGCAGAAGCAGGTTGTATAAGGGGGGTGAACGCAGCCCAAGGCGACGACGGTTGTCATTGTTCGCTTGCCGATGTAGTAGGGATCCCGGTATTTTTCCTGGTCAAAGAGCATGTCGAGGAGGCTGAAGCTGCGCGCATCGCAGGGGCGTACCCCGAACAGAAGTGTCGCTCCCTGATGCTCCTTTTCGCCGGCCTCCGCTTCATCCCTATGGACCATCCCCTTCTCCGTCCGGGTGAACTTCATGAGCGCCTCGGTCCGGGGAAAGAAAAAATTTTTCGGTGCGTTCTTGGTGTTCGCATACTCCACAAGGGGCTTCTCGCCTTTGGCCAAGACCTTGAAGAGGACCTGATCTTCCGCCTGTATTGGGGCGTAAACCCGCATCCGATCCGCCAACCCCTCGACGATGCCGGCCAGCGCGTCCTTTCCGATGAGCCGTCTTTCCATAATATGCCTTCCTTACCCCTACAGAAGCTTCAGTTCTTTAAGCAGCGGTCGCGGGTCCGTTTGGTGCAATCGGCACCATCGCTCGGGTCCGTCCTGCCCCATCGCCAGGGCCGCGAGCTCCGTAAAATAGAAAACCGGAAGCGCGAGATCCCGTGAGGCGCGCATATCCAGATTGGCCGTACAGACCGGGCAGGCGGTTACCAGGCAGTTTGCCCCCGCCTCGCGCGCCATCGTCATCAGACGATCGACCATCGCAACGACGACCTCGGTTTTGCTGATCGTCAGACTCCCTCCGCAGCAATCGGTCTTGAAGGACCAGGGACGAACCTCCGCCCCCAGCGCGGCAAGGATCTTGTCGAGAAGAACCGGATTTTCCGTATCATCGAACCGGCACACCTCCGGAGGCCGCAGCAAGAGACAGCCGTAATAGGAGGCGGGCTTCAGTCCGACGAGTTTCTTCGCCACTTTTTCTTTTAAGGTATCCAGACCGATCGTGTTGGCGATGATGTCGATGGGATTCCGGATGGCCGCATCTCCCTTGTACGAACCGCCGACGATCGCTTCGATCTCCGCCTTGAGCGCCTGATCGTGCCGGAGGTGGTGATCCGCGGTCTTGAAGCGGTTGAAGCAGGCGGCGCAGGGGATCATGATGTCCTGTGCCTTTTTGTCCGCGGCGATCAGATCCCGCGCCGGCAGGGCGACGGAGAGCTTGAAATTGGTATTGTGGGCGGAGCTGGCCCCGCAGCAGGACCAGTCTTCGATCTCTTCCAACTCGATCCCCAGGGCGCGGCTGACGACCCGCACCGACTGGTCGTACTCCTTGGCCGTGCCGTGCAGGGAACATCCGGGATAATATGAAACTTTCACCACTTTCCTCCTTAGAGAAGCCTCCCCTCTTCATGCCGGCGAAAGCCGGGAACCAGTAACGCACTGGATACCGGCACGCGCCGGGGTGACAATTTTTCTACAAGTTCACTACACCTGCTTCGTCTTCTCGAAGATTCGCCGCACACTCTTCATATCCTTCGTCCGCGGGGAGATCAGCGAGAGTTTGCCCTTTCGGAACATGTCGAGACCCATGGCCATATCCGAGAAGAGATCTCCCGATTTCAGCTTGTAGTGGACCATCAAAGAGGGTTCGTTGATCCGCCCCCCCATCCGGATGTTGGCAAGGAACGCCTCGTGGAATTTGAGGATATTCTTCTCCTTCGCCGCCACCCCGCCCTCGATGGCCATCTGCCGGAGGACATCCATCATCCGAGCGATGTCCACTTCGTTCGGACAGCGGGTGATGCAGGTCTCGCAGGAGACGCACAGCCAGATCGTGGCGCTTGCCAGGATCTGTTCGCGTCTCCCCATCTGGATCATCTTGATGACCCGGTTGGGATTGTGTTCCATGGCGGCGGCCATCGGGCAGCCGGCGGTGCACTTCCGGCAGTGGTAACAGCGCTGGATGGGAACCCCATTGATCTTTTCGTTCACTTCTTCAAGAAAGGTCTTCATGATGACTCCATTTTTGATGCATTCGGCTCGAAGATGAACTCCTCCCCGTCGGTTTCCCTGAACGTACTGAGCGGCGCCGGCTCTTCCAGCGAAACCCCGGCCCGGTGCCCGAACATCTCGAAGGCGTCCTTGTCGAGTTTTTTAAGAAACTTCCGCAGATCGACACCCATCGGGCAGACCGCCACGCAGGAACCGCAATCGACGCACCGCCCCACCATGTGGTAGAGGCGCATCAATTGGAAGAGCTGGGTGTCGGAGGCATCGCCGCCGATCCCCACCCATTGGGGCTGCGACTGCTCGGCAAAGCAGATCCGGCAGTAGCAGGAAGGGCAAACATTCCGGCAGGCACAGCAGCGGATGCACTTGGCCATCTCCTTTTCGAAATAGGCCCACCGCTGCTCCTGGGGAAGAGTCTCGAAAGCCGTCACCGCCTCGTACTCGCTGTCGGACGCAGCGGCCGGCGCCGGTTCGCCTACCCGGCTGTCGGCGATGACGGGCTCGTTGAAACGACAGGTGAGGCAGCAGTCGGCCAGGAGCGTGGCTATCTCGGCGCTGTGTTCCCCTTTGCCGGTCTTGACGACCACCTTGGCGTCCTGCAAGGCCCCTTCCCGGATCTCTTGGCCGCCGGCAAGGGCCGCGAGCTTCCTCCCGTCCACATAACCGCCGCAGGGAACGCCGAGGATCGCCACTTCGTCACGACTGTACTGCTTCTCCTGCAACTGGATCACGAGCGAGCGCGTCGTGCACCCCCGAGCGACCACCCCGACCGTCATCTTCCGCCGGGCCTCGGGCTTGACCCGCTTCTGCGCCTCATGGTGCTGGCTCAGGAGGTCGTGGACGAATTTGGCCAGATTCTGCACGCAAAAGGGATTCCAGACCAACCTATCCGCCAGGTCGGGCGCCGCGATAAAGCACGGTGTCGCCGTGAGCGGCAGGGTCCCCTGCTCGTATCCGACGACCACGTCCACCTTCTTCTCGGCCAGTAGTTTTCGCGCCTCTTCCCGCAGCTTCTTCTCTACATTTTCCACAGTCGCTGCTCCCTCATATTGGTGTTTCGGCCGCCTGGAATTGCTTAACAAGTTTCCGGGCCGGTCCGAGCGCCCGCACGGCGTCGGTCACCCCTCGGACCACCTGGGCAAACCGGTCCCCTTCGGATGCGGAGACCCAAGTGAACAGCGTCCGGTCTTCTTCCAGGCCGATGTAGCTCAGAAAACTCTTCAGTGCGGCAAATTTCCGGCGGGCCGTCAGATTGCCCGTGAGATAATGGCACTCCCCGGGGTGACAGCCGGAGACGAGGATGCCATCCGCCCCCTCCTGCAGCGCCTTGAGAATGTAGAAAGGGTTGATCCGACCCGTGCAGGGGACCCGGACGATCCTCACGTTGGGGGGATACTGGATCCGGCTGATGCCGGCGAGATCCGCCCCCGCATAGGTGCACCAGTTGCAGACGATCGCGACGATCTTCGGCTCCCACCCCTTGTCTGGCCCTATATCAGTCATATATCGATTCTCCCCTAACGACTTCGCGTAAATCTCTACACACCTTTTTCGTTTTCCCCGCCACAGGGACTAACAGCATCTTCAAGTGCCCATTACGGGCTGTTCAAAAATGCCCAGATGCAAGGCGCGCAAAAACCGAAGAGCGAGGCGTATAGTTGCATACGTCGAGCGATGAGGTTTGCAGCGCAACGCCGCAGATGGGTACTTTGTAAAACCTTCGGTTTTTTCCGGCAATGTACCAAAATAAATTTATCATCATTGCGCCTCCCTGACGGGAGTGCGCCCCCGGTCAACAGCCCGTTAAAAGAGCGATCCGAGTTGCGCCAAAACCTCTTCGTTGTTGAAGCCGTTCAGGTCCGCGGCGTTCATACGACAGGAGGCCGTACAGACCCCGCACCCCTTGCACAGGACGGTATTGACGACGGCCGCCCCTTCCTTTTCGTCCACCGCGATGGCGCTGAAGGGGCAGTTCACTTCGCACAAGCCGCAGGCCATGCAGCGTTCCTTATTGACGAAAGCGGTCTTCCCTTCCGCCTCGATGAAATCCTTGGTCAGGATCGTGCAGGCCCGCGAGACGGCCGCATTGGCCTGGGTAATCGACTCCTCGCTGAACTTCGGGGCATGGGACATCCCGCACATGAAAACGCCGTCGGTGGCAAAATCCACCGGACGGAGCTTGACGTGCGCTTCGAGAAAGAACCCGTCCTGGTTGGTCGGCACCTTGAGCATCTTACCGATCTCGGCGTTCTCCGGATTGGGAACCGTCCCCACGCTCAGGGCAAGCAGATCCGCCGGTATGGCGACCTTCTCATTGAGGATCGGGTCGAAGACCGAGACGACGATCCTGCCATTCGCTTCTTTGACCTCGGGTTTGCGGTCATCGTCGTACCGGACGAACTTGACGTTGGCCTCCCTGGCCTTTTTATAATAATCCTCCTTGAGACCGAAGGTCCTTATATCCCGGTAGATGATCGTGATGTCCCGGTCCGGATTCGCTTCCTTGAGCTTCAGGGCGTTCTTGATCGCCTCGGAACAGCAGTAACGGCTGCAGTACGGCCGCTCCGCAATCCGGGAGCCGACGCACTGGATCATCACGACGTTCCCCACGCCCAGGGCTTTTGTATCTTTTTCGGCGATGAGCTTCTCCAGTTCCCGCTGCGTGACGACGTGCTCAGATCGACCGTAGAGATACTCCTCTGTCTCGAGCTCGTAGGCCCCGGCGGCGACGAGGACAACCCCGTGCTCGACGAGCTGCTCCTCGCCCGTTCGTGTCGCGAGCGTCGTCTTGTAGTTGCCGATGAACCCCTCGATCTTTTTGATGTTCGCCCTTGTAAACACATGGATCAGCGGGTTCTTCGCGATCCGGTCGAGAAGGTCGGCGAGATGGCGCTGCGTATCGACCCCCTCCAGTGTATAGTAGAGACGCCGGTAGTTCCCGCCGAGCTCGGCCTCTTTTTCCACGATGGCGGACTCAAAGCCCTGGTCGGCGAGTGAAAGTGCTGCAGTCATCCCGGCGAGACCGCCGCCGATGATGAGGACGGAATGGTTGACGGTGAGCTGCCCGGGCTTGAGGGGCTTGAGGAATTCCGCCTTGGCGATCGCCATCCGGACGAGGTCCTTCGCCTTTTCCGTGGCCGCTTCGGGTTCGTGCATGTGCACCCAGGAGTTCTGATCCCGGATGTTGGCCATCTCGAAGAGGTAGCGGTTCAGCCCCGCCTTCTCGCAGTTCTCCTGAAAGAGCCCCTCGTGGGTCCGGGGGGAACAGGAGGCGACCACGACCCGCGAGAGTCTTTGCTCGCGGATGATCTCGCCCATCTTGACGGCGGTATCCTGCGAGCAGGTAAAGAGGTTGTCCGTGGCGTAGACCACGTGGGGAAGCGTCTTGGCGTACTCCACAACCGCGGGGACGTCGACGACGCCGCCGATGTTGATCCCGCAGTGACAGACGAAGACCCCGGTCCGCGGGCCGACCCCCCGCAGATCGCTCTCCATGGGAAGCTCCTCCGCCGTGGTCAGCGTACCCCGTCGCGAGGCCAGGATGCCCTCCGCGCAGGCAGCGGCACCGCTCGCCTCCATGACCGTCTCGGGGATGTCCTTCGGGCCGCCGAAGGCGCCGCAGACAAAGACCCCTTCCCGCGAGGTCCGAACGGGATTTTCCCTGAGTGTCCTGCAGAAACCGTGTTCCTCAAGCTCGATACCCAGGCTTTCCGCCAGGCGTGCCGCCTCCTTCGGCGGCGTAAGACCGACGGATAGCACCACCATGTCGAACTCCTCTTCGACAAGCCCCCCGTCCTCTCGGACATACTTCACAAGGAGGTTCTTCGTCTGCTGGAGCTCCTTGACGGTCGAAGGCATGGAGCGGATGTAGCGGATTCCGTATTCGTCCTTGGCGCGGTTGACGAAGCGGTCGAAGTCCTTGCCGTGGGCCCGGATGTCCATGAAGAAGATCGTCGGTTCCAGGGATTTGGCGTGCTCCTTGCCGATGATCGCCTCCTTGGTGGCGTACATGCAGCAGACCGACGAACACCAACTGTTTTCACACGAGGTGTCGCGCGAGCCCACGCACTGGATGAAGGCGATCTTCTTCGGTTCCTTCCCGTCGGAGATTCGCTGGACGTGGCCGAAATAGGGTCCCGACGCGGAAAGGATCCGTTCGAACTGGATGCTCGTCACGACGTTCTGATAGAAGCCGTAACCGTATTCGCCCCGGAGGCGGGGATCGAAGACCTCGAAGCCCGGCGCCGCAATGACGGCGCCGACCTCGATCGTCTCCTCGGTCATGGTCATCTCATGGTCGATCGCCCCCGCGAGGCAAGCCTCGACGCACTGGTAACACTCGGAACAGATGCCGCAGGAAAGACAGCGATTCGCTTCCCGGACGGCTTCCTCCTCGGAGAGTCCGAGTCCCACCTCCCGGAAGTGGCTTTTTCTCGCCTCAGCCTCCAATAGTGGGTATTTTACCCTGGGGATTTTCGTGAGCATCGAAACGTCGGCCTTGTCGGCAAGGCCCTTGGTCCAATCCTTCGCCCGGCCGGCCGCAACATCCTCGCCCTTCAGGAAGCGGTCGATCGAAACCGCCGCCTCCTTCCCGGCGTAGACGGCCTTGACGACCGTGGCCGGACCGGTCACATTGTCGCCGCCGGCAAACACCCCGGGAGCGCTTGTCGCAAACGTCACCGGATCCACATCGAAGGTGTTCCACTTATTGACGGCGATCCCGCTTGACTGCGGCACGAAGGTCAGATCCGCCGCCTGACCGATGGCCGGTACGACGGCATCCAGGGGAATGGTAAATTCCGAACCTTTTACCGGGACCGGACGGCGGCGCCCGCTCGCATCGGGTTCACCGAGCTCCATCCTCAGGCACTCGATCCCCGTAACCTTCCCGTCCGCTCCGAGGATGCGGACCGGGGCCACCAGGAATTCCATCTTTATCCCTTCCTCGATCGCCTCCTCGATCTCCTCGGGGGAGGCGGGCATCTCGGCCCGCGAGCGGCGGTAGAGGATGAATACATCCCTGGAGCCCGTACGGACGGCGGTCCGGACCGCGTCCATCGCCACGTTACCGCCGCCGATGACGGCCACACGGTCGCCGAGGAACACCTTCTCGCCGAGGTTGACCCGCCGGAGATAATCGACGCCGTGGACCACACCCTTGAGATCCTCGCCGGGGACGTCGAGCTTGCTCGAGAGGACCGTTCCGCAGCCGATGAAGACCGCGTCGTAATCCCGCCGGAGTTTCTCGAGAGGGATATCCTTACCGATACTGGTGTTCAAATGGATCTTGACGCCGATGTCCTCGATCACCTTGATCTCGGCCCGAAGCACGTCCTTGGGAAGCCGGTATTCGGGAATGCCGACGGCAAGCCAGCCCCCGGCCACGGGCAGGGCTTCGAAGACATCGATATCGTAACCTTCGCTTGCCAAATAGTACGCCGCGGTCAGCCCGGCGGGACCGGCCCCTACGACGGCAACCTTTTTCCCCTTCTTCTCCTTGACGGCGGGAACATACCGGGTCTCGTCCTTGAGATCGAGATCGGCCACGAAGCGCTTGAGGTGCATGATGTCGACCGGTTCGTCCACCTCGCCCCGCTTGCAGGCCTCCTCGCAGGGGTGGTTGCAGACCCGTCCGCAGACGATCGGAAAAGGATTGTCTTTCTTGATCAGTTTCAGGGCTTCCTTGAACTTGCCCGCGGCGATCAAGGCCACGTATCCCTGGACGCTGATGTGCGTGGGACAGGCCGCCTTGCAGGGGGATGTCCCCAGCTTGTCGATCGCGAAACCCGAAGGAATGGCCTGAGGGAAGTGACGGTAGGCGGCTTTGCGGGTGTTGAGCGATTCGTTGAAGTCGGAGGGGACGGAGACGGGACAGACGTTCGCGCAGTCCCCGCACCCGGTGCATTTGTCAAGATTGACAAACCGGGGGGCGTTCGTCAGGCGGACCCGGAACCGACCCGCTTCGCCCTCGACGGCCTCCACGGTGCGCCCGGTCATGATCTGCACATTGGGATGTCGGCCGACCTCGACCAGCTTGGGGGAAAGGATACAGGCCGAACAGTCGTTCGTGGGAAAGGTCTTGTCAAGCTGGGCCATAACGCCGCCGATGCTGATCCCCCGCTCCACGAGAAAGACCTTCATCCCGGAATTGGCAAGATCGAGCGAGGCCTGGATGCCCGCAATTCCCGATCCCACCACCATGACCGCCCCGACCTTCTCGCTCTGATTCAGCACCGCTTCACCCCTTATACGATTCAGTCCACGATAACCAAGATCATGAGTGATATTAAATCCCTGTCCCTGTACGCCGGTAGGAGCGGATAACATGAATTCGCCCCGGAGTCAAGGCCCATTCTCTCCGAGGCGGTGTGCAGGCGCAACTGAATGTTCACCCTTTAAAAGCAGTCAAATGACTGCACAAGAAGATCGTCAGGTTCGTTGTCCTTGGCGGACCGTTACCGGGACTTGATTTCCATCGGTATGACGCTCGCCGCCGGGACCTTCTTGTGGGACGCATGGGGCTGCCATCCGAGAACCCCCATGATCAGAGCGAACCCCACGATATACGCGAGAGTCACATGCCACCCGTATTTCACGTATTGGAAAACATTCTTGGCCTGGGGATATTGGTTGGAGAGGGCCACACCGGCCGACGAACCGAACCAGATCATCGATCCGCCGAATCCCACGGTATAGGCGAGCATGCCCCAATCGTAACCGCCCTGAACCAGACAGAGCTTCGTAAGCGGGATGTTGTCGAACACGGCTGACACGAATCCGAGGGCAAAGGTCGTGACCCATGAAGCCGGCGGCAGTTGTTCGACGGGCATCAAGGAGGCGCACAGAACCAGCGACATCAAAAATACCGTTCCCTGCCAGGCGTTCTTCATTTCGGCCCACGGCGTCTTCCGGAAGGTCGCCCCTATGAAAATAGCCACCCACACTCCGAGCGCCGGAAAATCCATTGCCCAGTTCGTCACGATCGCCAAGGCCAGGATAAGAAAGACGATGAGCAGCTTTCCTAAGTCCACGCGAATATCCGGGTCCACGCGGCTGAGGATCGCCTGGTGGTTATGCTGCTGGTAGGCACCGATCAACCCGAACACGAGGAATGCGCCCAGGGATCCGGGGGCGGCATGGACGACATCCAGGGGGGAAACGCCGTCGATCCACATCAGTGTGGTCGTGGTATCCCCGACCACACTCGGCGCCCCGCCGGCATTCGAGGCGGCGACGATTCCGGCCAGGTAGCCGATGTGCACGCGCCCCTTGAACACCACCAGTGCGATCGTTCCGCCGATCATCGCCGCAGCAATGTTGTCGAGAAAACTCGATATGACCATGACGAAAAAGAGAAGCGCCACCGCGCCCCAGTATCCGTTCGGAAGATACTTCGGCAGGATTTCCGGGATGGAGGATTCCTCGAAGTGCTTTGCCAGGATCGCAAACCCGAACAGGAGCCCTAGAAGGTTGAGCAGTGTTCTCCATTCCCCTTCATGGCCGTGACCGCCCATGATATGCGCAGCCAGAGAAAAGTCCGGAATAAAGATCCACTTGAACGCCAAGACGGAAAGCAACCCTCCCAGGGCCACCCACATGGTCTTGGTGTGAAAGAAGGCCACCCCCACAAGGGTGAGGGCAAAAAGAATAAATTCCAAGCGAACGGGGCCAATGTGAGGAATCATAGTCACCTCCTGATGGTAGTCAGGCTCAAAATGATTTTGAAAAAGAGGACCGCCTGCTATTTTTGCTGCGCGAGAATACGAAGGTGCAAGCGGTTTGTCAAGGCATAATCTCGACGGCAAATCAACGGTCCGGATGCCGCGTTAAGGCCCCACCACTACAAGGCTTTCACCGGGGCAGACGTGACATACGGAAGGATACGAAGCATCTATTGAGTCATGCGCGCCTTGCCCCGTGCCTTATGAACCTCCCTAACCGGGAGCGAGGGCTCAATCGCTTTTTTGATCTCGCGCCAGAGAATGTCCTTTCCATCACCGGATTTCGCTGAAAACGTCATCAACGCCGTCGACGGTAACAGCGCCAGATCCCTGCCAATGCAATTTCGCCGCCGTTGAAGCTCGCCGTGGGAGACCTTGTCGCTTTTCGTCAGGACAACCAAAAAAGGGATGCCGTATAACCGCAGCCAGTCCATGAGCTGACGGTCCCCGGGATAAGGATCGCGCCTGACATCGAGAATCAGAACAACGAGCCGGAGCGTCTGCCGCCCGCTGAGATAAGTCTCGATCATCGGCCCCCAGTTCCTCCTGACCTTCTCGGGAACCTCCGCGTATCCGTAACCGGGAAGGTCGATGAAATACAGACTCCCGTTGACCGAAAAAAAGTTGATCTCCTGGGTCCGCCCCGGCGTGTTGCTGGTCCGGGCCAACCCCTTCCGGTTCAGGAGGGCGTTGATCAGGGATGATTTTCCGACGTTCGACCGGCCGGCAAAGGCAATCTCAGGCAGGGCAGCCGGCGGATAGTGCGCAGGTTCCCTGGCGGACAGAACAAATTCGGCGGACAATACCTTCATAACTCAATTCCCCGCGAACAAAACAGCACTATTTCGCATTGCTGAGACCTGTACAGCGAGGGAATCACCTCCCGGAAGCACGCATTGGAGATTTTTCGGGCCACCCTGCCCCCGCAGCGCGGCGCCCGCAAAGACGACTGTTCGAGCGCGTGAGCGCGAGTGACTTCTTTGCAGCGAAGCGAGGAGGTGCAGGGTCGAAAAATGTCCAGCGGGCGGAGGGAGTGTGATTTCTAAAGCGCTCGTGATAAACAGGACGCTACTGTCGTGTATTGATCAGGGTGTCCGAGCGGATCGTAAGCCGAATCCTGTTCCGCCATCCGGTCGCCCGGAGGGCGGCGATGATCATTCCTCTAAGACGGCCGTTGCCGGCCGCCTCAAGCGACACAACCCGAGAACATGGGAGCGGGCCGCTCCGTTCTCTTATTTGGTCTTGCTCCGGATGGGGTTTGCCAAGCTTTCCCGGTCACCCGGGAAACTGGTGAGCTCTTACCTCGCCTTTTCACCCTTACCTCTTCCTCAGCGGAAGGGGCGGTATATTTTCTGTGGCACTTTCCTTAGGGTCACCCCCAGTCGCCGTTAGCGACCATCCTGCCCTGTGGAGTTCGGACTTTCCTCCGATCCGGGATACCGGACCGGCGATCATCTGGTCCGCTCGAACACCTCTGTCAAACCGCCTTTCAATCTCCGGCCGGTGCCTCGGCCGGTCGATCCATGCATTCCCCCCCTCTTGATCCCCTCCCTCCGGTGAAAGGGGGAAATTTACTTTTTGTTTTCCCAATAGATGATCCGACTGCAGTTGGGACAGGTCACGAGAGCCACGGACTTCTGCAGTTCGTTATATAACTGCGGAGGGATGGACATGTGGCACCCATTGCAGATCTCTTTCCAGCACGAGACCACCGCGACGCCGCGCGCTGCGTTTTTTATCTGTTCGTATTTCCTGAGGATATCGGCGGAAATCTTCTGTTTGAGCTCACCGCTCTTCCCTGTGCAGACGTCGAGCTCTCCGACAAGGGCGCTCAATTCTTCCGTCAGTTTTGTCTTTTCTTCCTCGTAGCGGCGGCTCTGCGCCTCCAGTTCCTCTTCCCTGGTTTTGACTGCCTTTTCAAGGAGGTCGAGCTCGTCGAGGAGCGAGATGATCTCATCCTCCATATGGCTGTTCTTGGCTTCAAAGGTCTCGATCTCTTTCAGAACCGACTGATATTCCTTGTTTGTCTTTACATCCAGGAGTCTCTCCCGGGTACGCTTCAGGGTTTCCTGCCCCACACGTAACTGGTTATCCTTGTCCCGTCGGCTTTTTCTGAGCGCTTCGAGCCGCTCGCGCTCGGTTTCCACCCCTGCTTGATCTTCCTTGAACTTCGTCTCCAGTTCGGCCATCTGGACCGGCAGATCCCTCTTTCTGGCCGCAATACACCCCGCCGCCGATTCCATTTTCTGCAGCTCGATCAGGAGTGCCAACTGTTCTTTCAACCTCCTCCCCCTTTCACTTCAAAGGACAGGGAATCTCCAAAAAAAAATGCACCAGCTTCTGGTGCATTTTCCGGGAGTCGCTCTTTCCCCACCCGATTGCTCACGACCTTCAATGATGATCCGCACGCCACGCGCACTTCTCCTCTTTCTCCTCATCCCTGGTGGGCCCACCTGGATTCGAACCAGGGACCGACCGGTTATGAGCCGGTGGCTCTACCAATTGAGCTATGGGCCCTGCCCCCCACAGGATGAATACATTTTTTATATCGGAGATGTATAATACCCATAGGCCTCTCTTGTCAATATCCTATTTTATTTACTCGGCAGTTTAAGCGGACGCCGCCGAGAGGGGTTCCGTAATTTCCGGACGGCGCCGGTTTCGATCGCTTTCGCCCTTTCTTTACTCATCTCCAAGGATCCCCGAGATTCTTCAGAGGTATAGTCCGCCCTCTCGCTGATCCCGAAGCGCATGCGAAGCACCTTTTCCTCCCTGGGCGTCAGGGTTGCCAGGATCTTCCGGGTCTGTTCGGCCAGATCCATATTGATCGTGGCCTCCGAGGGCGACATGATCTTCTTGTCTTCGATAAAATCGCCCAGGTGACTATCCTCCTCCTCGCCGATGGGGGTTTCCAGCGAGATGGGCTCCTTCGCGATCTTCAAGACCTTTCGAACCTTTTCGAGAGGAAACTCCATTTTGTTGGCGATCTCCTCGGGATTGGGCTCCCTTCCCAGCTCCTGAATGAGATACCGGGAGGTCCGGATGAGTTTGTTGATCGTTTCGATCATGTGCACCGGTATCCGGATGGTCCTTGCCTGATCGGCAATGGCACGGGTAATCGCCTGCCTGATCCACCAGGTGGCGTAAGTGGAAAATTTGTATCCCCGCTGGTACTCGAATTTATCGACCGCCTTCATCAAGCCGATGTTCCCCTCCTGGATCAGGTCGAGAAACTGCAGGCCCCGGTTCGTGTATTTTTTTGCAATACTCACCACCAGACGCAGATTCGCCTCCACCAGCTTTCGCTTGGCGATTTCCGCCCTTCGTTCCCCTGTTTCTATCACCACCATCGCTTTTTTCAAAGCCGTCACGGAGAGCCCCGTCTCCTTCGTAACCCTCTTGAACAGGCGGTTGGCATCCTTGATCACCTTCTCGGTCGCTTTCAACTTTTCCAGCGGCACACGGGTTTCTCTCACTGCCTGACCCGCGGATTTCGCCGATTTGTTTATCTTCGCCCAAGCATTTTCCAACTGTGCCAGGGAGAGCCCAAGCCCAGCTTTGCAGCGGCGCACATCCGCCTCAGCCTTTTCCACGGCATCGAGATACACACGGAGATTGGCCACCATCCGGTCGATCTGTCTTTTACTGAAGCGAATTTTTCGACAGAGATCGACGATGGTCCTGATGTTCTTATCCAGCGTCGTTTTGAGTTTTTTTCGCTCGTCGACTGCAAGCACCTTGGCGCTCAGTTTCTTCTTGATCACATCGTTCTTGCCGTCCAGGGCCGTGATCTTGTCGAGCAGCTTGATGACACGGTCGAGATGCATATCCTCTTCGACGATGCCGTCCTCGTCCTCGATGTTTTCGAGCAGACTCTTGACGCGGATCTCTCCTCTTTTCAGCTGGGCGCCCAAACTCACCACACCTTTGATCGAGGAAGCCACGCTGAAGACGGCGACCATGCTTTCCCTGGCGCCTTCTTCAATCTTTTTCGCAATCTCGACCTCACCCTCCCGGCTGAGCAGCGACACCATCCCCATTTCCCGAAGGTACATTTTCACCGGATCTCCGGTTTTCCCTAACGCGGGAAGGAGAGCAAGGAGGTCATCGCTTTTGCCCTCGGTCCGTTCGTCCGACGATTTCTTGACAAGCAGCTTTTCCCCTTTGTCGGTATCGATGATATCGATGTTCTTCTCGCCGAAGAGCATGATGATATCATCGATCTGATCCGAAGAGATCACATCGGAGGGGAGCAGGTCGTTCACATCGTCATAAGTCAAAAAACCCTTCTCCTCGCCCAGCGTGATCAACTTCTTAAACTCATCGGACTCTATTTCTTTTCCCATATCGGTTTCTCCCAGTAGCCGGTAATGAAGGATCCCTTTACCCTTTTTCCCTTCTGAGCCTCTCCGCATCCAAAATGAGACGGTCGATCAACTCCCAGTTTCCGGTTTTCTCGGCCTCCTTGATCTTGCGTGTGAGTGTCCTGCCCTTTTCCTTGTTCGCTCGTTCCTTGATCTTTTTGATCGTATCGGCCATCAGGCGATCGATCAGTTCCTCCGGAAACGGGCTCTCCTGCACCAGCAGCGCGAGGAGTTTATCCCGCAAGGGACCCTCGGTCAACGTACCGACCAGCGAGGATACGTCCCGCATCGCCCCCCCCTCCCCGTCCACGGCCAGAAGCTCCTCTCCCAACAATTTCAGTGCCTCACTTCTGAAATCAACAAGAATCGCCGACTCCCGAACGGTTGAGCGCTTCGCCGGATATTCGAGCATCATACGAATCAGGCTCAGCTCCAAAGGATCGACCTCGGCGGAGGTCGCGCGCCGCGACAGGTCGGCCCGGACAGCGGATGGGGCCTGTGATTTGGCGCGAAGCACCTCTCTCTTGAGCGCCTCCTCGTCGACGGCGAGCGCCTCGGCCACCCTCCTGATGAAGAGATTCCTCCCGACATCGTCCTCGAGCCGGCTCAGGAAAGCGACCGCCTCTCTTAACTTGTCCCTGTCCTCCTCCAGCGTTCCCCGTCGGCCGAGGATCTGATCGATGTAATATTCGGCCATCGGCAACGCCTCTGCCACGACTTCGTCCATCTTCTCCCGGCCGTTCACCCTTACGAATTCATCCGGGTCCTGCCCGTCGGGAAGAATCACGGCCCGGGCATGGACATTTCCGGCCAGGAACAGCTCGAGGCTTCGCGCCAGCGCTTTCCTTCCCGCTTCATCGGGATCAAAAACGGCCACCACACGCGTCGTATAGCGCCGAATCAGATCGACCTGCGCGCGTGTCAAAGCCGTCCCCAGCATGGCCACCACATTGGTGATCCCGGAATTCCAAAGGGCGATCAAGTCGAAATACCCTTCGACCATGATGGCAAAGCCCTTCTCGCGAATCGCTTCTCTGGTCCTGGCCAGCCCATAGAGGGTATTCCCTTTCGAATAAACGCCCGATTCGGGGGAGTTCATGTATTTCGGCTCGCCCGGCCCCATCACCCGGCCGCCGAAGGCGATGACGCGGCCGTCGACATCTTCGATGGGGATCATCACTCTCCCGCGAAACCGGTCGTAATGACCTCGTGCTTTTCCCGTCCTCTCTACAAGCAGACCGGCCTGCTGCGCAAGTGCGGGTGAAATGCCTTTTTTATCCAGATAGCCCTGAAGATGATTCCATCCCTCCGGGGAAAAGCCCAGGCGAAACGTCCTGATTGCAGGCTCGCCTATTCCCCGCTTCCGAAGATACCCCCTGGCATCCTCCCCGGCCGGTGACTGGAGTGCATTCATAAAAAACCCGGCCGCGAGCTCATTGACCCGGCGGATCTGTTCGGCCAGCGAGTAACGCTCCCTCTCCTCCCGGCTCATGGTCCGCTCGGGGATGACGACACCGACCTTTTTCGCAAGGTGCCGGACCGCCTCGGGAAAGGTCAGACGGTTGAGCTTCATGAGGAATGAAAAGACATTCCCCCCCTCGCTGCACCCAAAGCAGTAAAACATCTGCTTGTCGGGGCTCACCGTGAAGGAGGGGGTTTTCTCCCGGTGGAAGGGACAGAGCCCGAGATAATTCCGCCCGGCCTTTTTCAGGGTCACATACTCCCCGATTAAAGATGCGATATCGGCCCTGCTGCGGACCTCCTCAATCTTATCATCGGGAATAGATCCGTTCAAACGCCGATCCCCCTACGCGGACAATCTCGCCTTGACCTTATCACCGACGGTTTTGCCGTCGGCGCGGCCGGTCAGCCTCGGCATCAGGATCTTCATCACCTTTCCCATGTCCCGAACCCCCGCGGCGCCCGCCTCGCGAATCGCCTCCGCGATCGAGGCATCGAGTTCCGCCTCGGACAACTGCGCCGGCAGGAACTCCTCGATCACCTTGAGCTCCGCTTCCTCCTTCTCCACCAGATCGGTCCTGCCCCCCTTTGCAAACTGTTCGATCGAATCCCTCCGCTGCTTGACCATGGAGGAGAGAAGCTGCAAAAACTCGCCCTCGCCGAGCTCGCGCTTCGCATCGATCTCCCGGTTATGCAGGCCGCTTTTCAGCATCCGCAGGGCCGACAAACGGGTTTTATCCTTCGTCTTGGCGGCCAGAACCATCTCGTGATTTATTTTTTCTTTGAAAGCCATCATTCGCCGGTCTCCGTTCAGAAAACTATGCAAGCCCATCCTTGAGCCGCAAACCACCCAGAAGGTGCATATGGAGATGAAAAACCACCTGTCCCCCTTCTTTGTTGCAGTTGATCACCAGCCGGAAACCCTTCCGGTCGACATTCTTCGCACGCGCCACCTCCTGGGCCGCGCTCATCATGGACTGAAGATCGGCCATGCCCTCCGCATCGACATCCATAAAGGTGGCTATATGTTTCTTGGGAATGATGATCACATGGATCGGCGCCATCGGGTGGATGTCCTCAAACGCCAGGACCTTCTCGTTTTCATACACCTTCCGGCAGGGAATTACGCCCGCCGTGATTTTACAGAAGATGCAATCCTCCATTCTCCATGCCCTCCTTTGAGCCCTCACAACATCTAAGATTTGACTGCGTCTTGCATCATGTCTCGAAGGTGCGCGGGGGAGATTTTCCCCGGTTATGCCGCGTGCGGGCAATCGCCTCGGTAAGCGAAAGGGCGCCCGTATAGAGCGCCTTCCCCGCAATCACCGCGAAAACGCCATCGCCTTCGATCGCCATGAGATTCTCGATATCCTTCATCCCCGACACCCCGCCGGAGGCGATCACCGGAATCCCGGCAGACAGGGCCAGTTCCCGGGTGCTTTCCACATTGACCCCGGTTTCCATCCCGTCTCTGGCGATATCGGTATATACGAGCGCAGCGGGTCGTTCTTCGGCAAATCGACACGCCAACGCCAGCGGGGTATCCGCTTGCGTTTCCGTCCACCCCTGGACGGCAAGCCGCCCCCCCTTCGCATCGATCCCGATGATCACCCGCCCCGGAAAGTCCCGACACGCATTCCGGACAAACGCCGGATCCCGCAAAGCGGCGGTACCGAGGATCACCCATCGGACATCCATCCGGAGGTAGACCTCCACCGTTTTCATCTCCCGGATGCCGCCGCCGACCTGAACCGGCAGTCCGGTCGCCGTCACTATGTTCCGGATCACCTCCGCATGGCGGGGAACGCCGGCAAGAGAGCCTTCCAGATCGACCACGTGCAGACGTTCGGCGCCCTGATCCTTCCAGGCCAAAGCCATTCGGACCGGATCGTCGGCGTAAACGGTCTCCCTGCGAAAATCTCCCTGTACGAGACGCACACACCGACCTTCTTTCAGATCTATGGCAGGAATGACAATCATACGGAATTTATGAGACGGACCTGGCTCGCAGATGGTCCGGGTACCGTTACGGCAGGCCGGGAAAGGTTTTCAGCATCTTTTCGAGCCCCTCCCCCATCAACTCGGTCGCGGTCACCCACCGCCCCTTGCCCCGATAAAAAGACGAAATCTGGAAGAGGTCCTCCATCAGGGAACTTTGTGTTTTGTCAACGAAGCCCCGCCAGACCAGTTCCCCGTCGCTGACCCGCAACAGATGAATCTCGAAGGTCACCGAAGCCGGTGCTTCAACGGAATAGGCAACCCCCTTTCTTTCCCTGAAACGGTAAACATAACCGACCGCGACGGCCTCCGCCCCCAGCTCGCTTCCCACGTCTCGAAGCACCTGGCGGAGGGGAGAGCGGAGGGAATTCGCGGAAACCCGCCGGAAGACGGCGGCGACGCGTTCCCCGCCGAGAAGATCGAATTTCGGTTTGTTTTTGTGCAATTCCTCCAGGAACAGCGTCTCAAGGGCCTTTTCCGGATGTCCGGGCGCCGCCACGGCGTTGATGGTTATCCCGCAGAGCGGACAGCGCACCGCGCCTCCCATCTGATCCTCCGGGACGATCTGCAGAAAAGGAACGACCGCAATCCGGTCGAAAACGAGCTTCTTTTCCGCATCGCTGCCGACCGCCTCCCCACGGTGATAGCAGCCGACGACCATGAGCAAAAGGAGGCAGAAGCAATAAAGTCCGCCATGAGACCTTAAAACACCGGAAACCCTCTTGATGACCGCCCTCTTCATCTTTCCTCAGACATCCAAAGAACCCTTGGTCGATGGGACGCCCTCGATCCTCCCGTCGATCGCAACTGCCTCCCTGAAGGCGCGGGCAAAGGCCTTGAACATGGCCTCCGCCATGTGGTGGACGTTCGTACCATAGTTGAGGCTAATGTGCAATGTGATTCCGCCGTGATCCGAAAGCGACTTGAAAAATTCCCGCAACAACGCCGGATCGAACTCCCCGATCCTCGCCGTCCCGAGTTTGGCGCGCCAGACCAGATAGGGCCTGCCGGAAAGGTCCATCGTGACGCTGCAGAGGCTCTCGTCCATCGGCACCACCGCCGTTCCATACCGATTGATCCCTTCCCTCTCCCCCAGCGCCTTTCGGACGGCCTGACCCAGGCAGATCCCCACATCCTCCACGAGGTGATGCGCGTCGATGGTGATGTCGCCCCTGCCTCGGATGGTAAGAGCGAGCAACCCGTGCCGGGAAAAAAGATTCAGCATATGATCGAGAAACGGGATCGAGGTGTCGATATCCCCCTCCCCTCTCCCGTCCAGGTTGATCTCTACCGAAACATCCGTCTCCGTGGTCTTTCGCTGGATCTTCGCTTTCCGCATCGCCGCTTCCTCCCTCAGCAGGCTGTTGAAAAAGGCTCATCTGCTGCGTTACGCAGCATCCTTCGTCACTGCGGCGTACGGAAAATACGCCTCATTCCTCAGGATTTGCGCGCCTTGCACCTGAACCTTTTTGAACAGCCTGTCTCCTGCATGTGTTTTTCAACAACCTGTTAGATCACCTTGTTTAACGGGTACTCGATGATTCCCTCCGCCCCCGCCTCCCTGAGAAGCGGGATCAGATCCCGGACCGCACCGGCGTTCACGATGGTCTCCACGGCGAGCCAATCCTCCGAATACAAACCGGAGATCGTCGGCGCCTTCAGCGAGGGGAGAACAGGGATCAGTCTAGCGAGATTTTCCCGCGAGATGTTCATCTTCAATCCCACCTTCCCCATCGCCTGCAGCGATCCGTTCAGAAGCATCCGGATCTGTTCGATCTTCTGCCGTTTCCAGGGATCTTCCCACGCCGCCCGGCTGGCGATCAGCTTGGTGTTGGTCTTCATCAGTTCGTGGATGATCTTCAGCTTGTTGGCCCGGAGGGTGGTTCCCGTTTCCGTCACCTCGACGATGGCATCGACCAGCCCCTCAACCACTTTCGCTTCGGTTGCCCCCCAGGAAAATTCCACATGGACATGGATGTTCCGTTCCGCAAAATAACGCCGCGTGAAATTCACCAGCTCCGTCGAAACCTTCTTCCCCGCCATATCTTCGAGCGACCGGATGGGGGAATCCTCGCGGACGACCAGGACCCAGCGCGCCTGTCTTGTCGATGTTTTTGAATAGATCAGATCCTGGACGGCCACGACATCCGAATCGTTTTCGGTAATCCAATCCTGACCGGTCAGTCCCAGGTCGAGCGTCCCATCCTCCACGTAGCGGGACATCTCCTGGGCGCGAACCAAGGTGCAGGTGAGCTCGTCGTCATCGATATCGGGAAAGTAGCTCCGGCTGTCACAGGAGATATTCCACCCCGCCCTCTTGAACAGATCCACCGTTTTGGATTCCAGGCTTCCCTTCGGAATCCCTAATTTCAGCTTATTCATCGATACACTTCCTTTGGATCAAAGACCGCCTCTCCCACGGTCATAAAATCGCCATCGACCCATTTGCGATGGAAACAGGACCGGTAACCGGTGTGGCAGGCCGCCGAACCCACCTGCTTGACCTTGAGCAGGAGGGTATCGTCATCACAGTCCAGCCGGACCTCGCTGACCAGTTGAAAATGGCCGGAGGTCTCCCCCTTCAACCAGAGACATTTCCTGGATCGGCTCCAGTAGTGGGCCCTCCCCGTCGCGAGGGTTTTCAGCCAGGCTTCCTCATTCATGTACGCCAGCATGAGGACTTCGCCGGTCCGATCGTCCTGGACCACGGCCGGAATCAACCCTTCCCCTTTATCGAAATTCGGTCCCATCACAACAATCCCCACAGTCACTTACGGGCTCCGTATATCTGCGACAACGGCCACAAAACCTCGCGGATAAGAGGAGAATGATAGTGTAAGAAGTGACATTAATCAAGCATTTTTTCCTTCTCGGCGGGTCGACTTTGACCTTGCCTGAATCACTGTTCCGTGTTAAAAAAAGGAAAATTAGATGTTCAGGAGGTTCGGCGATGTTACTGCTTATCGGCGGCATTGTCTCATGTATCCTTGGAATTATCGGTTTCTTCTTCTGGTGGAGCGCTTTCATCACCATCCTGCAAGGGGGGTTTCCGATCATGCTGATCGCCGGAGGCGTCCTTGCAATCTACGTCGGTGTCGATGCAATGCAGGACAGGATGCGGGAGGAGCGACAGAAACAGGATGAGAAACTGGAACAGGCCCGGGAAGAAATCGAGCGGGTGAAGGCCCAATCGCAGCAGTATCTGGAGGAAATAGAAAAATTGAAGGAACAGACGAAAAATACTTCTCAGCCGAATGCTTAATATTAATAGGCCGTTCACGCCTATCGATTTTTTCCTCAACCCGCGGGGGATCGCCGTGGTCGGCGCGACGCCGAATCCCCTCAAGGGGGGAAATGCCATCCTGAAAAATATCCTGCTCGGCTTTTCCGGCGGGATATTTCCCGTTAATCCGAAATACGCAGCGATCGAAGGCCTGACCTGTTATCCCTCGGTCAGCGCCATTCCGGCTCCCGTGGACCTCGCGGTTGTCTTTGTTCCCGCTCCGCTGGTGCCCGGGGCGGTGGAGGATTGTGCCCGAAAAGGCGTCCGCGGAGTGATGATCGAATCGGGCGGTTTTGCGGAAGCCGGTCCGGAAGGGGAACTTCTCCAGCAGGCACTGGTCGACATCGCCGCGCGCACCGGCATTCGCCTGTGGGGACCCAACTGCATGGGGCTCGTCGATGTGGTCCACCGCCACATCTTTTCCTTCATGGATCCGAAGGCTCAGGAGCGGGGGGAGTTCATCCCCGGTACCGTCTCTCTCGTCGTTCAGAGCGGCATGCTCTCCGCCATCTTCCTGATCGACACCATGAGCAACGCCACGATGGGTGTGAGCAAGGTGGCTTCCCTGGGGAACAAGGTCGATGTCAACGAATGCGATATCTTGGAATATTTCCTGCGCGATCCCCACACCGAGGTGATCGGCTTCTACCTCGAATCCTTTGCCGACGGTCGGCGCTTCCTGGATCTATGCAGGAGGAGCGGGAAACCGATTGTCGTCCTCAAGGGAGGGAGGAGCCGCCAGGGGGCGGAGGCGGCGCGGAGCCACACGGCATCGCTCGCAGGCAACCAGCGGATCGTCGCGGGTGTGTTGGCGCAGGTCGGAGCGCCCGAGGCACGCGACTTCAAGCAGATGATGGACCTCTGCCGGTCCTTCGCATTGACCGGACCGGTTCGGAGCGGGTCGGGCCGGGTCGCCATCCTGACCATGAGCGGCGGAGCGGGGATTGTCGCTACCGATTTCGTCGCCGAAACGGGGTTGAGTATGGCCCACCTCTCGGCTTCCACCCGGAGTTCGCTGGGAGAGTTCTTTCCCAAGTGGATGCCGGTGACCAATCCCGTCGATCTCTGGCCGGCGGTGGAAAGGCAAATCGGCGCCGAGGTCGATGTTCTGGGCCTCTCGCTCGATATCCTTCTTCGCGACCCGGAAGTGGACGCCGTCTTTCTCCATGTGTTTATCAGCAACCCCCGCAGCAGGGTGAACACGGAGGAACTGGCCGCCCGGATCCGCAGATCCGGAAAGCCGGTCATCGCCTGGATCATCGGCCGCAGGGACGACACCTACGCCTTCCAGAAGGAGGCGCTTGCCTGCGGGATTCCCGCGTTTACGGAAATCTCCCGCGCCGCTGAGTGCCTGAGCGCGGTCTTCGGTGAACGACACAAGCCGGAGGCGGTCATCGCCGTAAACGAGGACCCGCGGCCAATCCCCGCCGATCTCGAGGAGCGTCTTGCTTCGGCTTCGGGACCCCTCGACGAACACCTCTCCAAGGCGATCCTCGGATGCTACGGCATTCCTGTCGTCCCGGAGGCGATCGCCGCCGATGCAGCCGATGCCGAGGCGGTCTCTGAGGTGCTGGGTTATCCGGTGGTCATGAAGGGGCTGCTTCCCGGCGGGATCCACAAAACCGAGCTCGGCCTCGTTCGGCTGGGGATTCCCGACGGCCGGACGGCCCGGGAAACATTCGGCACCCTTACGGAAAAGATGGAAGGCCGCGGTCGGATCCTTGTTCAGAGACAGTTTCCGGGAAGTGTGGAGTTGATCCTCGGGCTCCTGCGAGACCGCGAATTCGGTCCCTGTGTCATGATCGGTCTGGGGGGCGTGATGGCCGAGCTCTTCGAGGACGCGGTTTTCGCCGCTGCCCCCCTGACGCACCGGGAGGCCCTGCGGTTGATCGGCCGAATCCGGGGGCAGAAGATGCTCGACGGCTTCAGGGGGGCGCCTCCCGTGCGGCGTGACGAGATCGCCCGGATCCTCGTCGCACTGGGCGAGATCGGTCTTCGCCGGCCGCGGATCAGCGAGATCGACATCAACCCTCTGATCGTCGGCGAAGAAGGAGCGGCCGCGGCAGACGCCACGATCATCCTCGATTAAAAAACCCTATTTAATCTGCTGGATGTCGTTCTCCTTGCCGACAACGACGAGTATCTGGCCGTCCTTGATGACGAAATCGGCCCGGGGCACCATCTGAAATTTGTCGGAAACCATGTCCCGGATGGCGATGACGTCGATATGGTATCGGCTCCTCAGCCGGAGTTCGCCTATTGTTTTTCCCAGAAAACTATGGGGGGGGGCTATTTCGAAGATCATATAGTCGTCGGAAAGGGGCAAAAAATCGATCACATTGGGGGAGATGATGCTCTTGGCCACCTTATGGGCGATCTCCTTTTCGGGGATCATGACCTCCGTCGCCCCGATCTTTTCGAGGATCAGCTTATGCTCATCGTTGGGTGCCTTGACGATGATCGTCTTGACCTTCAGCTGCTTGAGGTGGAGAGTGGTGAGTGTCGCCGAGGAGAGATCCTCGCCGAAAGAGACAATGACCGTATCGTCTTCCTGGATGCCGATCTCCTCCATGACCTCCTTCTCCCTACCGTCGGCAAGGATCGCCTTGGTGCAGCAGTCTCTTACCCTTTGGACCGCCTCCTTTTTCTTGTCGATGGCGATTACCTCGAACCCGCTCTCGTAGAGCTCCCTAACGATATTGAAGCCGAAAATCCCCAGCCCGATGACAACGACCCGCTGCTGCATAACCCAAGCCTCCCGATCGAATCCGTTCTAACCGACCATGATCGATTCTTCCGCGTATTTTATCTCTTTTTTCCCTTCCGAATACCAGGAAAAGGCCAGCGTCAGGGGCCCCACCCGGCCGGCGAACATCATCAGGACGATGGCCAGTTTCTGGATGTCATTGAGTTTCGGCGTCACCCCCATAGAGAGTCCCACCGTGCCGAAAGCCGAGACCGTCTCGAAGAGATACTCGACGAAAAAATGGCGGCTTCGATCCGGCGTGAGGTCACCCTCCACACAGAAAAAAAGGAGCACCGATGTCACAAGACCGACAATAAATGCCGACGCAAAAATGATCGCGATTGTCCGTTCGAGGATCTCCCTCGGAATCTGCCGGTTCATCACGTTGACATGATGACTCCCCTTCATACGGTTCCAGATCATGAGCAGCAAAAGCGCAAAGCTCGTTGTCTTGATCCCGCCGCCGGTTGAGCCCGGCGAAGCGCCGATAAACATGAGCAGGATCATGACAAGGATTGTATCGTTCATCAATCTGCCGATGTCCACCGTATTGAAGCCGGCGGTCCGCGGAGTGATCGACTGGAAGAAGGAGGCGAGCATCTGCCTCTGCCAGGGCATACCTTTCAAAATATTGTCCATCTCGAAAAAATAGAAAAGGACCGCCCCGGAAAGAATCAGGATGCCGGAGGTCAGAAGGACGATTTTCGAATGCAGCGACAGCTTACGCGTGAACCCCCGGCACCACCCGATAATCTCGTACTGGACGATGAACCCGATACCCCCCAGGACGATGAGCCCCATAACGGTCAGATTGACGATCCAGTCGCCCTGGTATGCGATCAGGCTGTCGGAGAAAAGGGAGTAACCGCAGTTGTTGAACGCCGATACGGCATTGTAGAGGGCATGAAAGAAGGCGGAGGCCAATGGGAAATCCTGGGAAAATCGGACAAACAAGAGGATTGTGCCGACCGCTTCGATGATAAACGTGAATTTGATAACCCCCTTCACGACAACGAAAAAATCGCTTCGCGGCGTGTGGAGAAAGGCGGACTGGACGATCTCCCGTCCCTTGAAAGAGATCCCCCGCCCCATCAGACCGAACAGTACGACGGAGAAGGTGATGATGCCGAGCCCTCCAATCTGAAACAGCATGAGGGTAATCACCTGACCGGTGAAAGAGAGATCCTTCCCGATATCGATGGAGGCGAGGCCCGTCACGCAGACCGCCGAGGCCGAGGTGAACAGGGCATCCACGAAACTCAGGCGGTACCCGCTCGATGCAAAGGACATCCAGAGCAGAAAGGCGCCGATCAGGATCATCAGAGCGAAGCTGAGTATGAAGATCCGCGCCGGCGTGAGGCGCCGGGAGATGGATCTTCTGGCACACTGCAGAGTGTTCATACCAACATACCCGTTATGAAGTACACCTCTTCATTTTTCAGGCAAATGGGTCCATGCCTAATCCGCCGATCCCGTTCCGGCCTCCCTCTCTTTCCTCGCCACGAAAAGAGCGATCACCAAGAGAGCCGCGCCGGTCGAGATCGAAGCATCGGCGACGTTGAAGGCGGGCCAGTGGTGTGCGCCGACATAGACATCCAGGAAATCGACCACCTCGCCGAAACGGATGCGATCGATCAGGTTTCCCACAGCCCCGGCAAGGATCAGAGACAGGGGAAAAACAAGCGGAAGCTTTTCCACCGCCGTCGGCAAAAGGGCATGTCGGAGGTAGTGAAGGATGAGGAGGATCGCCACCAGGGTGACCGCGATGAAAAAAACGGACCGGAACGCCGGCGACGCCCCTGCCAAAAAACCGAAGGCAGCGCCCGGATTGCGTACATGGACGATATTGAAAAATCCGTCGATAACCGGAAAACCCTCATGGAGCCTTAGCGTCGCGATGATCCAACCCTTGGTCAACTGATCAAGAAGGACCACGACGCCCGCGATCGCCATAAAGACAAACGTTTTCTTTTGCAACACCTTCCCCTTTTTCTTCCGTACGCCATAGTGACGAAGGATGACGCGCAACGCAGCATCCGGGCGTTTTTCGTAGCCGTCAAAGGTTGCCGCGGCATCGCTCACATAAGGTCGGATGGTCGGCGTTCGAGCCTACCGACTCGCTATGGATCCAGCAGCGGTGGCACTTCGCTCCGGGCGCGGGCCCCACGCTCACCGAGAGACCCGCGATTTCGACGCTCCGGAAAGCCTCCCCGCCCGTCGCTTCATCCGCGATACGGACATCGGAGACGATCAGCAGCGCACGCAGATCATCGAGGTGCCCCGAAAGGAACGCGCGCAGTTTCTCCGGCGCGGCGATGGTCACCGAGGCATCGAGCGAATGTCCTAAGGTTTTGTTCTGTCGGGCCGCTTCGATGGCCTTGGCCACCTCCCCCTTGAGGGTGATGAGCGTCTTCCACCTTTCCGCCAACTCGCTCTGCAGATAGGCCTCGTTTACATCCGGAAAGCGGGTGAGGTGGACGCTCTCGGCCTTCCCAGGGTAAGCGGGAAGCGCAAGCCACGTCTCCTCCGCAGTGAAGGTAAGGATGGGGGCCAGAAGCTGGACCATCGCCTCCAGGATCGCGTTCATAGCGGTCTGGGCCGACCGGCGGGCCATGGATGTCGCTTTTGAAGTATAGAGGCGGTCCTTCAGGACATCGAGATAGAGCGACGAAAGGTCCACCGTACAGAAATTGTAGAGCACGGTGTAGACCACATGAAACTGATACTGCTCGTAGGCGTTGCGCACCCGCCGAATCACCTCCTGGAGGCGGTGGAGGATCCACCGGTCCATTTCCTTCATCTCCGCGTAAGGCACCCTATCGGTGCCGGGATTGAAGTCATAGAGATTGCCCAGGATGAAACGGCTGGTGTTCCGGATCCGCCGGTAGGCCTCAACCAGGCGCTTCAGGATCTCCGGGGAGATACGGATATCTTCGGTGTAATCCTCCGAGGCCACCCATAGTCGAAGAATCTCGGCGCCGTACTCGTCGACAATCGTCTGGGAGTCGATCACGTTCCCGACCGATTTGGACATCTTCTTCCCCTCGCCGTCGACGACGAAGCCGTGGGTGAGGACATTCAGGTAAGGCGCCCTTCCCCGTGTCCCCACCGATTCGAGGAGCGAGGAATGAAACCAGCCCCGGTGCTGATCGTTCCCCTCGAGATACATGTCCGCCGGAGAGCCGAGAGTCGACCGGCGCTCCAGGACGGCGGCGTGGCTGACGCCGGAGTCGAACCAAACGTCGAGGATGTTCGTCTCCTTCCTGAAACCCGCTCCACCGCATTTGGGACACCGTACACCGGCGGGCAGAAGCGCGTCAGCCTCCCACTCGAACCAGACGTCTGCGCCGTTTTCACGGACGAGACCGACGACATGAGCGAGGATCTCCTGGTTCATCACCTCGTTCCCGCATTCTTTGCAGTAGAACATCGTGATCGGAACCCCCCAGAGCCGCTGACGGGAGACGCACCAATCGGGACGGTTCTCGATCATCCCGTAGATCCGGTCGCGTCCCCAAGCGGGGATCCAGGTGACGTTGTCGATGGCGGCAAGCGCCTTTTTCCGGAGGTCGTTTTTCTCCATCGAGATGAACCACTGTTCGGTCGACCGGAAGATGATGGGCTGTTTGCAGCGCCAGCAGTGGGGATAGGTATGCTGCATCTCCATCGACCCCATGAGGGCACCCGCCTTCGCCAGGGCTCTGTTTATCGCCCCGTTGGCGTCGAAGACGAACTGGCCGGAAAAATCCCTGACGTCGCCGGTGAACTTCCCGTCGTCGTCCACGGGGGCGTAGTTGTCCAGCCCGTACTTCATCCCGATTTCGTAGTCTTCCTGGCCGTGTCCCGGCGCGATATGGACACAGCCTGTCCCGGCGTCGAGGGTCACGAAGGGAGCAAGGATAATGAGTGTCTCCCGGTCGACCAGGGGATGCCGGCATTTGAGACCCTCCAGGGCCGCACCGGAAAACTCGTCCAGGATCTCGTAGGGCTCTTGCCGCAAACCGAAGGCGTCCAGGCAATAATCGAGGAGATCTTTGGCCAGAATCATCACCTCGCCCTTCACCTTGACCGCCGCGTAGAGGAACTGCGGATGCAAAGCGATGGCCAGATTCGCCGGAATCGTCCAGGGGGTCGTGGTCCAGATGACGATCGAGACCCTCTCGCCGGCGAGTTTCGGTCGACGGGCGGCGACTTCGGAAATGAGCCTAAATTTCACATAGATCGAGGGTGTCGTGTGGTCTTGGTACTCGACTTCGGCCTCGGCCAGCGCGGTCTTGCAGGTGGCGCACCAATAGACGGGTTTCTTTCCCTTATAGACGCTCCCGCCCAGGTAGAGCCTCCCGAATTCCGCGACCGTGGTCGCCTCATAGTCATAGGTCATCGTGAGGTAAGGATTCTCCCACTCGCCGAAGACCCCGAGGCGCTTGAACTGGTCGCGCTGAATCCCCACGTATTTGTCGGCGTACACCCGGCAGAAGCGACGTTTGTCGGCCAGAGACATCCCCTCCTTCTTCTCGCCCAACTCCTTGTCCACCTGGTGCTCGATGGGTAAGCCGTGACAATCCCAGCCGGGGACATAGATGCTGTCGTACCCCGCCATGTTCTTTGCCTTGACGAGGATGTCCTTGATGATCTTGTTGAGCGCGGTCCCCAAATGAATGCTCCCGTTGGCGTATGGGGGGCCGTCGTGGAGGATGTAAGGCTTACGCCCCCCGGATGCCTCTCGGATCCGGGCATAGATATGCATGTCGTCCCAGCGGGCCAGCATCTCGGGCTCCCGCTGGGAGAGGTTGGCCTTCATGGGGAAATCGGTTTTCGGAAGGTTCAGGCTCTCCTTGTAATCCATCAAACGCTCCTCAGGATGAAATCGCCTTGCAAATGGCCGAGAAAGCTATCACAGATGCAAACCCATTTCAAGCCTCTGTTTGATTTCCAGAGCGGGTTATGCGCTTTTCCTCCCGGTTCAGAAGAAACGGGAAAAGTCAGGTTTTCGCTTTTCAAGAAAGGCCTGGAAGGCTTCCGCGGCCGCAGGGGATTTCAACAACTCGACAAAGAGCGTAAGCTCCTCCTCGATGGTTTGCGACAAAGCCGTCTCGACGGGACGCTTCAGAAGCGCCTTGGTCAGGCGCACGGAGGCGGGCGGCTGGGCCGCCAGTTGCCGCGCCTTCCGGAAAGCCGTTTCAAATAAAATCTCATCGGGGCACACGGCATTCACAAACCCCAATTCTCTTGCGATTTCGGCCCCGAAGGGCTCCCCCATCAGCAGCAGTTCGGCGGCCTTCTGGTGCCCCACCAGACGGGGAAGCAGAAGACTGGAGCCCAACTCGGGGCATAACCCGAGATTCACGAAGGGAAGCTGAAACCGGGCCTTCGTCCCGGCATAGACCAGGTCGCAGTGGAACAGCATTGTCGTTCCGATGCCGATGGCGACGCCGTTCACGGCCGCGATCACGGGCTTCTGGGCGCGGCTGATCGCGGGAAGGAAAGGATTGTGGGGCTTTATGCCCGACTCTTGCGAAATAGCGACGAAATCGCCCAGATCATTGCCGCTCGTAAAACAATCGGCGGTTCCCGTCAGCAGAATAACGCGGGTTGCTCCGTCCTTGTCCGCCCCGAGGATCGCATCCGCCATCGCCTGGTACATAAAGTGGGTAAGGGCGTTTTTCTTTTCCGGGCGGTTCATCTGAATATGCAAAATACCTTCACTGAGTGCGATACGGACATGGTCGGTGCCGGCGGCTGTGGTCATTTTTTCATCCTCCCTTTGTCGGTAAAAATGATTATACACGTACCCGTTCCTCCCTTCACTGTCAATGATTTATGTCGCAGAGGCGCCGACGGTGACATGGCGTAAACCGAGGCCCCTCCGCACAACATAATTCTGCTTGACATGCGAGACCGCTTTCCATATCTTCAGAGCATATACGTGCAGGCTTCTATCAAATTTAAACAGGAGAAAAGGACATGGAACTCGAAGGAAAGAATGCCATTGTGACCGGCGCGAGCCTCGGGATCGGGAGCGCGATTGCGCTCGACCTGGCCAAGAACGGCGCAAATGTCGCGATCAACTATCGCAAACACGACGCGGAGGCGAACGCGATCTGTGCCGAGATCGTGAAAATGGGCCGGCGCGGTCTGGCGATCCGCGCCGACGTGGCGTCGTTCCAGGATGCGCAGGCGATGGTGGATACGGTCGTCAAAGAATTCGGCCGCGTGGATATCCTGGTAAACAACGCCGGAGTGAATCGCGACGCGGTCATTTGGAAAATGACCGAAACGCAGTGGGACGAAGCGCTGGCGATCAACCTCAAAGGATATTTCAACTACATCCGTGCCGTCGCCCCCCTGTTCAAAGACCAAAGCGGCGGTAAAATCGTCAATGTGACGTCGATCAACGGAATCCGAGGCAAGTTCGGGCAAGCGAATTATACCGCCGCCAAAGCCGGGATCATCGGTCTGACCAAAACCGTCGCGCGCGAACTGGCCAAGTTCAACGTGAATTGCAACGCGGTTGCACCCGGCCTGATCGAAACCGAGATGATGAAGGTGGCGCCGGAAGAAGTGAAACAGAAGGCGCTTGCGGAAATCGTGCTGGGACGCCTCGGCATGCCGGAGGAAGTGGCATGGGTCGTTTCGTTCCTTTGCTCCGAAAAGGCGCGGCATGTAACAGGCGAAGTGATCAAGGTGGACGGCGGACAGTACATATAATGCAACATCCGGGTATTTTGAAAATCATGTCCCTGCAGCGCGCATTGTAGATTTTTCGGGGCCCCTGCCCCCGTAACGGAGCGCCCGCCGGGAAAATTGTCTGAGCGCCGTCAGGCGCGAGTTTTTCCCCGGTAGCGCAGCGAGGAGGTGCAGGGTCGAAAAATGTACAGCGCGAGGCGGGGTTATAATTTTCAAGGATCCCGCAAATTCTCAATGGGAGGATATTATGCGCGAAGCGGTGATTATCGATGCGGTGCGCACGCCGGTCGGACGGTACGGCGGCGCGTTAAAGAATGTGCGTTCGGATGATCTGGCGGCGCTCTGCATCGCCGAGATCGTCAAGCGCAACAAGCTCGATCCGAACGTGATCGAGGATGTCATCCTGGGCTGTGCAAACCAGGCCGGCGAAGACAATCGCAACGTCGGCAGGATGGCGGTTCTGCTCGCGGGCCTGCCTTATTCGGTGGGCGGACAGACGATCAACCGCCTGTGCGGTTCGGCCTTGAACGCGGTGAACAGCGCTGCGCAGGCGATCAAAAGTGGTGAGGGCGACGTATTCATCGCCGGCGGCTGTGAATCCATGACGCGCGCGCCCTTCGTTTTCGCAAAGGCGGATTCGCCGTTTCCGCGCGAGGTTAAGGTGTTTGACTCGACGATCGGCTGGCGTTTTACGAATCCGCGCATGACGTTGCCGTATGCGAAGGAGGGAATGGGCGAGACTGCGGAAAACGTGGCGCAGAAGTATGGCCTCACCCGACTGGAGCAGGATGAATTTGCCTTCGCGTCGCAGCAGAAATGGGGCGCGGCGCACGCGGCTGGGAGGTTCAATGATGAACTCGTTCCCGTCGTCATCCCGCAGAAGAAAGGCGACCCAATCGTCGTCGGCAGGGACGAGCATCCGCGCCCCGAAACGACGCTGGAGCAGCTCGCCAAATTGTCGCCCGCCTTCAGGAAGGACGGCACGGTCACGGCCGGAAATTCCAGCGGGATCAACGACGGCGCAGCGGCGGTACTGTTGATGGAAACCGATACGGCCAAGCGGCTCGGCTGCACGCCGCTGGTACGCGTCGTCGCAAGCGCGGTGGCGGGTGTGGATCCGTCTTACATGGGTTTGGGGCCGATCCCGGCGACACGCAAAGTCCTGGAACGCGCCGGTCTGAAAGCCGGCGACATCGACCTGGTGGAATTAAACGAGGCGTTCGCCGCGCAGGCGCTCCCCTGCATCCGTGAACTCGGATTGGATCCGGCGAAGGTGAATGTCAACGGCGGCTCGATCGCGATCGGCCACCCGCTCGGCTCGACCGGCGCGCGCATCATGGCGACGCTGGTGCACGAGATGAAGCGACGCGGTTCGCGGTACGGCCTGGTCACCATGTGCATCGGGGTGGGACAGGGGATCGCGACGATCGTCGAGCGCGCCTAAAAAGCGAAGCGAGGAGAAGCAGGGTCGAAAAATGTACAGCGCGGAGGGATCGTGATTTTGAGGCTCACGCAACCGACGTAAATGGAAAGGCCCCCGTCACCTGCGTGACGGGGGCCTTTCTTGTTATTGAAAATCTGTTTCTTGAGGTTTACATCCCCATGCCGGGGTATCCGCCGCCGCCCGGAGGCATCGCCGGCATCGCCGGTTTCTCTTCGGGCTTCTCCGCAACCATGCACTGAGTCGTCAGCATGAGCGACGCGACGCTGGCCGCGTTCTGCAGGGCAAAACGGGTCACCTTGGTCGGGTCGATGACGCCGGCTGCGATCATGTCTTCGTACTTATCGGTCCGGGCGTTGAATCCGTAAGCGCCCTTCTTGTCTTTAACCTTCTCAACAACGATGCTGCCTTCCACGCCGGCATTGCAGGCGATCATCTTGAGCGGCTCCTCGAGCGCCTTCTTCACGATACGAACGCCGACCTGCTCATCGCCGTCCAGCTTCATCTTGTCGAGCGCCGGGAGCGTCCGGAGATAGGCAACGCCGCCGCCGGGAACAATCCCTTCCTCAACGGCCGCGCGGGTCGCGTTGAGGGCATCCTCGACGCGGGCCTTCTTCTCCTTCATCTCGGTCTCGGTTGCGGCGCCGACTTTGATCACCGCCACGCCGCCGACCAATTTGGCCAGTCTTTCCTGGAGCTTCTCGCGGTCGTAATCGGAAGTGGTCTCCTCAACCTGCGCGCGGATCTGCTTCACACGGCCCTCGAGAGCGGCGCGGGCACCTGCACCGTCGATGATCGTCGTGTTGTCCTTGTCAATGCTGATCCGCTTGGCGCGGCCGAGGTCTTCCATCTTCGTGTTTTCCAGCTTCAATCCCATATCCTCGGAGATCAATTTACCGCCGGTGAGGATCGCGATATCTTCGAGCATGGCCTTCCTTCTGTCGCCGAAGCCCGGGGCCTTGACGGCCGCCACATGCAGGGTGCCGCGAATCTTGTTGACCACGAGGGTCGCCAGTGCTTCGCCTTCGATATCCTCGGCGATGATGAGGAGCGGCCGGCCCATCTTGGCAATCTGCTCAAGAATGGGAAGGAGGTCCTTCATGCTGCTGATCTTCTTTTCGTAGATGAGAATGAGGCAATCCTCGAGTTCGACTTCCATCTTCTCGGCGTTCGTGACGAAATAGGGGGAGAGATAGCCGCGGTCGAACTGCATCCCTTCGACGATCTCCAGTTCGGTCTCCAGACCCTTCGCCTCTTCCACGGTGATGACGCCTTCCTTGCCGACCTTTTCCATCGCTTCCGCGATGATCGCGCCGATCGCCTCGTCATTGTTGGCGGAAATGGTGCCTACCTGGGCAATCTCCTTGGCGTCCTTGGTCGGTTTGCTCATCTTCTTGAGTTCCTTCACGACCGCGTCGACGGCCTTGTCGATTCCCCGCTTCACATCCATCGGGTTGCTCCCGGCGGCCACGCTCTTGGCGCCTTCGCGGAAGATTGCCTGTGCCAGCAGGGTGGCGGTGGTGGTTCCGTCACCGGCCACATCGCTCGTTTTGCTCGCCACTTCTTTCACCATCTGGGCGCCCATGTTCTCGAACTTGTCGCCGAGTTCGATCTCCTTGGCCACGGTGACGCCGTCCTTGGTCACATTGGGTGCGCCGTAGCTCTTGTCAATGATCACGTTCCGGCCCTTGGGTCCAAGGGTCACCTTTACGGCATCCGCCAGGGTGTTCACCCCGTTGAGGATCGATTTCCTCGCTTCTTCATCGTATTGAAGTATCTTAGCTCCCATGAATATATCCTCCTTATGTCATCAATTGATTATTTCTCGATAATGCCAAGAATATCGTCCTCGCGCATGATGAGGTGCTCCACGCCGTCGATCTTCACCTCGGTGCCCGAGTATTTACCGAAAAGAATCCTGTCGCCCGCCTTGACGTCCAGTTTGATTAATTTTCCGTCTTCCGCGGTCTTTCCTTTGCCCACGGCGATGACAAGCCCTTCCATCGGCTTTTCCTTGGCGGTGTCGGGAATGATGATTCCCCCCTTCGTTTTCTCCTCTTCCTCCAGCCGCTTCACGATCACTCTGTCCTGTAATGGTCTGATTTTCATGCTTTAACCTCTCCTTTCATCATTATAATAGACCTTGGCCTCATCTTCTGCTTCCAGAGATCGGCCTATAATAAGCATCTATTTTTTCATGTCAAGATATTCGACATAAAAAATTGCAGTATCCGGCCTTTTGATGTAGCCGTCAAAAGAGATGCTCGGTCAGTTCCCTTAGTGAGCCAATTTTGATGAGCTCTATTGGTGTTTCAGGCTGGATATCGCGGGCAAGGGTTCGGGGCATGATACAGCGCGTGAAACCCATCCGTGCGGCTTCCCGGATCCGCAATTCGGTTTGGGAGATCCCCCGGATCTCGCCGGTCAGGCCCACCTCCCCGAAGACAACCGTCCCGGGCGCCGTCGGCCGATCGAGGAAGCTCGATACCATGGCCGAGACGATCCCGAGATCGATCGCCGGCTCGTCCACCTTCACTCCGCCCGCCACGTTGAGAAAGATATCGCTGTTGCCCAGATGGATGCCGCAGATCTTGTCCATCACCGCGGTCAGCAGCGACACCCGGTTGTGATCCACGCCGATCGCCGTCCGCCTCGGCATGCCGAAGCTGGTGGGACCGACCAGCGACTGGACCTCGATCAGGATCGGCCGGGTCCCCTCCAGACTCGGCACGACCACCGATCCCGCCGCCCCCTCGGGTCTCTCCGACAGGAAAAAAGCGGAAGGATTGACGACCTCGGCAAGGCCCGTGTCGCGCATCTCGAAGACGCCGATCTCGTGGGTGGGGCCGAACCGGTTCTTGATCCCCCGGATGACACGGTAGGCGTGACCCGTATCCCCTTCGAAGTACAGGACCGTGTCGACCATATGCTCGAGGACCTTGGGTCCGGCAATCGAGCCGTCCTTGGTGACATGACCCACAAGGAAAATAGGAATACCCGTCTTCTTGGACATGAGGATAAGCCGGCCCGAGGCCTCGCGGACCTGCCCCACGCCGCCCGGCGCGGAGGAGAGGACCGAGGAATAGATGGTCTGGATGGAATCGATCACGGCGACGGCCGGCTTGAGTTCCTGTATCCGGCTGAGGATATTTTCCAGTTCGACCTCGACGAGGATGAGAAGACCCTTTGCCGAGGCGCCGAGCCGCTTCCCCCGCAGCTTGATCTGACGGGCAGATTCCTCGCCGGAGACGTAGAGGACCGTGAGCCCCCTCTCCGCCATCTTCTCCATAGCCTGCAGCAGCAGGGTCGATTTTCCGATCCCCGGATCGCCGCCGACCAGGATGGCGGACCCGCCGACGATCCCTCCCCCGAGGACACGATCCAGCTCGGCTACTCCCGTGGAAATACGCTCCCCTTCGTCGGCCGCAATGGAATCGATGGATTGCGGGACACCTTCGAACCGGCTGTCGGCCGGACGGGTCGCATCGACATCTCGGATCTCCTCTTCGACAAAGCGGTTCCACTCCCCGCAGGCGGGACATCTTCCCAGCCATTTCGGCGACTGCTGCCCGCAATTCTGGCAGAAGAACATCGTCCTGACCTTTTTCACGGATGAACCTCCCACCGGCAATCCGCCTCTTCCCTTTGTGTATACCGAGACCGCTGCGTCAATTGGAATTGAAGTTCTCATAACCCGTATTGCCCCCCCGCGTCAACCCAAAACCAAAACGCTTGAGTAATCATTTCAATGTTGATATATCTTCAGCGTATAAGGTCGAACCGTCAAGTAAAGGAGTTGAACATGCATAATCCCAATTTCGGCTCGGGGCCGTGCAGCAAAAGACCCGCCTGGAGCCTCGAATGCCTGCAGGACGCCGCAGTCGGACGATCGCATCGCTCCGCCCTGGGAAAGGAGAAGCTGGCTCTAACCATCAGGGAAACCCGGAGGATCCTCGGCATCCCTGATAACTACCTCGTCGGCGTCATGCCCGCCTCGGACACCGGGGCGTTTGAAGCCGCCATGTGGAGCATGCTGGGGGCCAGGCCCACGACGGTTCTGGTCTGGGAGAGCTTCTCGGAGGGGTGGGCCACCGATGTGGCCAAACAGCTCCGGTTGAATCCCGTGATCCTCCGGGCCGGGTATGGGCAAATCCCCGACCTCGAAACCGTCGACTGGGGGCACGATGTGGTCTTCGTCGCCAATGGGACGACCAGCGGCGTGAAGATCCCTCACTGGGACTGGATACCCGCCGACCGCAAAGGCCTTTCGCTTTGCGATGCCACGAGCGCCGCCTTTGCGATGCCGATCGACTGGTCGAAGACCGATGTGGTTACCTTCTCCTGGCAGAAGTGCCTCGGCGGTGAGGCCGGTCAGGGCATGCTGGTCCTTGGTCCCCGGGCCGTGGAGCGCCTCGAATCCTACGATCCGCCCTGGCCGCTTCCGAAGCTCTTCCGTCTGAAAAAAGGAGGCAAGGTCAACCGCGCGATCTTTGAAGGGGACACGATCAACACCCCATCGCTGCTGTGTGTCGAGGATTATCTGGACGCCCTGAGATGGGCCGACGGCCTGGGGCTCGACGGTCTGATTCAAAAGAGCCTTGCGAACCTCCGGGTCGTCGAGGAGTGGGTCGCCGGGAACGACTGGATAACCTTTCTTGCCGCAACACCCGAGATCCGTTCCAACACCTCGGTCTGTCTCTCCGTGGTGAGCGACAGGGTCCGGGCGCTGCCGATCGAGGAGCAGGCGAAATTTCTCAAGGGCATCGCGAGCGAAATGGGCAAAAGGAAGGCCGCTTACGACATGAATTCATACAAGGATGCGCCCCCCGGGTTCCGTTTCTGGTGCGGACCGACGATTGACGTTGCGGATATCCGCATCGCGCTGGAGGCGCTGGAAAAGATCTACAAGGAAAAGATCGCCGCACTATAGCCGCGAAGAAGGAGACCCCCATGAAACGGATTCTGATCAGCGACTCGCTCTCCGCCGAAGGCATCGACATATTCAGGAAGACGCCGGGAATCGAGGTCGACGTCCGGACGAAGATGACCCCGGAGGAACTCAAATCGGTCATCGGGAATTACGACGCCCTGGTCATCAGGAGCGCCACCAAAGTCACGCAGGAAGTCATCGATTGCGCGGGAATCCTATCCGTCGTCGGCCGAGCGGGCATCGGTCTGGACAACGTGGACATCCCCGCAGCGAGCAAACGGGGCATCGTCGTGATGAACACGCCGGGCGGCAACGCCGTGACCACCGGCGAGCACACGATCGCCATGATGCTTTCCCTGGTCCGTCAGATCCCCCAGGCCACGGCATCGATGAAGATTGGCAAATGGGAGAAGACCAAGTTCAGCGGACACGAATTTCTCAACAAGACCCTCGGGATCATCGGCACCGGCAGGGTCGGCAGCATCGTCGCCGACCGGGCCCGGGGACTGAAGATGAAGGTGATCGCCTACGATCCTTTCATCTCCCCGGAGGCGGCCGAGAAGATGGGAATCACTCTGGCGAGCCTGGATGAAATCTATGCCCAGGCCGATATCATCACTGTCCATACCCCGATGACAAAAGAGACGAGGGGTTTGATCAACGCGGCAGCCTTTGCCAAGATGAAAAAGGGCGTCTACATCGTCAATTGCGCCCGGGGCGGGATCGTCAGCGAGAAGGATCTCTATACCGCTCTGGTCGAAGGCAAGGTCGCAGGCGCCGCCCTCGACGTCTTTGAGGAGGAGCCGACAAAGAACGCGGCGCTCATTGCGCTGGACAACGTGATCTGCACGCCCCACCTGGGGGCCTCCACCGACGAGGCGCAGATCAATGTCGCCATCGCCATCGCCGAGCAGATCTGCGCCTATCTGACGTCCGGCGAGATCAAGGGCGCCGTCAATTTCCCCTCGGTCAGCGCCGAGCTGCTCACCGTCATCCGGCCCTATCTGAACCTGGCGGAGAAACTGGGGAAATTCGAAGCCCAGCTCGTCTCCGACGCCATCAAGGAGGTCGTGATCGAGTACAGCGGGGAGATCCTCAACTACAACGTCGCACCGATCACCATCTCGCTGCTCAAAGGTCTGCTCACCCCGATCCTTAGCGAGAGCGTCAATTACATCAATGCTCCGCTGATCGCCAAGGAAAGAGGCATCAAGGTCATTGAGGCAAAGAGCAGCGAAATGAAAGACTACACGAGCATGATCTCCGTCACCATCAGGACCGCCAAGGGTGATATCACCGCCGCGGGTACCATCTTCGGCCGGCAGGAGCCAAGGATTGTACGTATCAATAAATTTACCGTGGAGGTCATCCCGGAAGGGCGGATGTTTGTGATGTTCAATTACGACAAACCCGGGGTCATCGGCAACATAGGCACCACCCTCGGCCAGGATGGCGTGAATATCTCGCGTCTCCACCTGAGCCGGGAACAGGTCGACGGCCAGGCGATGGTGGTCCTGAGCACGGACAGCAGGGTCTCGGCGGACGTGATCGACAAACTTCGGAAACTGCCGCACGTGATCTCGGTCACCGATCTGGAAGTATAGAAAATCCGCATCGAATAAGAGTTTCTTCTGGAGAAAATGTATCATGGCAAATGTAGCGGTTGTGGGAACCCAGTGGGGAGACGAAGGGAAAGGCAAAGTTGTCGACCTTTATGCGCGGAGCGCCGATGTGATCACCCGCTTCCAGGGAGGCAACAACGCCGGCCACACCCTGGTCGTCGGGGGGGAGCAGACCATCCTGCACCTGATCCCTTCGGGGATTCTCCATCCGGGCAAACTCTGCATCATCGGCAACGGTGTCGTGGTGGATCCTTCCGTACTGATCGATGAGATGAACACCCTCAAGAACCGCGGGCTCCTCCCCGACAGCACGCGGCTTTTGATCAGCGAAAAGGCCCACATCATCATGCCCTATCACCGGCGGATCGATACGGCGCGGGAATCGCAGGGCGTCGGTAAAAAGATCGGGACCACAGGCCGGGGGATCGGGCCGGCTTACGAAGACAAAATTGCACGGGTGGGCATCCGCCTGTGCGACCTTCTCGACGACGAGGTTTTCAGGGAAAAACTGAGCCGCAATATTGAGGAAAAGAATTTCTATCTCACAAAACTCTTCAACGAAGATCCGCTGGATGAAAAGGCGATCTACGAGGAGTATCGGACCTATGCCGAAACGCTCCGGCCTTACGCCGCGGACTGCTCGCTGATCCTACAGCGCGAGATCGATAAGGGGAAGAGGATCCTCTTCGAAGGGGCCCAGGGGACCCATCTCGATGTCGATCACGGGACCTTCCCCTACGTGACCTCTTCCAACACGGTAGCCGCCAATGCCTGCTGCGGCACCGGTGTCGGACCGTCCGCGGTTCAATCGGTGGTGGGAATCTGCAAGGCCTATACGACACGGGTCGGCGAAGGGCCCTTCCTGACCGAGCTTAAGGATGAGACCGGGGACAGACTCCAGAAGATAGGGCAGGAGTTCGGTGCAACCACCGGCCGCAAGCGGCGCTGCGGCTGGCTGGACATGGTCCTGATCCGCCAGGCCGTCCGGGTTTCGGGTATCACCGGAATCGCCCTGACAAAACTCGACGTCCTGACCGGGATTGAAAAGCTGAAGATCTGCACCGGATACCGAGCAGAGCAAGGGGAGTTTACCGAAGCCGTTCCCGCCAACCTGCGCCTCCTCGACCGTTGCCGGCCGGTTTACGAGGAACTGGACGGCTGGCCGGAGGATATCCGCGGGATAAGGCGGATCGAGGATCTCCCCCTGAATACCAGGCGCTATATCGAGCGGCTGGAGGAGCTGGCCGGCGTCGGTATGGTTCTGGTTTCCGTGGGACCCGACCGGGACGAAACCATCGTCCTCAATGATCCTTTTGTGGGCTGAATGAAAACGAAAAGCGCGCTCAATTGCCTATGTTTGTCTATGTTTTACTTGACAATCATAATCCGTAACTGTTATGGAACCGGGCCTTCAAATCAGGGTCGTTAGCTCAGTCCGGTAGAGCAGCGGACTTTTAATCCGTTGGTCGTGGGTTCGATTCCCATACGACCCACCAAAATGAAACCAAGGGGTTACAACTCTTAGGGTTGTGACCCCTTGCCCGTTTTGGGGAAAAATGTCCTTAAATTGTACTTGCTCAATTTTTTTTGGCTGAATTCATGGCGCTTTTTGGCCGCTTCCCGCAGGTCGTGGAACAGATCCCCGGAATCCCGATCTGCGTACAGACCATAATCCAGGCCTTCCTGAAATCGTCCACCCGATTGCCTTTGAGATGAAAGACATAGGGGCAACGCAATTGCCATTTCCGGTAGAGCTCATCTCATCGGACGATTATCTGACGATTTGCCCTTTTTGTCGGATGATCACGACAGAATGTCGGTCGATTATCGGTCGATTCCAGAAAGGCTAAACTGCGTCTTGAAGCAAAAATTCACGGATCATGCCGAATTGACGACCTTCAGATCTCTGAAATAGGTATTGTACACACCAAGGTCCCGGGAAAGGATGCAGTCGGCCTGGACAAGGGCGTGGGCGCCAATAAGACAATCGGCCAAGACATGGAGTCGCCTAGTCAGGACGGCCTTGCATTCGGGGCAGGCCGGTTCGAGGGTATGGCCGCACTTGCCGCAGGTAAATCGACCCTTGGCGTTCTTTCTTGCGTATTCCGCCCACCTCGACCCTGCCAGATAGAGCGATTCCTCATTGGAATGGACGAGGGTCATTCTCGTATCGCCGAGAAACGATGCGAGCTCCTCTTCAGATGGAAACCGGGCCGCCAATTCGGCAACAACAATCTCACAGAGGATGAGTTTTCCTTTTGACAAATGTCGATCAAGAAGCTCCCTGGAGGATTCACTGAAGGGCTCTCCGGGGATCAGGACATCGAGAATGATGTTCGTGTCAACGGCTGTGATCATGGCCGCGGGCCTCCTGCACCAAATCGTCGCTACGTCGCCCTTTCAAATGCTTCAGTTTGCCCACCCATTTGTCGAAGGGGGATTTGGTGACGACCTTGCGGACTACAAAAAGGCCCTCCTTTTCCTCGAAACCGATATCCTCCCCCACATGGACCCCCAGCCTCTGGCGAACCTCTTTAGGGATGGTCACCTGTCCTTTGGATGTTACTCTGGCAGTAATCACGATGCACCTCTCGGTAAGGAATTTTTTCCTTACCAGCATGGTAAGGGAACATGAGCCTTTTGTCAAGAGATCTATGCCGGGGCCTTTGCCCGTGAAAGCAGTTCGGCGAAATCATAGTTGACGCTTTTAGGGGTTAACGTCTTTTAATCCGTTGGTCGTGGGTTCGATTCCCATACGACCCACCAAAATCATATGAAGGGGGTAGCCATCTATGGTTAGCCCCCTTTATGGCGGATGGGCTTTTTACAGTGCAGGAGGTTTCTGCAACCGGGGGCGATGTTGAATGATCTGCGCCGCAAAATGGTTGACACATGTCGCAAGATCATTTTCCCGTGATTGAAAAAAATGATCTGCGTCGGATATGATATCCAGGCGGCAGGCGAGTTCGGCCGCAACGTTCTTGATCGTTTCGGTCGGGCAGTACGGGTCCCGGTCTCCGCAGACAATAAGCCCCACCTTCCCCCGTAATGTCTGAAAGTCAAAGCTGAAAAGTCGTATCGGTGGCGAAACGAGGAGTGCCGGAAGCAGGTCCTTTTGGTTGAGAATACCGGCACTCACCCACGCCCCGAAGGAATAACCGGCCGGCAGGACCGCTTGAACCCCCTGTTCCCCCATATAAGCAACAGCCGCCAGGAGATCATCCCGTTCCCCCTGCCCATCGTCGAAGCTTCCCGTGCTTCTCCCGACTCCCCGAAAATTAAAACGAAGGGTTGAAATACCGCCGGCAAGAAGGGTTTCTGTCAGGGTCTCCACAACAAAATTGCCCATGTCACCCCCCATGAGGGGATGGGGGTGCGCGATCACGGCCCCGATACCTCCGCCCGAATGGGCATAGAGGCCCTCGAGACGGATATTTCCCTGACCGAAGAATACGCTATTTTCTTCCATGATGCGCTTGCAATGAGAGAGCTCCTCAGAATGGAAGCCCTCCTTAGGCATGCCTTTTCCTTTCAGATGATGATCCGGTGCTTCAATTTCGACAGAGTATTAAATCTTTTTCCCGGTTGAGGCAAGATAAATATTGACGGATGCGATGAAATGAGCGATGAAATAGAAGAGGAATATGCTTGCGACGGATTGATCACCTGCTGAAAGGGGATTCATATGAAAAAGGTAGGATTTGTCGGATGGCGCGGCATGGTGGGTTCGGTACTTTTACAGCGGATGCAGGAAGAGAACGACTTCGCCGGCATCGAGCCGGTATTTTTCTCCACTTCGCAGGCAGGACAACCTGCACCGCTCAATACCGGAACGTTGAAAAACGCTGCGGACATTGCCGCGTTGAGAAAGCTCGATGTGGTCATCACGTGTCAGGGTGGAGATTACACCAAGGCCGTACACCCGGAACTGCGTAAAGAAGGTTGGCAAGGGTACTGGATCGACGCGGCCTCGACACTGCGAATGGAAGAGTGCGCGGTGATTATTCTCGACCCCGTCAACCGCAGCGTGATCGATGCCGCGCTTGCAAAGGGACAGAAGGACTTCATCGGGGGAAACTGCACCGTCAGCCTGATGTTAATGGCCCTGGGCGGACTGTTCC
>Ga0233425_10001979_pt1 | contig 42766 bp, 40 predicted proteins | sample Watercolumn_Towu_2_FD_181712 | JGI IMG/M metagenome (GOLD analysis project Ga0233425, IMG submission 181712) | Freshwater microbial communities from Lake Towuti, South Sulawesi, Indonesia - Watercolumn_Towuti2014_140_MG | ecosystem: Environmental > Aquatic > Freshwater > Lake | place...
CCAGGATTTCTTTCCCCTTCGAAAATTTTCGAAGGGGAAAGAAAAACGGCTAAAAACTTAGTTATCTCATTTTACAATTCCAATTCTATTAATCAAATCATCTAGTTTATCTTTTACAGAAAATAGACTACTTATTTTGTAAATATAAAAATTATTTTCACATGTATCAATTAACGTTGCGCAGACTAAATTTAATAGGCTATCTTCATTAGGAAAAGAACACCTGATTTTAGTTGTCCTTTTAATTTTACGATTTAAATTCTCTATCCAATTTGTAGTATAAATCATTCTACGAAATACTACCGGATATTTCAAATATGTAAAAAACTTATCAACTTCTGTTTCTTTAAATTGTTTTTTTATTGAAGGATATTTCTTAGCCCATTTATCTACAAATTCGTGTAATTGTAATTTACATTCGCCTATACTTTTAAACTCATTTTCTATCTCAAATACCATTTTGAATTCATGTAATATTTGTTTCTTGTCAGATGTGCGAACATTTCTTAACAAATTACGCTCTTTATGAATTAGACAACTTTGAAAATTCGAATCTGGAAATACTCTGCTTATTGCTTCTGGTAAACCACTAAGTCCATTCGCTGTAAAATGTAATACTTTTTCTACTCCTCTTGCTTTTATGTTCTTGAGCATCTCTTCCCAACAACCTGCGGTCTCATTAGGCATACACCATACACTCAATACATCCCTTGTTAAATCTTCTCTTAGTCCAAGTATTACATAGACCGCTTCTTTTTCTACTGTCCCTCTACGAACAGGTAAGTATAATGCATCTATAAATATTGCATAATATCTTTCCTCTAATCGACGATTCTGCCACTTCTTACGCTCTTCACTAAATTCCAAAGTTATTCTTGATATCGAGCTTCTGGAATATTTATTCCCATATAATTCTGTAAAAACTTCTTCTATATCTCTAGTTGTTAGTCCCTTACTGTATAACTTGAAACTTAAATTGCTTATCTCTTCTTGTTCTTGTTTCAGCAATTCTAAAAATACTGGTTTAAAAAGTCCAAGTCGATCTCGTGGAACATTTATTCTAAATACTTTATTCAATCCTTTTACTATATTTCTTCTGTAGCCATTACGCTTATTTTCTGATCTTTAATAACGCTTGTAGCTATTTTCACTATTCCTGCTATATCTGAAAGGTTTGAAGGAATAATGATGGAATTATTCGTTTTAGCAAGTTTGCCGAATTCAGTAAGATATTGTTCAGCAACTCTCAAATTTACGGCATTAATCCCACCCTGCTCATTTATAGCATTAGCAACCATTTTTATTCCAGTAGCAGTAGCATCTGCGACTTTTCTGATTTCTACAGCATGCCCTTCTGCTATATTAATTTTTTTCTGCATTTCCCCTTCAGAGATCGCGATAGCTGCCTGTTTTTCACCTTCAGCTCTATTAATCTGAGACTGTCTTTGTCCCTCCGATTCTGCTATTAATGCTCTTTTCTCTCTTTCGGCACGCATTTGTTTTTCCATTGCATCTTTAATGCTCTGAGGAGGCGTAATATTCCTGATTTCATATCTGGCAACCTTTACACCCCATGGGTCAGAGGCCTTATCAACAGCTTCAACTATAGCTTTATTTATGGTTTCTCTCTCTTCGAACGTTCTGTCGAGTTCAAGTTTTCCCATAACGCTTCGCATGGTCGTCTGAGCAAGTTGGATTGAAGCATAAGCATAATTCGCAATCCCATACGAAGCTTTTTGCGGGTCTATAACCTGCATGTATAATATGCCGTCCACTTCAACGACTATATTGTCTTTGGTTATACAGGCTTGCGGAGGAACATCGATGGACTGCTCCTTTAGAGTATGAATATACGCTACTCTGTCTATAAATGGAATCAGCAGATGAAGGCCAGCTTCAAGCGTCGCCCTGTACTTGCCAAACCGTTCGACTATGAACGCGGATTTCTGAGGAACTATTCTTATACATCTCAGAATGGTAATGATTACAAAAACCACAATCGCAATGAGGATGATAGTATTAGGTGTCATTTTTACTTTTCCTTTCTATTGTAAAATTAATTAAAACTGGGGGTTCTATTGGTTACAATATATTTTAACTATGGTACATTACCATATCTAATATCCTGTTGCTAAATATAAGCTATGAAATTATTGTTCCTGGCAGTTTGTCGGGCTTTGCCAGAAAACTGCTAGAGGATTTTATTACCGGAAAATCTTTATATTCCATATTTTACTACCCCCCTGTGTATGGTCTTACTTTAAAAGTTAAATTGTTCTGTTCTTCTATAACAACTGTAGTTCCTTTTGGAATATCAGTTGACGAAACAGCATTCCACATAGTTCCGTGAAATTCTATACGCCCGACTGAGTTTACCTTAATCTCCTCAACAACCTTTGCGATCTCGCCTATATACGAATCAATGTTTTTCTGCATTTTGTTTTTGCTGGTAACACATCCTCTAAACACATTTTTAACCAATTTTCTAAGTGAAAAAAGAGCAATAAGCGAAACAATAAGGAATATAATTATCTGCGTATTTATACCGATGGTTGTAATTACGCAAATTAGCGCCACAACAAGTGCCCCTATTCCAAAAAATAAAATTACAAATCCGGGACACATAAACTCTGCTAGCAGCATAATTATACCTACTAAACACCATATTATTTCTGCTTTGAAAAATCCTTCCATAAGTTAACCTCAAATTTTTAATTTTTAATTTTATAATATCCGGCAACATCCCTGATTATTTGATCAAGAGTGTATTTGGGTTTCCAGTTAAGGAGCTTCTCTATTTTTTCTATTTTCGGTACTCTGTTGAGCATATCTTCAAACCCCGGAGCGTATGCTTTATCATAAGGAACATATTCTATAGGAGAATTGCTCTTTGTTAACTTTATTACTTTTTTAGCTAAGTTCTCTATAGTACAATTCTCTTGGCTCCCGATATTATAAACTTCACCAAATGTATCTACTTCCAAAAAGCTAACCAATGCTTTTACAACATCATTCACATGGCAAAAACATCTCGACTGTTTGCCGGTTCCGTAGACAAACAGTGGCTTTTCTTCTAAGGCATTCTTTACAAATCTGGGCAAAACCATCCCATATTTTCCAGTCTGCCTGGGACCTACAGTATTAAATAGTCTTACAACATTTACTGGAAGCCCTGTTTCTCTATAGTAAGATGTACAGTAAAATTCATCCAAAAGTTTGCTGGAGGCATAAGACCAGCGCGAATGACCTGGCGGCCCTATCAGAAGATCGTCTTCTTCTGAAAACATTTGTTTTGTAGATCTTCCGTAAACTTCGCTTGTTGAAGCGACCATAACTTTTGTCTTAGTAATATTAGCCGCTTCCAGAATGCGTTCCGTCCCTTTCACATTGGTGTGAATAGTGTAAACAGGGTTTTTCACCACCATTTCGACACCAACCGCAGCCGCAAGATGATAAACCATCTTGCTTTTGGTTACCAGATATTCAAGCGAATGGTGCTCAAGGATATTTCCGTATACAAACTCAAATCTATCGTTGTTTTTGATATTCTTTAGATTATCTAAAGAACCGGTAGACAAATTATCTATTACTGTCACATAATGTCCTTTGTCCAGAAGAGCTTCAGCAAGATACGAACCTATAAAACCTGCCCCTCCTGTAATAAGAATGTGCATTACCTAAATACTCCTTGAAAAAATTTTTATTTTTTATAGAAAATCATATACAATTTTTCATACAACTAAATATAATATCTGCAAAGTAAAAATTTAATTGCGTTTTTACGCAAAAACAGAAATAAACATATTATTTGAATGGAAAAAAGATGGAAGCTGTTTCATCTGAAGTAAAAATCAGAAATGTGCTCGGTCTGCACGCAAGGCCATCAGCAATTTTTGTCCAAACAGCATCCAAATTTGACGCTGAAATAACTATCCAAAACAGCAACAATGAATTAGTTAACGGCAAAAGCATACTTGGACTTCTTATGCTCGCAGCAGGCCATGGATCGATATTAAAAATATCCGCAATTGGGCATGATGCTCATAAAGCTATCAACACGCTGGTAACACTTGTCGAAAACGACCCTGAGTTCAACGAGGTAGACAAAACTTGAAAGAACAAAAACAGGAAATAAGACTTGCAGGGATCCCAGCCTCTCCCGGTATAGCTATCGGCACTGCTCTTGTGCTCGGCAGTAGAATTACAGATATAGAAAAGAACCAGATACGCCAAGAAAATGTAGAATCTGAAATCAATATTCTTGAACAAGCTATAGACATTACTAAAAAACAAGTATTAGAGCTTCAAGAAAAAATAGCAAAAGAACTTAAAGATAATGAAGCTAGAATCTTTGACGCCCATCTGCTCATACTTGACGACTATACATTGATAAATTCAGTTAAAGAAGCTATTAAAAATAATCTAGTCAGCGCTGATTACGCATTTTACGACAAAATTCAATATTATGTCAACACTATCAGTAAAATGAAAGACCCGTATTTGAAAGAACGCGGGGCTGACATAAGAGACGTAGCTTCAAGAGTAATAGCAAACATGTACGGGAAAGAATTTGAAGAACTTAAGAAATTACCTGGGCAAAGAATAATAATAAGTGTTGAACTCAATCCATCCGATACGATTTTGATGGATAGAGAAAACGCTCAGGCTTTCGCTACGGAAACAGGAAGCAGAACTTCTCATGCCGCAATAATAGCACGGTCTATGAATATTCCTGCAGTCGTAGCAATTACACCAAGTATTTCCCAGATACGGTCTGGAGATATAGTTATAATAGACGGGTATCAGGGAATAGTAATTGTCAATCCTTCGGTAGATTCGCTTAACTTTTATACTCGGAAAGAAACTATTGGTGAAAAAATTAATGAAGATTTGATGGGCGAAATAAACTTGAGACCAGAAACGATTGATGGATATAGAATACAGCTTATGGCAAATATTGAAGTTTTGGAAGACATGAAGGAAATTGAAAAAAACAAGGTAGCCGGAATCGGTCTTTATAGAACAGAATACCTTTACATAAACAGTGAATATCTCCCCAACGAGGATCTACAATATAAAACTTATGCCGCAGTAGTTTCTGAAATGAAAGGCAAACCTGTAACTATAAGAACACTTGACCTGGGTGGAGATAAAATCAAAACCAACATTAGTCTTTATCTCGAAAAAAACCCTTTTCTTGGCTACAGAGCCATCAGGTTATGTCTTGGTAATCTTCAACTCTTTAAAACACAGCTAAAAGCAATATTGCGAGCCAGTGTGCACGGAAATATGAAAATAATGTTCCCAATGATAAGCTGTGTAGAAGAAGTAGATAAATCTCTCTATGCACTGGAAGAAGTAAAAAAAGAACTCCACTCCAAAAATATCCCTTTTTCAAAATCCATGGAAATCGGAATTATGATAGAAACTCCATCTGCCGCTATTCTTGCAGACAAACTGGCAGCTAAAGTAGATTTCTTCAGCATAGGAACGAATGATTTAATACAATACACTCTAGCTGTCGACAGAACAAGTGAGAAGGTAGCTTACCTTTATCAGCCTACACACCCTTCAATCTTGACGCTCATAAAATATGTAGTAGATGCTGCAAGAAAACATGGAATATGGGTAAGCGTATGCGGAGAAATGGCTGGAGATCCACAATATACAATACTACTCATGGGACTTGGTATCAGTGAACTAAGCATGAGCCCGGTTTCTATAAATCTTATACGCAAAATAATAAGAAATTCACGAATGTACGAAACTGAAGAAATAGTAGAAAAAGCATTAAATTGTTCAACTGCCAATGAAGCACTAACTTACTCATTAAACTATCTAAAAAAAATAGTCCCAGATATTTACGATCTAATAATCAAAGGTGAATAATAATGAAAAACAGGCCAGGATGGGATGAATACTTTATGAAAATAGCTGACGCTACTGCAACAAGAAGTAATTGCTGTAGAAGGCATGTTGGTGCCGTAATAGTAAAAGATTGCAGGATAATTTCAACAGGATATAACGGGACGCCGCGAGGCATAAAAAACTGTTATGATGGAGGCTGTCATAGATGCAATTCATCTGCAACAACAGGGGAAAAACTTGACGAATGCATCTGCTGTCACGCTGAGGAAAACGCAATAGTACAGGCCGCGTACCACGGCGTATCGGTCAAAGACTCGATAATTTTTACTACCCATAGTCCCTGCCTATACTGCAGCAAAATGATAATCAATGCAGGAATAAAAGAAGTTGTTTATTCTCAAATATACAAATTTGAAGAACAAGTAAAATGCCTTTTTGCTGAAGCTAAAATAATAATAAGAGAAATTAAAAAATCATTCTAAATTTTGAATTCTAAATTTTGAATTTAAAAAACACAACAATTCAAAACTCAAAATTTCTATAATCTTATCCCAGAATTTTACTTTCTGTTCCAAGAAATACCCCTTTAAGACACATCTTTAAAACTTCCTGGTTGTCAGAATTCTTCAAGGCATCGTTTTCAGATATAAGCCCATTATTTACAAGATCCACTAAAGATTGATTAAACGACTGCATCCCTTCTCCTTTGCTTCCCTCTATTGCCGGAGCTAGTTTATCAAGTTTATTTTCCCTCAAAAGAGATTCTATTATTGGATTATTGAACATTATCTCAACTGCAGGAACAACTCCATCCCCACTGGTCTTGGGGATAAGCCTTTGTGAAATAATAGCAGCAAGTGAACCTCCAAGAGCCTGCCTGATTGAAAGATGCTCAGAAGCATCGTAAAAGTCCAGTATACGATTTATGCTTTGTGGCGCATTTTTAGTATGCAGAGTAGAAAAGATAAGATGCCCGGTATCAGCAGCTTTCAATGCAGCATCAAAACTCTCTCTGGAACGCATTTCACCCACTACAATAATATCAGGGTCTTGGCGCAAACTGTGTATGATCGCACTATCAAACGAAATCGTGTCAAGCCCTACCTCTCTTTGTTCAATAAAAGACTCCTTGTCCGTAAACTCATATTCTATCGGATCTTCTATAGTTATTATATACTTTTTCACAGTCTGATTAATACTTTCAATAACCGATGCAAGGGTAGTAGATTTACCTGAACCAGTAGTGCCGGTAATAAAAACTATTCCACGTTCAAATTTTGTCAATTTTGTTATTTGCGGTGGAAGCCCAAGTTCCTGAAAATTCAGTATCTTTGATTTCACGTACCTAATAGTTATGGCTGACTCTCCACGCTGTTTGTGAATATTAACCCTGAACCGGCCTATGCCATCTTCAACATAAGAAAGGTCTACGTCTCCGGAAACACGGTACTTCTGTTCTAACTCCTGATTTAGCATGATTTTTATAAACTGTGCTACTGAATCATTATCAGCTACAAAATCGCTCTCAACAAGTTCGCTATGAAGCCGTAATGTAACGGCACAACCCGTTTTTATGTGAATATCTGAGGCTTTTGAATCAACTGCCAGCTTTAAAACCCCCTTGAAAGGATTTGATTGCATAACTCTTTCTCCAATTTATTATCTTTGTACTAAAGTAAAGAGACTTAAAATATTGCGTCTCTACCCAATCTTTTAATTGCAGGATATTACAATTTCAAATGTAATTATATCCTTAAGTTTACTAAAACCAGCGACAGAAAAACTGATTCTTATACATTTTCTTTCATATCACTTGACAAAGTAAAGAAATTCTTTAAACTGACTAATCTACGCTGCAAGTAGCTGGGGGCATTTCGCCAATTTCACTCCGCTCTGCGGAAACAGAATTTCTATTTATGGATAAGAGGCTATCCCATATTCCCTTTATAACCCCCTTCGGTCGGGCATGCTTTCATCCCCCGTGGCAAGCCATATAGGGGATTCAGCAAAGGTCTTCATTAAGTACTTTAACTACAAACGGTTAATATTTCTTTCTACATTCTTATTTGTTTTCAATACTATTTTTGAGTTGATATTTTATTATTTTGCTTTATTATAAAATCTTCTAATTTAGTTGACAATTAACAGTTGATAGTTGTCACTAACTCAAAAAATCTTAATTTTGCTTATAGAAACAAAAAGGAAAAACGATATGACTAAAGAAACGAGGAAATTTGAAGCACAGACACAAAAAGTGCTGGATTTGATGATTCATTCTCTCTATTCAAATAAAGATATTTTTTTAAGGGAGCTTGTAGCCAATGCTGCTGACGCGATAGACAAGGCACGGTTTCATTCGCTCTCGCACAAGGAAATGGCCCAGGACTGGTTAATAAGAATTGAACCTGATAAAAAGAAAAAAATGATTAAAATCATGGACAACGGCATAGGTATGACCCATGATGAAGTTGTAAAAAATATTGGAACAATAGCTCAATCAGGCACGAAAGGATTTCTCGAAGAGCTTTCAAAAAAAGATCAGAAAAATGCTCCGGAGCTTATCGGTCAGTTTGGAGTCGGTTTCTATTCGGCATTCATGGTATCGAATAATATTGAAATTGAAACTAAAAAAGCCGGCTCAAGCGAACCAGCTATAAAATGGTCATCAAACGGCGAAGGAGAATACACCATTGACGACTCAGGCCGAACGGAACAAGGAACAACTGTTACGCTCTACCTTAAAAAAGATGAAGAAAAATATCTTGAAACGTGGAAACTGAAGGAAATAGTCAAGAAATATTCCGATTTTATCGAGTATCCGATTAAGATGAAGGAGATGGTGAAGGAACCTAAGAAGAAAAAAGAAGGCGACAAATCGGAAAAAACAGAATACATTGATGTTGAAAAGGATGAGATTCTTAACTCTCAAAAAGCTATCTGGCTCAGAAATCCGAAAGATATTACTGAAGACGAGTATAAACAGTTCTTTAATCATCTGAGCCATACCGGAGATGAACCTCTAAAAACAGTTCATTATTCTGCTGAAGGAACTTCCGAATTTAAGGCATTGTTATTTATTCCGTCAAAAAATCCATTCACAGTGTTTATGCCTGATACGAGGAAAAAGAACCTCCATTTGTATATTCGCAGAATATTTATTACAGACGAATGCCCAGACCTGCTTCCTGAATATCTGAGATTTGTCGATGGAGTAGTTGATTCCAATGACCTACCATTGAATGTTTCAAGAGAAACGCTTCAGGATAATCCTATACTTGATAAAATTGAGAAAAATTTAATTAAGAAAATTATTACGACGCTCACACAAATCAAAGAAGATGACCAAGAAAAATATGTTTCATTTTTCAAAGAATTTGGCAAGTATATCAAAGAAGGTGTTCATACCGATTATGAAAATAAGGATAAACTCCAGGACTTGCTGCTGTTTGAAAGCATGAAAAATGAACCTGGTAAATTAATCAGCCTGAAAGAATATTCAGATGCAATGCCAAAAGAGCAGAAGGATATTTACTATATCATTGGTGAAAACAGAAACATTATAGAAAACTCTCCGCACCTCGAAATGTTTAAATCTAAAGGATTTGATGTGCTTTTCATGACTGAACCTATAGACGAATTTGTTGTTATGAATATGTTCAAGTATGGCGAAAAAGGAATGAGGGCTGTCGGCAAAGGAGAAATAGATTTGGACACTGAAGAAGAAAAAAAACAAAAGAAAGAAAAGGAAGAACAGGCTAAAAAAGAATATTCTTCACTTATTGAATTTATTCAAAAACAGCTTAACGAAAATGTAAGCGAGGTGCGCTTTTCAAAAAGGCTTACAGATAGCGCATGCTGCCTGGTTGGCGGCGCTTATGATCAAAGCCCATACATGGAAAGAATCATGAAGGCAATGAATCAGAATATGCCAAAAACCAAAAGAGTTCTTGAACTTAACCAGAACCATCCTCTGGTTTCGGCAATGAAGAAGTTGCACGATCTAAACTCAAGCGATCCGAAACTTGGCGAGTTTGCCGAACTTCTTTATGACGAGGCTCTGCTTGCTGAAGGTAGCCCTATTCCAAATCCTATGCAATTCACTAAAAGAGTTGCTGGTCTTATGGTGCTTGGCGTAAACAATGCGATAGATTTTAGCGGAAAATAATATGGTAAAAATTTTTCACGATTCTGATGTCGACGAATCTATATTAAAAGGAAAAATCGTAGCTGTTATAGGATACGGCAATCAGGGAAGTGCTCAGGCGCTCTGCATGAAAGATTCAGATATCCATGTAATTATTGGCTCAATTAAAGGTAAAGCTTATAACAAAGCAATAACTGATAATTTTGAAGTCATGAGTATATCTGAGGCAGCAGATAAGGCTGATATAATCCATATGCTTCTTCCTGATGAAATTCATGGTCAGATTTTTAAAAATAATATTGCAAAGCACATGAAAAAAGGGAAAGTTTTTTCCTGTTCTCATGGGTTTAGTATTGTTTACAAACAAATTCTTCCTCCTGAAGATATTGATGTAATAATGGTAGCTCCGAAAGGTGTTGCTACAAAGGTACGAGAAACTTTCCTTACCGGATTTGGGGTACCTGGGCTTATTGCTGTCCACCAAAATCCAAGCGGTAAAGCCAAAGACTTTGGATTAGCTATGGCTAAAGCCATGGGATTTACTCGCGCAGGATGTCTTGAATGTACATTCGAACAGGAAACTTATGAAGATTTATTTGCCGAACAAAATGTAATTTGCGGTGGGTGTGTTGATTTGATGATTACCGGATTTGAAGTATTAACTGAAGCCGGATATCCTCCGGAAATGGCATATTTTGAATGCGTTCACGAGTTAAAGCTGATAGTAGATCTCATTAGCAAAGGCGGTATTCAAAAAATGAATGAAATAATTTCTAATACAGCTGAGTATGGTGAATATTATAACGGGCCAAAAATTATCACTTCTGATGTAAAGGCACGTATGAAAGAATCTCTCAAACGCATCGAAAGCGGCGAATTTGCTCAGAAATTAATAGATGAAAACAGAAAAGGCATACCCACTCTTATTGCAAAACGAAAATATCTAGCTGAACACTTAATCGAAAAAACCGGCAAACGTATCAGAGATATGTTCGAAAAGAAGTAAAATGTTATGGAGGTTCCTTTGAAGACACAAAAAGAGACTTTTAGTTCTCTACTAGAAAAAGCAAGAAATGGTGAATTATTAGCAATGGTTACTGCCTATGACTATACTGGTGCTTCTATAGCTGATGAAGCAGGTGTAGATATGCTATTAGTCGGAGACTCATTGGGTATGGTTATTCTGGGCCATGAAAATACATTAGGGGTTACTGTTAATGATATGATTTATCATTCCAAAGCTGTTGTTAGAGCCAGAAAAAAAGCTTTTGTCATTACAGATATGCCGTTTTTATCTTATCAAACAGGTTGGCAAGATGCTATGAGAAACGCTGGCCGAATATTGGCCGAGGGAGGTGCAGATGCAGTAAAACTGGAAGGCGGCAGACATATTGCTAAAATAATAAAAAAGCTTGTGAAAAATGGTATTCCAGTTATGGGACATTTAGGGTTGACTCCTCAGTCAAGCAGCATCTTGAATAGCAGACTTCAAGGAGACACAGCCAAATCAGCTTGGGAAATATATCAGGATGCTATTGCTTTGCAGGAAGCGGGAGTTTTTTCTGTCGTATTGGAAAAAATACCGGCAGAACTTGCGTTCGATATCAGTGATCATTTGGAAATCCCGACAATTGGAATAGGTTCAGGAAATGGTTGTGATGGACAAGTTCTCGTTTTTCATGATTTATTGGGTATTTATCAGGAAAAAACCTTCAAGTTTGTCAAACAATATGCCAATCTAAAATCTCTATGTAAAGAAGCTATCTATGCATACGTTAATGAAGTAAAAACTTGTGCCTTCCCATCAAAAGAACACTCTTGGAATATGGCAGCTGATGAATGGCAAAATTATAACAACATCAAGAGTCAAGAAAAAAAAGTATAAAAATGGTAGTTACAAATACGATTACTGAGACACGATATATTGTTGGAGTAAATAGAAAAACAGGTAAAAGAATTGGATTAGTACCTACCATGGGATATTTGCATAGGGGACATTGTTCGCTTATAAGAAGAGCACGTAAAGAAAATGATTTTGTGGTAGTTAGTATTTTTGTCAATCCAACCCAATTCGGACTGAATGAAGATTTTTCTGCGTATCCGAGAGATTTTGAACGGGATAAAAATCTTTGCTTTGAGGCAGGAACGGATTTAATTTTCTACCCAAGTATTAACGAAATATATCCTAAGGAACTCTCCACTTATGTATATTCTGAAAAACTCACAAATACCATGTGCGGAGCTTTTCGCCCAGGGCATTTTCGCGGAGTAGCAACTGTTGTGTGCAAACTTTTTAATATTGTCCAACCAGATAGTGCTTACTTCGGCGAAAAAGATGTACAACAGTTAACTGTGATTAATCGTATGACAGAAGACCTTAATTTTCCAATCAAAATTGTTTCTGTTTCTACTGTCAGAGAAAAAGATGGTTTGGCCATGAGTTCCCGCAATAGCTATTTGTCCGATAATGAGCGCAAATCTGCTGTTGTATTAATAAAATCTCTCATGGCAGCTAAAGATTTGATTAAAAAAGGGGAGCGAAATGCAGCTGTTATTTGCAAAGTCATGAATGAACTTATAGCTAAAGAAACTTTGGCTGGTTTGGAATACATAGCTATAGTGGATAAGAAGGAGCTGCAGCCATTGCAATTGCTGACTGGTGATGTTCTGATTGCTCTTGCTGTAAAAATCGGCAAAACAAGATTAATTGATAATATGTCTTTTAAAATAGAAAAAAGTAAAAGAAAGTTCATTCATGAAGCGATTAATGTGTCGGGCAAAAATACATCGAGCTACTGTGACAGATGCTGATTTAAATTACACAGGAAGCATAACCATTGATGAAACGCTCTTAGAAAATGCAGATGTTTTTCCATACGAACAGGTTCAAATTGTAAACATTAATAATGGTATTCGATTTGAGACTTATTGTATTCCCGGAAAACGTAATACAGGAGTGATATGCCTTAACGGAGCGGCTGCACGTCTTGCACAGCCTGGAGATTTAGTGATTATTTTGAGTTATTCCTGGATGAGTGAAAAAAAAGCTAAAAAATGGCACCCTGTAATAATTCATGTTAATAAGAAAAATCAAATAATTAAATCAAAAAACGATAATTGCAAAGCTAAAAATTCGCTAACGATTGTCAAAAAGAAAACCTATTTTAATGTATAAAAATAGCTCTCGTTTCTTATATGAATAACTTCAGATCGTTTATAGCATACACATTACCAGAAGAAATCATTGAATTGTGTGCTAAAATTCAATCACAGTTCCCGAAAAACAAAGATACATTTAAACTTGTTAAGCCTTCAAATATGCATTTAACTATTCTTTTTCTCGGGAACAAAACAATGGAAGAATTAAGTTCAATAAGAGATGCTTTTTCAGGAATAGGTTCAAAAGTCAAAGATATAAATCTCACTACTTTCGGGATATCTACATTCGGAAAACCGCCCTCAGTCGTTTATCTGGAAATAATAGATAAAGAAAATAAAGGGAAGCTGCTTGCAGAGGAAATTTGTAGGAGGCTGAAAGCAACGCCAGACAAACCATGGGCAGCTCATATCACACTTGCAAGGATAAGATCATATAATAAAAAGTTTAATGTTTCCCATCTAAAGAATATCAAATTTAAACCGATTGTTTTTTCTCCCACTAGCGTAACTATCTTTACCAGTAAGCTCACCCCTAAAGGCCCTAATTACACAGTATTTCATAAATGCTAATTGAATATTAAATCCGTTTACAGGACAAGATCGAATTCATCCGCAAAAGAGACATCATATTTTCAGGAAAGTTTTGATACTGGAAAACGGTATCTTAAGCCTTTTCAAATTCCCATTTTCAGTCTTTATTTCTATAGCAAGTTGAGTAGGCCTGACTTCTAGAATTTTTGTAACGTCCAGAATTGTATCATTCATAAGTTCAAATTTAAAAGGACCGTTTGGAATTCCATCATCTTTATACGCTATCTTTTTAAAAAGATTATATTTATACTTATCAAGATTTCCCTTGCTAATGTCGCGTTTTTTTTGAGCTAGAGCAGCCTTAGTTTTTGTTTGTAATAATTCAGCACTTGTTTTATCACTTCTTTTAAAAATAAACATAGGATAAATAACCGGTAATAAAATCCCCAATAAAAAATGATATGGCCTGTTTTTTAAATATTTTTCAGCCAGAGCTCCAGACCAAAATGCGCTAAACAATAAAACGACCGGAATTAAGCTGCAAAAAATAATCTTTTTAAGTTCTATTGTACCAGATATATTTTCCCCTGTGCCATACAATTTTTTCTGTACCAGAGTCATGAAGGAAAATATCAGAGTATTTAGAATATTTTCAGTCTTTCCTCTCCATTCGCCTTGCGAAAAACAAAGAAACAATAAACCAGTAAAAACGGCCGCAGAAAACAGTACAGAAACAACGATAAAAGCATAAGGAATACGCTTTTTCCCCGTTAATTGCCCTTTTTTAAGTTTACTATTGCTTATTGGAACCGGTGGTATATCTCTCTCTATAGACGTAGAATTACCTATAAAAGGTTTATTCTCAGCTTTTATCCTTTTAATTTCTATAAAAGAAGTATTATTATCTTGTTTATTAATATTCTTGCTTTCGTCTCTTTTAGCCGACTGTAAAGAAACAGATTTTTCAGAAGACACAGTATGAGATAATATGTTTTCTATAAAATTAATAACCGCTTCCCAGGAATGAAACCTATTGTTCTTATCCTTTGCCATCATCTTGACAATAAGATCATTAGCAGAAACTGATAAGGCAGGATTTTTTTTAATAGGCGGCGTCAAAACCTCTGTAATATGTTTAGCGATAATTCCCATCGTGGAGGTCCCCTGAAAAGGAACCACACCTGTCATGATATGATATAAAGTCGCACCAAGAGAATAAATATCCGACCGGAAATCCAAATCTTCAGACCTTGCTTGTTCTGGGCTTATATAAAATGGAGTTCCAACAAGGTCACCCTCCATAGTAAGAGAATTATCTTCCGTAATAGTTTTAGCAATACCCATATCAAGAAGTTTTGGAACAGAGGTTATATCAATTATTATATTACCAGGTTTAATATCCCTATGTAGCATATTAAACTCATTCCAGGCATAAGCCAAAGCTTTAGAAATACCCAGCGCAATATGTAAGGCTTCTTTCTCATTAATTACCTTTTCTTCCTCAAGTTTTTGCAGCAGTTGTTTACCCTTAATAAAAGAAGAAGCCAGATAATACAAGCCTTTATAGCTTCCTGCATCAAACGCAGTTACTATGTTAGGATGTTCCAGTTTAGCTGAATGTTTAATTTCATTAATAAATCTGTTTCTAAAATTTGGAGCATTGCTTAATTCAGGTTTGAGTATTTTAAGCGCAACCAGTCTTTCCATAGACGTCTGCTCGGCAAGCCAAACTTCACCCATTCCCCCCTGCCCCAATCTTTTTATCAGTTTGAATCCGGCAATAATCTCATTAGGCTCAATTTTTACGGAAACTGTCTGCGAAAATGAAGTATGCTTACAATTAACACAGCTATCCGGAGCAATATTAGAATCCAGCTCGTACTCGCAATTATTACACTTATAGAACATAACCAAAAACAGACTTTTTAAATCAGTCTAACTTACAAATAATAATTATTTGATTAATAAAACCTTACACAAAAATTAATCAAGTGTTCAATTAATGTTTTAATTTGGTGTTGTTATGTAAAATGTAACATAACTTTCCAGATTGTCCTGTAAACGGAATTTATGTAGATACGCAAAATTTTGCGTCTCTACAAATTAAGGATTTTATGCTATAATATTCAATAAACGTGTTTCAAAAAATATAAACATTTTTGAAAATTTTTCAGGAGGCAGTGTGAAAAACTATCGGAAAGAACTTTTCTTCCATGTACATGGAAGAATGGCATTCATCAACATAACCCCGGAAGTAGAAAAATGTCTTAACGAATCAGGCATAAAAGAGGGGCTGCTGCTTTGCAATTCAATGCATATAACAGCTTCGGTTTTTATTAATGATGATGAAAGTGGCTTGCATCAAGATTACGGAAGATGGCTGGAAGAGCTTGCTCCCCATGAACCAACCAGCAGCTACAAACACAACTTAACAGGAGAAATAAATGGGGACGCTCATTTAAAGAGACAAATAATGGGAAGAGAAGTAGTAGTAGCTGTTACAGACGGGAAACTAGATTTTGGTCCATGGGAACAAATTTTTTACGGAGAATTTGACGGGAACAGAAAAAAGCGAGTTCTGGTAAAAATTATCGGCGAGTAAATATGGAAACAAAGTGTCCGGTCTGCCTGGCTGACATTGTTTTAAAAACTAACAAAAACAGAATAACTAAAAGTATATGCGCTAACTGCAAAGTCAGTCTGCTCCTACCTGCACAGGAAAAAATTCAACTAATAGCTAATGACTTTATTCCGGTACAAAAAATAGGAGAAGGAGCTACCAGCATCGTTTATAAAGCGTGGCAATTAAGTTTGGACAGATATACATCTTTAAAAATATTTAAAGGCGCAGCTTCTGATCTGGAAAAACTAAGCCAATTCCTATACGAAGCAAGAACTATTGGGAGATTATCTCATCCTAATATAGTTAAATGTTATTCTCTAGGCGAAGCCTATGATTTTTATTACATGGCAACAGAACTAATAGATGGCTGCTCTCTAAAAAATTTCATTAAAAATCATGATGGCAAGCTTGAACTAGATCAAACCATAAAAATCATCTATCAGTTATCGGATGCGCTTTGTTATATATGGGACAAAGAAAGACTGATTCATAGAGACATAAAGCCGGAAAATATAATGGTAGTAAAAGACAATACTATTAAACTCATTGACTTGGGTACAGTTGTAAAACAAACAGATTGGAATAATGATATGGAAATAGTCGGCAGTCCCAATTACATGAGTCCGGATCAGTTTATAGGAACTTCATTAGACTTCAGTTCAGATATATATAATATTGGAATCATGTTCTACGAAATGCTTTCGGGAGAATTGCCCTATAAAGCAGATACAATCACAACAATAGCTGAAAAGCATATTACAAAAGAATTCATTCCGCTCAGTACAATTTTTCCTGATATAGATAAAAATATATGCGCCATTGTGGACCGCATGTTGCAATTAGGTAATGCAGAAAGATTTGGTTCGATGGAAGAATTTAGGTACGAAATTCAAAAGCTAGCAAACTCAGTTACAAGGAGTTTCGTTCATTGCGCAGATTAAACGGCACAAATATGTTGTTATATTTTTACAATGTAGTACAGTCGTCTCGACTGTGTCTTATTTTTACTCAGGCGGGACGCCTGAGCTACATTATTCAGCCAATACCATATAGGATGCTGATAAAATTCTCTTTCGCTTTATTTCTTATACCGTTATGCTTTTCTTCTATAGGATACGACCAAGCAGTAGAACATGTAAAAAAGGTTAGAGAATCAGCTATTGCCGGAACTCCTGAATCCTGCCTGGAACTGGGAAACGCATATTACTATGGCAGAGGAATAGATCAAGATATGTATTCCGCCTTTCAGTGGTACCTTGAAGCAGCAAAATCCAATAATCCCGCAGCATTGTTTAACGTAGCTTTGTGCTATGATGAAGGAATCGGAACAGAAGTAAACAAAATCGAAGCCCTGCGATGGTACAAAAAAGCGGCAGATGCCGGAGTACTTCAGGCAAAGTTCAACTTGGCAATGTACTACAAAGATGGAGCAAAACTTTCTTCAGATTCTGGAGACATCTTTCTTGAAAAGGATTTTCAAAAATCTCTAAAGCTTCTTAAAGAATGCAGTAATGCTATGTTTCCCCCGGCCAATAGAGAGTTAGCAAAAATGTACCTGAAAGGAAATAACTTAAAACAGGATAAAAACCTTGGTTTAAAGCTGCTCGAGCGTTCGGCAAATAAAGAGGACCCGGAAGCTCTTTATCTTTTAGCAAAATACAAAATAGAAACAGGAGTTGATGTAGGCATAGTATTTCCCATGATAAAAAAAGCCGCAAAAAATAATGTTACTGATGTTTTCGAACTAATAGGTGCTTGTTATGAAATAGGAAAAGGAATTCCCCGAAATAAAGACATGGCTGTTCAATATTACAAAAAAGCGGCAGATGCCGGAATATTGTCGGCACAATTAAGGCTCGCTGATTATTATCTGAACGGTATCATTGTTAACCATGATATCTGGCAAGCTATTTATTGGTATAAAAAAGCCGCAGCGCAAAATGATCCCTATGCCTTGTTTATGCTTGGTACTTTTGCCGATCAGGGAATAGGAGAAAATATTAACAAGCAAAAAGCATTAAAATATTTTACTAAATCCGCACAGCTTGGATTCGCGAAAGCTCAATACAACATAGCAAAATATTATTCGCAAGGAATAATTACCGAAAAAGAGAGTGCGCCGTTGGCTTATTACTGGTACAGAAAAGCTGCTTTACAGGATGACTCGAAAGCTCAAAAAGAGATGGGATTCCATTATTTAACCGGGCATGGAGTAAAACAAAATTATGCTTATGGGCTTAATTGGCTAAACCTTTCGGAGAAAAACGGAGATACTGACGCAAAATCATTCATGGACGAAATACAAATAAATTAATTTTTAGAAAATCGAGAAATTTAATAAGGAGCCTATTATAAATCTGATGAATACTAACTACAAGATAATAAAAATTATAATGCTTTTCCTGATAATGTACATAGTAAGCATAAAAATAAGTGCAGACCACGAATTAGATATAATAGTACGGAATAAAACACACTGGTTGAGAGAAACTGCAGAAACTGATCTGAATTTAAGAACATTATGGATACATGTAACACCTGATCCGCACCATCATTACACGCCCGGGCATCCAGATGTATTTTATATTAATCTACAACAACAATCAAATGCATCGCGCTGGTATCCAATTACCGCCCCAAAAGTATATATTATAATAGGGACTGGTTTATATTACATGTCAGATTATTGGACTACATTATTTTCATTAGATGAATATTGCCTCGTACTTGATTTACTTCAAGAAAGCACGGTCTGCGGACGATATATAATCAAATACTGCTATACTTTTGACAAAAAAATTCCAAATGAGCCAACTAAGTCACGACTCTACTTTAATGTATACGATCGGGAATAACCTTTTAAATTAAGTATTAAAAAAATAGTCTTTCGCCTAATATAAAATCAATCTCTCAAAATAGGTCGTTTTGTGTAACCCACGTATATTTGCCTTGGTCTTGTGATTTTTCTGTCTTCGCTATCAACCATTTCTTTCCAGTGAGCAATCCAGCCGGGAAGCCTGGCTATAGCAAACATAACTGTAAACATATTTACAGGAATACCAATTGCTTTATAAATAATGCCGCTATAAAAATCGACATTGGGATAGAGTTTTCTAGAGATAAAATAATCATCCTTAAGAGCGATTTCTTCAAGTTTAAGAATATTAAGCAGTTTATGGCACTCTTCTTTTAGAATCTTTGCTCTCGGATCAAAATTCTTGTATACTCTATGGCCAAACCCCATAAGCTTGCACGAATGCTCTTTGTCCTTTACTTTGTCTATAAACTTATTAATGTTTTCCCCTTCATTTTTAATCTGCAAAAGCATATTTATAACAGCTTGATTAGCACCTCCATGTAGCGGACCGGAAAGAGCATTTACTCCAGCGGAAATTGTTGCGTAGAGATTTACCTGAGCACTGCCAATAACTCGTACTGCCGTTGTAGAGCAATTTTGTTCATGATCTGCGTGAATTATAAACAGTTTATTAAGGATGGATACGATCTCGTCTTTGATTACATAAGGTTTTACTGGAGAGTCAAACATCATATTCAAAAAATTAGCGCAGAACGGCAGATCATATCTTGGATATACAGTAGGTTCGCCTATGGACTTTTTATATGAAAATGCCGCAATAGTCCTAAACACAGAAATCAAAAATGCAGATGATTTGAAAATGTCGCCTTCTACAGATTCGGAATCAACGTGCGGATAAAAAGTGGAAAGCGCATTTATCATTGTGGATAAAATATGCATTGGATGAGACGATTGGGGAAATCTGTCAAAGAACAAATGCATATTTTCATGTAAGAGAGAACTTTCGTTAAGAATGTCAGAAAATCTTTTATACTCTTCCTGGTCAGGAATTTTCCCGTGCAAAAGTAAAAATGCCGTTTCAACAAAACTACACTCTTCTACAATATCTTCTATGGGAATTCCCCTGTACCTGAGAATTCCCTCTTCTCCATCTATAAAGGTAATTTCACTCTTACATGATCCGGTATTAACAAATCCAGGATCTAGAGTGATATAACCTGTTTTTTTTCTTAAATCAGAAATGACTATAGCTTTTTCGCCTTCTGTCCCTTCTATAATTGGAAATGTATAGCTTTTCCCATCAATAATAAGTTCTGCGTATTTGTTATCCATCTCAATCTCCAGATAAATCAGTTTTAGGTTTAAGGTGTCAGGTTTAAGTTTCGGAATTTTGAATCCTGTTGAGATAATTATAGTGTAGATTTGTCAACAAATTCAATGTCAGGAGCTATTATTTCAAAACTTTGAGTATTGCTGACAATGGAATTGGGCCTTTTCTAAGAACCTTAATGTCAGAATCAGTAACATCTATAACTGTTGAAGCAATGGAAGATTCCGGAAGCTCTCCCCCGTCAATAGTTAAAATCGGTTGCAGTTTTATAGCTGAGAGTGCATTTTTAATATTTAACGCAGGCGTTTTGCCCGAAATATTAGCGCTTGTAGCAGCGAGAGGTTTTCCTACATAAGAAATAAGATTAAGTACAAATCTATACTCAGGGATTCTAAAACCTATCTTTGATCCATTACTCGCAGGAACAACAATTGTAATCGGTCCAGGACAAAAAGCATTCATTATTTTTTCTGTTCTATTATCTATGATACACCCATATCTTTTTGCCATTTCAATACTATCTGTTAACATTTGAAATGGTTTATGCTCTGGACGTATCTTAGCCCGGTATATGCTGTTTTTTGCAGTCTCATTGTCCCACAAACAGACAAGACCGTATACTGTTTCTGTCGGAATAAGAATAAATCCTGAACTCATTTCAAGAGCCAATTTGCAGCTGTTAAGCACAGTAGCATAATCATCTTTGCCAAGAACCAATATTGTTTCCTTCATATTAATCGATTCTAAGAGTACAACGTTCAATATAATCAATAAACAATAGATGCAAGTTCCGGAATACCTCTGAGATTGGTAATCAAAACATTTAGAGTTTTATCCAAATCCATTTCTGATGAGTCTATTACGATATCAGCAAAAGGTTTTAAAGTTTCTACTACAAGGTTGGCCATGGCAACAAAAAGATCTTGAGGGTTTTTCTTGTCTTTTAGAAAAGCTGGAAAACCTTTTTTAGATACTCTTTCGAGCAGTTTAAAAGCTGAAGCATATAAAAGAACCAAAACAGACCCTTTCCTGAGCAGCTCTTTTGAATCTTTGTCAAGCAAGGTCGAACCACCAGTTGAAATGACGCAAGAATCGTATTGAACAACCTGTTTTACAGCGCGCCTTTCATAATTCCGGAAAAAATCCTCCCCATACTCCGAACAAATAGCTCTGCAAGAAAGAGCTTTACCAGTTTCTTGCGTAAACAGCTGCTCTATAATCTCATCAGTCTCGAAAAACGGAAGAGAAACTCTTTGTGATAATAGTCTGCCTATTGGGGATTTACCCGAACATTTCGGGCCGGTAATTACTATTTTCATTGCTTGCTTCTAAATAAAAAAATCACATTCCATAATTTATACTTTTAGATATAAGCTACAAAATGTGAGGAATAAAAATCTAACTTTAGAAACTTTAAGTCAGTTATAAATATTATTTCTTTTTATGTCTATTAGATTTCAGCTGCTTGCGCCTCTTATGCTTTGAAATTTTCTTGCGGCGCTTTTTCTTTAAATTGCCCATTAATTATCCTCGTTGTTTTTGAGTTAAAACTTATTTTGATTAAGAGTCATACAAATATTTATGGAATAGCTATTTTTCAACCTTTCTTCGGATTATTATTTTGATTTTGTATTTATTTTCAAGAATTAGCATTTTTTTTCAGGGTCAGTACCGCTTTTTCTAAACCGTCACAATACTTAAAAACAGAAGTTCCTGCCACAACCACATTAGCTCCAGATTTCACTAAAGCTCCTACATTTTTCTGATCTATCCCTCCATCTACTTCAATATGTACATTGCGTCCAGTTTTAGTAATTTTTTCCCTTAAAAATTTTACCTTTGACATCATGTCTGACATAAACGACTGCCCGCCAAACCCTGGTTCAACAGTCATGATAAGAACCATATCTATTTTATCAAAGTACGGAAGAAGAATTTCCGGCTCGGTACCAGGTTTTAAGGATATTCCAACTGTTATGGAATGCTTTTTTATTTTCTCTATTACTTGTTCTGCTTTATCTTCAGACTCTATATGAAAAGTAATATGATCCGCTCCAGCTTCCACAAAAGAAGATATATATTTTAATGGGTGCGAAATCATAAGATGAACATCAAAAATCTGATCTGTTATAGGTCTGATACTCTGCAGTACCGGCACACCCATAGAAATATTCGGAACAAAATGGCCATCCATAACATCTATATGTAGAACATCTACTCCCGCTTTCTGAGTTTTTTCTATCTCTGATTTTAAGTTCGTAAAATCAGCGGCGAGCAAAGATGGAGCAATAATTACATCTTTATTTGAAATATCAGTTAGTTTTTTCCGTAACATTTTTCAGCTGTTTTCTTATGGTTTAATTTCTACATATTTACAGGAAGGTATCCAGAATACCTTTTGCCGCATCGAATATTAAACTTTCCAATTGCTGACTGGATTCCCCGTCCTTACCCTTTGGAATAGGAGAAGCGCTTGGAATTTTTTCTAAAGTTACATTCCCAGATTGCTTAACCGGCTCAACTTTTCTCTGCGGCGCAGAAGTACTCTCTAGAATTTTCTGAGTTACGTCGAGAAAATGTACAGCATTCTTTGTAATAAAACCGGCTATAAAAGCAGGAATATCAAGATTAGAATTTTCCACTGTACCGTAGAAATTAAGCGGAATATTCAGCTTTCCAAAATCAGTATTGGTCTTCAAACTAAGTTTGTTATCAGGTCCTATTTTCCCTTCAAATTTCATAGTTTTAATCATATCATTATCCCCTCCTGCAAAGTAAAACTTTTCAATATTTATAATTCCATTATTCATTCTAATGGCAATATCTCCAGTCTGAAGACTTATATTCTTATGGTGAGCCATAATATTCACAGCAAGGTCCATTGCCTGGTTAAAATCTGAAGGGAATGGAGTATTAGGTACTTTTTGGTTGATATTAGAAATTATCTGTATTGGCATAAGGAAAAGTGCCAGAAACTTATTTTGTGATATGTCAAGAGGCAGAGATATGTTATTACATGCTGCGACAATATTACCGTTTAGGTTATTTAAAAGATTCGGATTCGTTACGCCTTTACCTGTCGCATTGAATTGCAAGGAAGATATCGTCCCTTTCGTCCCGTCGAAATCCCCTACAATAAAAGTTTTCAATAACGGGTTTATATCAAGATTTTGTAATTTGCTTTTTACTTCATACGTATACCCATCAGCAAATGAAGGATTGACATGGATATCAGCTTTCAGTTCGCCCTGATTCATCCTGACTATAAAAGGCAGGAGCGAAACAATATTGTCCTTTATTATCAAGTTTGAACTTACTATCATATGGATAAAAGGACCATATTCAATATCATTAAAATTGATATTACCTTTAAGATTTATTCCACGTAAATCTATAGGAGCAGGCTCTTTTGCTTGTGCATGACCAGTAGCTTTATTCTTAGTTTCGATTGATTCCTGAGTAGATGGAAATAACAAGTCATAAATATGAAGTATTTTTTTTAGATCAACTTTTTCTGAAAACACGTCAAGATTTGATTGCGCATTATCTGAAAATACGATTTTCCCGCGGCTTGCTAGATCACAAATATTTGACTTATTACTGTAAAGATTTAATTTGGCAGAATTTATATTCAAGCACTGCGAATTTTTATATAAGGAAAGATCAAGCACCCCATTTATTTGTTCTGTTTGAGTTGACTGTTTATCAGTTATAGTCAGTTTGGGAATATTGATATTTCCACGAACCGAAAAGGTATCCTTTGTAGTCTCTAACTTTAAAGTGCCATCAAGCAAAAATGCTTCAATCTTTTTATAGTCCGACCCTGTTTTATTCAGCGCCTTTAACAAGTTTTCGTTTACTCTAAACTTGGTCTCAAAGTTCGTCGTTCCTTCCTTTCTTAGAGTACCATTCACTGAAAGATTTGCAGAATCATTATTGCCGTAAAAGAGTTTAACAACAGTATCTGTCAATATACAAGCTCTTGTCTGACTATTATATGCAACATTAAAATTGGTATTAATTCCTGTATTGCTTAGTTTATTCCCATCCACACTCCCATTGATATCAGATCCTGTAACAATACCGGAAGCTGATATTGTCTTAAAATCTTTTTCGATTATAGCATTTGCCGTAAAATTAATAATTCCTTTTTGAAATTCTGTAGTTGGAGCAAAAAAACTATTTAGATTTTTTAGCTCAAAATCTGATGCGTTTACCTTAAATGATAATGGTTCTGTGATTAATGGTTCACTGTTTAGATTAAACTTCAGAGATTTACCCTGAGATAAGGATATTGTCCCCTTTTTTTCTGTTTGTAACTTAAATAAAAAATCTTTAACTGTTATAATTCCATCTTTTATATTAAAAGTCTGTTTGTTGTTGATAATAAAACTAAACGGAGACAATCTGCTTATCAGTTGGTTTTTTTCTTGTCTTGGTAGTATGGTGTCAGGCAAGACATTAATAATGGCAGGATTATAATAAGGAACAGACGTATTTAGCTCTCCATCTCCGGAATTCAAATCATATTTCCCAATAAATGATGATTTAAGAAGTTTTTGTCCATTTTGAGTTAAGTCAACACAACATCTCTTGATCACAAGATATCTTTTATTACACAAAGCAAGATCGACATCTTGATTTAAATTTACTCTTTTTATGTTATAACCAGGCGAAGCATAAGAAGCATCTGATAGTTTAATATTCCCTATCAGAGAAACATCTGTACCATTAACTCCTATTTTTAGATTCAAATCTGAATTAAGCGTTCCGGAAGAAAATTCAGCGCCCGATGGCAAAAATTTATTAAAAACACTCAGCTTAATATCTGATATTTTCCCAATGATTTCAGGAACTTCTCCCGTAACCTTAATCTGATCATTATTCCAGACAATAGACGCTGTTTTTTTTAACGACATACTAATTATTGGAGTGCTTTCCCTATTTACCGCGACCTGAAACTGTTCTATATTCGTTCTCTTAGCAGAAAAATCTGTAGCAATATTGTATTTGAACGCTGCTGAAACTAATTCTTTTCTTTTAGAAGAAACAGGAGATTGCAACAGCAAATCTGTTAGTTGCAAATCTCCTTTAGCTGTAAATAAATTATTTGCCAGAGATATACCTCCTTTGAACGCAAGGGTGGCGTCATTCCCCATATCTGAATGTAATAATGGATTAGTTACTAAATTAATAGTGCCACTTCCAATCGGATCAGCTTTGATATCTAAATCAAATGAAAAAGGCATCAGCACAACTTTTCCTTTGATAACTAACGAAGAATAAGGTGTATTGCCTATATATTCTTTTACGCTTATATTGGAAACATTTACTACATTGTTATTTTCAGGATTCAACAGTGCGTTTATCTTAAACGACCTGTTAGAAATAGCTTTACCTTTAATAACTCCCGTAAAATCGGAAATAACAGAATCCAATTGTAAAGAAGTCGGGAAGTATTTTTCATTAAGATTAGTTGTTAAAATCGTGTCTACTTTCCCGTTATTTATCGTTACATTCTTCCCTGCGAATTGCTCTATATCGCCTTTTATTTTAACGCTAGATTCCTGGAGGTTTTTAAAAGAATCAGAATAGATGTTAAAATTTTTCAGAACAACTTTAATCTCATCTCCAGCATTCAATATAAAATTGACATTTCGTATACTTACCCCAGCTATATCCAGCTGCATAGCTGTAGATGAAGTCGTTTTTGCATTTTCACTGCTGCCTTCATTCGTATTTAATGAAGAAGATTCGTTCATCCAGTTAACATTCCATTTCCCATCTTTACCTGATACCATGTTAATATCTATCCCGTCAAGAGCAACATTAGTCAGTTTTAAATTCCCTTTTAGAAGAGGTAACAGATCAAACCGGGTAAATATTTTTCCCACTGTAATGAATGGTTTTTCAGGATTCCCGAAGATCAGGCCATTGACGTTCAAGTGCGGATTAATCAAAAAGCTTACGCTTATTCTCTCAACCTTTATAGGCATCCCTATAAAATGCCCGGTTATAGGCAACCCGACAAACTTGAGAAAAAATCCACTCGTTATAACGAAATAAAGAAACCCAACAATAAAAATTAAAAACAGCGGCAAATAAATAAAAATTTTCCTAAACAACTTTCTCATATTTTTTTCCTAAATTACAAGAACCAAATTGACATTCTGGCATTATTGATAAAATTACACAATTAATTACAAAGTCAATAAAATTATAGTTGATAAAAGACAGCGATAAAGCAAAAAACTAATTCCGATTAACTGAGAAGCAGCTGCGTACATGAAACTTCTCTTGGTTTTGATAATTTTACTCTTTTAAAGAGTAAAATGGTATGTAAAACAAAAAATTAAACCTCAGAGTTTTATTCTGTTAGATTATAATCCAAAAGACTCAATTTTTGAGCAAAAACAATTTAAGAAGTTAAAAAAATTAAACTGTAGTTGAAATTTAAACTGATTACTCCATTTTAGAGTAAAAATATTGTTTCAATATATCAATCAAAATAACAAAGAAATGACCCCGAATAAAACTCTACACTATGAAAAACCAGCATTAAACCTCATGGGGGGAACAAGTCAAACATACTGTAATCGTGGTAGTGGGGCGACCCTACTCGGTGCCGGTGATGCTTTTATGTGCTATCAAGGACTCGACCTTGCTGGCCTAAACCCACAAGTATGTGCCAACACAGGGATAGGAAATGCGGCAGGCCAGCTCGGGAGCTATCTCAAAATATGCGGCATGGGAGGGGAAACTAATAGTCGATGCCTGATTGCAGGTAACTCTCCTAGGAACACGCAGATAATGGACTCAAGTTGCGGAGGGGGATCAGGCCCCCACTAAAAAAATACTAAGCTAAATTGTGCGTAATACAAACTGTTTAGAGATACTCAAAATTAATTCCGTATCTGATTTTAGTCCTGAGAGGTAAGAAACCATTTGGGGATGCCTTTTGTACGAAGCTTTTTGATTATCTTGTTATGTATTTTGATGATTCCCTTATGATTCAAAGAAAGTGTTGGATCACGATAGGAAGTTCCTGCAGTTGATTTCAAAATTATATTTCTGTCTTTTTCTGACAGTTGTATTTTTATTCTATTTGCATCAAGAGAAGCTATAGTTCCGCTATTTTTTCTCCCGAACGGTTCAGTAATACCAACATAAAGTTTACTTCTTAGCATTGCTCCTCTAACAGGAAATGCTGCAGAATATGTTATTATTGCTCCATTTTTCCGCAGAGCTTTTTTAAGCGCTTTTACAAAGTCATAAGTCCAGAGTTCTGAGTTCTTATTAGTTGAGAAAGCATCAAGAAATATTAAATCAAACTTTTCTTGAAGCAATGTTACTGTTTTTCTGGCATCGCCAATAATTAATTCTATGGAATTCTTGCCGTCAGTCCAACTTTTATTGTTTATAAGTGAAGAGAGTATCTCATGTTCAAGAGAATCTGTTTCATATATTGACAGCGCCAAGTAGAGTGATTTTGTATCTAGTTCTAAAGATGTCATTTTTACGGAGCCGTTATGCTTTATAACTTCTATCAGTGCGGCTATTGCGTTGTACCCCAATCCAAATCCAACATCCAAGATATTTAAAAATGGTTTTTCTTTTAGTCGTAATGAGATTTCGGCAGGCTGAATAAATTTATAATAAGCCTCAGATTTTGCTCCCGCCTGACTATGGTAACACTCTTTATAGACCTGGCTATAAAAAGTGAATGAGCCATCTTCTGTTTTTATTTTCAGCTGATTTTGTGCCAGACTGGTAAGGTTTTGTCTATTCAACTGTTTATTTATCAAATCTCCCTGAGTATAATCATTTTCTTCAAATACATCTTGCAGCAATTCAAGAATTCTACCTTTTGTTAGATTCCATTTTGGCAATAGTATGTTGTCTTCTGGTGCATCTGCGGTTAGTCTGAGTATTGGAATGTGCGAGGGGATTAAACGAATTAAAGTGGCGAGTATATCTATATATTCATATTCATTAAAAAAAGAAATTTTCCCAACTCCATCTATAAGAATGGTGTTATCTTCAATTCTGGAACATTTTGAATATAAATCACCAAGTTTAGAATCTTTCAAAATAAGGAGATTATGCAATTTTATGCCAGACAAGGGCAGTGCGGTAACTTGTTTTACTGTATTTACATAATCATTCAGAGTTTCTCCAGGAAGACCGATTATTATATGTGCAGCTGTTTTTACACCTAGTTCATAAAGAACTTTAACTGACTGTTCTGCTATCTTAAAGTCATGTCCCCTGTTTATTGTTTTTAGTGTGATATCATTTGCAGTTTGTATTCCTAATTCTACCCATAACTCTATTCTTTTGTTAAGTTCAGAAAAGTATTTTAAAACGTCCTTAGATAAACAATCCGGTCTGGTCGCTATAATAAGCAATTTGAAATTAGCTGAATTTAGTATCTCTTTATATAATTTTTTCAGTTTTTCTATACTAGCGTGAGTATTTGTATAAGCCTGCAGATATGCCATGTACTCAGAAGCGGATGGATCATATCTTCTGTGAACATATTTTATCCCCTCTTCTATTTGTTCTCTTATCTTTAAATCCCTTTGCAGATGAATTGCTCTGGCACCGTCTTCCGAGCAGAATATACAGCCTGAAGAGTTTTTTGTTTTGTGCGGACAACCTAGAGCCAGATTTATCGGTATTCTATAGAGCGGATATCCAAACTTTTCAGTCAGATAATCCTTGAAAAAATAAATCCTGCGCTTCATTCCTGTGATTTTTTCAATCTCAAGGTCAGTAATATACCTGCAAATACTGAATTCAAGATATATAAAAAGATAATCTCATCCATATTCCCATATATTTTAAGATTTTAATTTTCTGTAAAGATACATAAATTTGTTGGGAAAGTCAACAGGCTCAATTGTTTTTCTTAAGCCAGCTTTTGATTTTTAATTTTAACTTTTTTATTCTTTAATTTTGAGGATAAATGCATTTATTTATGACAGAAATAGCGTCAAACATTCTTGGTCCTAGAATGTATACCAAATTGAGATCGAGATTGCCATAGACTCTTTTATTTTTTACAGCCGGTAAGTTTTTCCATCCGATAGCTGTTTCAAGCTCTTTTATTTTTGAGCTTGTCATGTAAGGTGCAATTATAACATCAGGCTTAGAGCTTATTATGTTTTCCTTTGATGTGTAAAAATAAGATTTGTTTACATTATTTATTATATTTTTTCCGCCTGCAAGTGAAATATATTCGTTTATAAAAGAATCTTTTCCGGCTGTAATAATGGGGCTATCCCACACCTCCCAGAAAACTTTTGGTTTTTCTTTGTCCGGAATTGACAGATTTTTTCTTTCTAATTCAGATATTTTCCCTTTTATTCTTGTTATTTCTTTTTGAGCAAGCTCTTCTGCGTTCAGGATTTTCCCAAGTGTACTTATTACTTCAAGATATTGAGATATGCTGTTTGATGGTAAGATATAGACTTTTATTCCAAGATTTTTAAGTATCCGAATTTTTGACATATCTTTGACCATTGTTAAAACGATAACATCAGGTTTGATGGAGATGATTTGTTCCAAATTTGGATCGCCTAGATTCCCGGCTATTGGAATTTTTAAGGCTTCTTGGGGATAACAACAAACAGAAGATCTTCCTATAAGATTTGATTCTTTTTTAAGTAAAAATATTGTTTCGGTAAGGTTTGGAGAAAGAGAGATCAGCCTTAACTCCTTGCCATATAAATAAGAATACGAAAGAAAGAAAAATAACATAAACATTAGTATCCAACATGAAGTAGGATAAAGGCCGTTAACTCTTCTCGATACATTCCTCGTAATTTCGTAAATGAAATTACTCGTTATACTCGAAGAACAAGCAGTCTTTGTCCCCCGAGTGATTCGGTTTCCGAATCGTATCGAGGGGACGTTGAAACGACTTAAATTCAGTTTTACCATTATTTTCAATTATTAGTTTGCAGTTTATTGATATATAATTAATTTTGGTAAATCTTCAGCAAAATTGAAGATTTACCAAAATTAATTAAAGGATTGGTTGTTTATGATAATTCATTTTGTTAAAAAAACTTGCTACCTGTTAGCTTTTTCTGTTTTATTTTTTCCATTTAATTTAATATTGGCAGAAGACTCTGCGGCTAAAAAAAATATGCATGCATGGCTGGATGACCAGAACATAATAACAGTATGGCTTAAAGATAAAATTACATTTGACGAAAAAACAAAGTCCAGGTTTGAAGTTACAGACTCTCAAGGCAAGAAAATTGGTATATTAAAGGTGCTTTCTTCTTCTGATAATCAACCAGAATCAAATACCACAAAAATTTATTTAGAACAGCCTATAACAGAAATAATGTCTCTTTATTATATGACTTTTGACGGTGCTGGCAAAGCCTTGATTATTCCAAGAAATATTCTTAGCAGAGATGAATATTGTTATAAGGGAAATGATTTGGGATATTCCTATAAAGATACCGGAACAATTTTTAAAATCTGGTCTCCTACAGCATTGGGAATTAATATTAAAATATATGATTACTATAATAGTGATGAAAAGAATTTTTCTCAAAAACAGCCATTGATGAAAGTTGATAACGGAGTATGGACAGCTTTTGTTTCCGGCAACCTAAAAAACAAATACTATCTGTATGAAATTACACAATATTACGACGGAGAAATAAAAACATTTTTAGTTCAAGACCCTTATTCAACTGGCAGCGCCGTAAATTCCTCGAAGTCTTATATTTTCGATATGAATGAGGTAAATTTTTATGTGCCAGGGTGGGGTGAAGATAAATATGTTACCCTTAAAAACAATGTAGACGCGATACTTTATGAACTACACGTAAGAGATTATACAATAGATCCTTCTTCGGGTGTAGAGGCTGTTTCTGCTGGCAGGTATAAAGGACTTGCGCAGTATAATACCTCAACTGAAGATAAAATGTCCACTGCCTTAAATAATCTTGTTGAACTAGGCATAACACATGTTAACCTGCTTCCAGTTTTTGATTATGGAGTGGGAAATGAAGCCGAAAATAACATAACTTATACCTGGTATAATTGGGGTTATTATCCTGTGATTTATAATAATATTGAAGGTTCTTATTCAAGCAACCCTAACGGATTGACCAGATACATAGAATATAAAACGATGGTTCAATACCTGCACTCCGCTGATATTGGTGTGATTTTTGACGCAGTTTATAGCCACACTTTTAAGACCGGATTGGCAGATTTTTCTATTTTCGATAAAATAGTTCCATATTATTTTTACAGAGTCGGCGATGATGGCAATTATTACAATAATTCGGGATACGGAAATGATGTTGCAACAGAACGGCTAATGATCAGAAAGTTTATAATAGATTCTGTCCAGTACTGGGTCAGAGAATACCACGTAGATGGCTTCAGATTTGACCGTATGGGAATAATGGACAAGGAAACAATACAGCAGCTTTATAACATGGTAAAAACTATGAATCCCAATGCTATGCTTTACGGAGGAGGCTTGCAGATTCCCACGGGCATTGACCCAAATAAATGTATGACTTACACTAACGCGCAAAACACCGGAATTGCCACTTTTAATGATAGTATTCGCAATAGTTTAATAGGCAGTGTAACTGAAAATAAAATCCGCGGCTATCTACAGGGTAATAATGCAAAAGATTTAATAGCAAAACTTCAAAAACAAATAGAGGGAAAATTGACAAGTGGAGAAAACAATGGAACTCCACTGGTAATCCCAAATGAGAGTATAAATTATATTTCATGCCATAATAATCTCTGTTTTTGGGATAAACTAACAGTTTCCATGCCAAAAGAGTCTCAAGACAGTTTATTAAAACGCTATATGCTTGGAATCGGAATAATAATGACTTCTCAGGGCATCCCCTTTATTGCAGAAGGTGAAGAGTTTGCCAGAACTAAAAAAGGTAACGAAAACAGCTATAACGACAATGATCCTACCATTAACCCGATTAATTGGAATCTGAAAAAGCAAAATAGAGTCTTGTTCGATTTTTATAAAGGTTTAATAGCGCTTAGAAAAGCTCATCCGGCTTTCTGTATGGCCGATTCTGCAATGATAGGTAAGAACTTTTGCTATTTTAAGAATTTGCCGGATGGAGTAATCGCTTACGCTTTGAGTAACAATGCAAATGGCGATAGCTGGAAAACTATTATAGTAGGTTTTAATAACACGGATAAGGATTACACTTTAAGCGTAGTTGGTACCTGGAAAATCGTAGTTCAAAAGGACAAAGCCGGCACCGAATTTCTTAATATAGTCCAAAATGATCTAGTCATCCCTGCTATGGGTATACTTGTTGCCTATGGGGACTATAGTATAGAATCTTTCGAGTTTTAATCCTTTGCCAATTGTATTCTCTGGCGTAATAAGCGAAAACAAAGTTTAAAGAACCAATGCTCTTGCAAAGCTCTATTACGATAGTTAAATAACTTTGTTTTAGTGCTACTTCAACAACAGCTAAATAATGCTCAGTTTTGCAAGAGGTTCTTTATTTAAAATTTCTAAAGACGATTTAGCCTAATATTCCTAAATTGTAATATTGATGATTGTGATTGATGATAGTTTCCCAAAATTACTATTCTTATATACTTTGTGAAAGGATAAAGCCGACATCCGCCGCTACTTGAAGATACCATACCTGTATATCTAGTCCAGTCACTTGGTATTGTCAGTCCATGTATACCACAATATACATATCCTCCTGTAGATAGATGCTCTCTTATTTTCGTGTCTGCTGGATAAGTTTTGCCAATTTGTCCTGATAGTTGAATTTCCCAACGTCTTTCACCTAATTGTCTAACAGCTGTAATACCAAAGCTTGATGTATTATAATTGGGAAGATCCCTACCGCTATCATCAATATCAAATGCTATACAGCCATTCCGGTTAGGCTTCCATCTGCTCGCATCTTCTACAATTATGGCTGTATCTGTACTAGTACATGGATTAATCAATTTTGTCTCAGTACCAGGGTAATAAGAGAAGGAACATGTTGGAATAGATCGTTTATCTTTATCACAACAGTCAACTCCAAAGTAGACAGTACTTGGTGTAGTACCTACGGATATAAACTCACCACTTAATTCAAAAGACGAATCTGGACCAACTGGAATAAAATCTGGACCAAAAAGTATGTTATAGCCTACCATTTGTGATCCAGATAATGATAAATATGGAAAGTTCCAAACTATTTTAGTATCACATTCTCTGAGATTTCTTAACAATGCTCTCACCTTTTCAAATGCTGTAAATCTCTCATATCGTCGCTCTTCTAAAATCCCATTTAAAGTCTTACCGCCAACATCTCCCGGAAGTAGAAGAGAAATATCATTATATTCACTATCGGGCATTATACCATGAACAGTAATAGCAGTACGGCCATTCGCTTGAACAGCTATGCCTTCTTGCCTCGCTGTATCGTTAATCGTTGTGTTTGCTATTTTCACTATTGATATATATATGGTCAGTATCTGTTCGATCAAAGTTAGGAATTGCGCTGGAACGATAAGTTAGTTCATCGACTATACGCTCTAAACCAGATAATCTGCTATCATGGGATATAAAATCTCTACTACCTGACAAAGAGATTATATCAAACCTTAATAGGCCGTTTTTTTTTAAAAGATATATTGTCGATGCTGATGCAACAGAACCTGACAGAGGTACTTTTGAATGTCCCCATGTGTGCGGTTGAAACAAAACATTCTGTTGCCTAGAATCACTTGTCACATTTGGTAGTCCCTGAACATTAAGAAAGAAATCGACGTCTGCACGATCTACTATTCCTAACATCATCATTAAATCATCTGGCAACTTGTTAACTTCTGGTCCGTCAAACTTTACAGCAATAAGAGGAAAATTTTTATTATCGTTACTTAGTGATATCAGACTAAGAGACCAATCATCATAAGTGCTCAAAAATGGCATTGCTGGTACTAGAGAAGAATAACCCACTAAAAAAAGCCCATTTGTAGTTCCTGGCGCTTGTATAGTATTTGCAGCATAATGTACTCCAGCTCCGCCATCAAAAGTATCGTATTTATTCAATGTGGTACTCCATATATCAGCAAAACCTACAAATGGATAACAACAAAACAACAGAAAAACAGCAACTTTTAATTTTAACATAATACTAACTTTCTTATTCTTTTGTTACGACTATTTCAGAGTCAATATTTTCTCTTAAATCACGTTCAATACCTTCTTTAAGTGTAATTGTTGAGTGAGGGCAGCAACCGCAGGCACCTACAAGTTTGAGCTTTACGTTCTTGCCGTTTATTTCAACGATTTCCAAGTCACCGCCGTCGTTTTGGAGGTACTGTCTTATCTCTTCGAGCCTTGCTCTTATTTTTTCTTCCATATTTTTCCTTTAATTATGGTTTTTCAAATGAGAAAATGAAATTTGAAGTTTTCAGTCTTTCTTCGAATTTATTTAAAATTTTTTCTTCATCCTTTATTCCGCCTCTTGCGACAAATGTAGCACTAAATCTTACATAACTGCCTGCATCATCCCAAGGCACAGCACTTATAAATTTTTCTTTTATAAGCCACTGAGTAAAATTTTCAGCTGTTTCAAACGCAGGTCCGTCTTTAACAGCTTTTGGTATCTTTACATACAAATAAAAGCTCCCTTTGGGCATTTTTACAGGGAATCCGGATTTCTGTAGAATGCTTACGAGCTTTTTTAGTCTTCTTTCATATTTTTCGTTGATTTTTGGCGTTATAGCCTTCCAGTTTTCAAGAGCTGCAATTGAAGCTTTTTGTATAGCGGCAAATTGGCCGCTGTCGGCATTATCTTTCACATGGGCAAATGCACTTACTCCAAGGGCATTCCCGCAAACCCAGCTCATTCTCCAGCCTGTCATATTAAAGCCTTTGGACATGCTATGAAGTTCTATAGCACAATCTTTTCCTCCCGGAATTGTCAGAATACTTAATGGTTTTCCTGCAAAGTTTAATGGAGCATAAGCCGCATCTGAAACTATAAGAATATTATTTTCCATTGCGAATTTTATTGCCTTTCTGAAAAATTCTTCCGTTGACACTGCTCCAGTTGGATTATTAGGATAGTTCAAGTAAAGAAGCTTTGCTCTTTTTTTCTGTTCAGTAGTTAATAAATCCAGCTCTGGGAAAAAGTCGTTTTCTTCTCTAAGCGGCAAGTTTACAACTTCGCCACCGAGATATTTAGTCCATATTCCAAGAATAGGGTATCCTGGAACTGTCATAATAGTAATATCTCCCTGATTGATAAAAGCCGACGGTATTAAAGAAAGGGCACTCTTGCTACCTATTGCATGATTTATTTCTGTTGCAGGATCCAAGTCAACGCTATATGCTTCCTTCATATATCTTGTAACAGCTGTTTTAAACTCTGCTATTCCGTTGTCAGTATATTGCCTGTTTTCCCATTTCCCGGCTTCTGAAGCAAGAACTTCTACCACTGCAGGGTGTGCCATTTCGTCTGGCTCTCCTACACCCATATCTATTATTTCAGCTTCAGGATTCGCTTCCAACGCAGTACGTTTGGCCTTTTTTATCTTTTCAAACTTGTAGATTTTATTCTCTTTTCCGTACTGTCTTCCGCCTATATTTTCAGATATCAGATTTCGTATGTAATCCGCGCACATAACTCAATAAATATTACTCAATAATAACTTTAATTTGATGCGATTGGTGAAATTAGCAGTTAGATTCTTAATACAATAGTTTTTTGAACAGAATAGTAAACGACTCTAATATTATTTAACAAAGAACAAGATTATGCATGGTATCAAATTAAAAAATAATATGCATATTTTGTAAAACGCCATTGCCATATAATGAATAGCATCAAAACGTTTTACTGATATTCTGAACCATTTACTGTGGATTCGGTAAATAAAATCACGGGCAAAAACAAACAATAAGAACCAGCACAGCAGGATAGCAATATTAATTACGCTACTCCACATTAAAAAATTACGAATAAACTCAATTGTCATTTTACTTTTTCCTTATTTTTTGGTATGGAATATCAAGTCAGACTTCCAAATTTTGTGATAGGCTTTCTATAGAAACAAAAAGCTACAAGCACAATACTTACCACTTTTTTGTGGAAAGCTTATTCAGGATTATTAGCATCAAAAAAAACAAATTTTAATTTATCGGTCGGATATTCATGCTTTAACAAAAACATCCAATAAGCAATTAATCTTTTTTCAGCAAGTTCTCGTTTAGTAAGTTTATCATTAGGAGTAATAGCAAGTCTACTTATATCTGCTTTAAGATTATTGATCGATTCTATTGTTGGTAAGCGCAATATGTCTATACATTCATCGAGTTCATTTATTAACTGATTGATAACATGAGCCATTGCTTCTTGATCTGTCATAGTATTAAAAGCTTCCAGGATATCTGCCTTATGTATCTTGAAGTATTCACTAATTATAGGATAACAGCGAGTATTCATCTCATTATTAATTACATTGGCTACATTATTAAGATAATTTTTAATAAGAATCTTTACTTCAGGAATGGTATTTCTTGCATACTCTATTGTCATTTTTGCAAGCATTTCAGCATATTTATCAGAATGACTGTTAATATCTTCAGTAAGTGCAGGTACCCCGTCCTGAACACTGCCTACTAAAAGCTCTGCAATTACCTCTGGTGTAGCTACTTCTTTAAATGTATACATTACAAAAGTCGTATACATCATGATAAAGCCTGCTAGAATAATATAAACTATTATTGTAAAAAACACATTTAATTTTGCTTTTTTTAACTGTTTAGTTATGTCTTGTTCAAGTTTTTCAATTTTTATATGTAATTCGTTCATTTTAGTATTCCTCCTTAACTATTGATTAACCGGTTTGTTACCCTTCTCCGGGTTAATTTGATATATTACAAGTTCGAGAAGATTTTCAATTAGACGATTTTCTATTTCACCTAACATATCCGAAGTTATTTCCTTAAATTCTCCTGATTGTTCCATGTTATCAAAAACCATCTTAAAAGAGTCATTAAGAGAGTTTAGCTGAATAATAAAAGGGTCAATTTTCTTATCAAGTACATCTGTAAGACTCTCAATAAATTTCTTTCTGGAGTAATCTAAAATATTCGTTAATTTTTCTTGGGAAACATCGTTACTAAAGTACTCAGCCAGGACATGAACTTCAGTGTCAGCTAGTTTTTCTATTAGATTGTTTACTAATTTATGTTTTACCTGGCTTTCAAGGTGTGCTGTTACATCTTCTTTCACATTTTGAATGTCTTTAACAAATAGAGGGGTGGACTTCTTGAACTCTTTTATCAATGCTGTCCCATAAGCTGACAGCAACTTATCCTGAACAGAATTTAGCAATTGCTTAACTTCATTTGATGATGCAAGAGTTAATACACGGTCCTTCAATTCATAAGTCAATGCTTTTTTATCATAGTCTCTTACAAATGAAGCAAAATTGCCTGCAAAAATGGCTAGCAGAATCAATATAACAATCGCTCCACACATAGCAATAACTCTCATTCTGCGGAGAACTCTATTAATTTGTTTAAACTTTTCCTGCATTTCATCCATTTTCGATAGAATTTCTGCATTTTCATTATCCAAATTAATTTTGCTATCAGACATATGCTCCTCCAAAATTTTATTATTTAAAATTTCTATCGTTCAGATTCTATTTAAATAATTTAAGTCTCCATACTTTATAAAATTAAAAAGTATAGTATCAAAATAAGTATAAATCAATAATTTCAATCTAAAACTATAAAAGAAATCAAATATGTATAAGCACTATGCGTTGCGTAAGCGCAATTTGTATGCTAAATTACATTATTTATAAGAGGCTTTTAAATTATGGTGAAAAAAGTAAAAGAAATTGTAATCAACAGAGAATGGTGTAAAGGATGTGGTATCTGTATCCACTTTTGTCCTAAGCAAGTACTTAAATTAGATAAAGACAACAAAGCAATAGTAGCAGCCCTTGATAGTTGCATTAGCTGCAGATTTTGTGAATTGAGATGCCCCGAACTTGCCATTGAAATTAAATTTTTGGATAGCAAAAATTAAGGATATATGGAAGAAAAAATTAAATTTGTACAGGGTAATGAAGCTTGTATTGAAGGTGCGCTTTACGCTGGATGTAATTTTTTTGCCGGCTATCCTATAACTCCTTCTACTGAAATAGCTGAACTTCTTTCAGCCAGGCTTCCGCAGATAGGAGGTAAATTTATTCAGATGGAAGATGAAATCGCATCTATGTGCGCAATTATAGGAGCATCCCTTACTGGAAACAAAACAATGACTGCCACAAGCGGTCCAGGATTTTCTCTTAAACAGGAAGCCATTGGTTATGCAGTTATGGCAGAAATCCCATGCGTAATCGTAAATGTCCAGAGAGGCGGTCCTTCTACCGGAACTCCTACGCATGTAAGCCAGGGAGATGTTATGCAAGCAAGATGGGGAACACATGGAGATCATGCAATAATCGCAATGACAGCTTCAACTGTACAGGATGTATTCGAAATCACGATTGAAGCTTTCAATATGGCTGAAGCCTTCAGAACGCCCGTAATTCTGTTATTCGATGAAATAGTAGGCCACATGAGAGAAAAACTCGTTATTCCAGAAAAAGGAAAACTGCAAGTAATAGAACGGCTTAGAACTTCAGTCCCGCCAGGGACCGATTATCACCCCTATTTCCCGAGAAAAGACGGAAGACTGCCGATGTCTGATTTTGGCGGCGAACACAGATATAATGTTACAGGGCTTTTCCATGATATGTGGGGATTTCCAACTGATAAACCTGAAATCGTCCATAATCTAATGCGCCACCTTACAGATAAAATTGAAACTCATCCTAAACATATCTGTAAAACAAAACAGTACTTTCTTGACGATGCGGAAACAGTATTAATCTCTTATGGTGCATCTGCCCGGACAGCTCTTGAGATAGTAAATTATTCAAGAATACGGGACAGAAAAGTTGGATTACTAGAACTTCAGACAATCTGGCCATTCCCGAAAGAGATCGTAGCTACAGTATGTAATCAGGCAGAAAGAGTAATTGTTGTTGAAATGAACATGGGGCAAGTACTTGAACAGGTAAGGGCAAATATTAAAAACACCGAAAAAGTATATCTGTGTAACAGATATGACGGAAATCTTGTAAGTCTTGAGGATGTAAAAAATGTTTTGAGAGTCGTAGAAGGAAGGGGAATCTGATTATGTCAGTAAAGGATTATATTCGAAAACGTTTTTTCCCCCATATCTGGTGCCCTGGATGCGGACACGGTATAGTACTAAATGGAATGCTAGGCGCCATTGAAGAGCTCGGTCTGAAAAAGAAAGATGTCGTAATGGTCTCAGGAATAGGTTGTTCTTCTAGAATTGTAGGATATGTTGACTTCCACACTATGCATACATTGCATGGCAGAGCATTAGCATTTGCTACGGGCGTAAAGTTTAGCAGACCTGAACTGAATGTAATAGTCCCAATGGGTGACGGAGACGCCACTGCAATCGGAGGGAATCATTTTATTCACGCTTGTAGAAGAAACATAAACATGACCGCTATTGTAATGAATAATAAAATTTATGGAATGACTGGCGGCCAGTTTTCACCGTTATCTGGTCCTGGAATATATGCTACAACTGCCCCTTACGGTAATATTGACTATGATTTTGACATTGTCGGACTGGCTAAAGGTTCAGGTGCAACGTTTGTTGCAAGAACCACGACATATCATGTCAATGAAGTCAAGGATTACATCAAAAAAGCAATTCAGCACAAGGGCTTTTCTGTAGTAGAAATTCTTTCGCAATGTCCAACATATTTCGGCAGAAAAAATAGACTCAAAAATGGAAATGAAATGCTTGAATACTTCAAGAACAACACCACGCCTGTAGGATCACAAGCAAAAAAGGAAAATCCGAATCTGATAGAACGCGGAATATTCGTCCAAACTCAAAAAGAAGAATATTGTGATAAATACTTGAAAATAACTGAAGCTGCATTGAAAGAAGTAAAAGGATAAACTGTTATGGATATTTATAAAATTGTTTTTTCTGGTTCTGGTGGGCAAGGGATTATTACTGCCGCTATAATATTTGCGGAAGCCACAGTTGTTTATAATAAACTCCATGCCATACAAGTGCAGTCTTATGGTCCTGAAGCCAGAGGTGGAGCTACAAGAAGTGACGTTATAATTTCAGACGAAAAAATAAATTATCCAAAAGTATCAGTTCCTAATTTGCTCGTATGCTTAACACAGGAATCTTACAATAAATTTTCCAACATAGTAATGCCTGGCGGGATAATCATCACTGACCTCAAATATGTAGTAATAAGTAAAAGTGATGCCACGCAATTAGAACTTCCAATGTATGACACTGTTGTAGAAAAAGTTGGAAATCCTATCTGTTTTAATACATGCATGCTTGGAGCTGTAGTAAAGATATCAAACCTGGTAAAAGTAGAATCCATCATTAAAGTTTTTGAAAATAAAATGCCTCAAAAATTTATTGAAATGAATAAAAAGGCTCTCAAGGTCGGAATGGAGCTGGTTTAATTTAAGAAACATAGTCCAGCAAGCCATTTATAAACTGTCAACAATAATCAGTGTAAAAATTCAGTTGGTAACTCATCATAATTAGTAGTGGCAACCCCGTAAGGATTCGAACCTCAACTAAGTGGACCAAAACCACTTGTGCTACCGTTACACCACGGGGTTTTAAGAAGCTGTTAAGTTAGCGATATTTTTGCACATTTCCAGTAGAATTTGGAAAACTTTTCAGTTTATATCAATTGGATAATTTTCATCCAGGAATTTTTGAAGTTCAGGCCAAGCTCTTGCTATCGGGTCATTTTGCTTTTCCAGTTCCAGTAAATAGAAATAGTATTTTCTTCCTATATTACTCTTTTTTCTCTCTGTTTCATGAAGGTATTTTCCTAATATTTCGTTGCCCGCAAGGCTCCTAGAATTTTTTGCCAACTCAGCAGCTGTCTTATTAAGGTACTCATTAAACGAATCGGATATTTCTTTTTCGGTCAAGCCAAAGTCAGACTGATACTTATTTAATAATTTATCAAAAAGTTTTTCTCTATTATATTTGTTTTGAGATTGAAGATTTTTAATATATTCAAATAAAAACTCATTACCCTTTTTCTTTTTCAAGATAGCATCTAAGAGGATTTGGCTCTCTTCGGCAAAATAGTCACGGAGTATTCCCTCCTCTACTCGATCAAGTGTTATAATCTTTTTATAATTAAGCTTCCCTTTTCTTTGTAATATCCAGCTTACTATCGGGAAATCAGGACACATTAAAGATGCCCTCTGCCAATTAATTTCTCTCAAGCTTCCTGATATAATCCATTCAATATCTGAATCCTTATATTTATCAACATGTATGGATATTTCAGCAAGCAGAAATGCCTTTATCAAACTTCTTTCAAAATTCTGAATATCGTCAAATAAAATTTTCTGATTGGTAATGACTACGATAGCTGAAGGAGTTTTTTCATTCCTTATAACATTTGAATTAACCTTATCATCAATAATCACTTCCAGCGTGTACTTGGGAAACTCCAGATTATACATTCGGCTAAACAAATATGTTGTCTGAAAAAAATAACTGTTAATCTTGTAATATTCATAATCTTTTACTTCAGAACAGACACTAAACTCAGGACAAAATTGAACCGTTGCAGCCGCCGTAAGCTGTAAATGAAAAGCTAGAGATAAAAGTAGCAGTATTCCCAAAAAGGAATTAGCTTGAAGACTCTTAGTTGAAAATATTGTACATATTGTACACAAATTCAATTTTTTCATACTATTAGCTTTTACGTAAGCTTAACCAGTTGAATCGGAATCGCTAATAAATGCTAAAGCCCTTCCCCCCATTCGCAACACTTCGACCTAGCAAATCTGTAGGGAGTTGTAACATATTACTTTCTTCTGCCGCCACGCCCTAAAAAGGCGGGCTTGTTGTTATTTGTTATTTCATATTCCACGGGCTCACGCCCGTGGCCTGGAGTTTGGACATTTACTCTATGTTTAGGATACCACAGCAACTTGAAGATTTCCACGATTTTCTCTCTATTTTTTACCTAACTTGAAAATTTTTGATTTTTTTTGAAAAATTAGTAGTATGTAGGTTTACAATTTAGAAATTATATGCTATACTTTGTATATATAAATAATAAGGAGGTATGTATATGATTACCAAACCAGAAAAAATTAGAGACGTCATTATTGAGGTAACGGAAGAGCTTTTA
>Ga0233425_10001980_pt1 | contig 42751 bp, 15 predicted proteins | sample Watercolumn_Towu_2_FD_181712 | JGI IMG/M metagenome (GOLD analysis project Ga0233425, IMG submission 181712) | Freshwater microbial communities from Lake Towuti, South Sulawesi, Indonesia - Watercolumn_Towuti2014_140_MG | ecosystem: Environmental > Aquatic > Freshwater > Lake | place...
CCTGAGGTCGCAACGGTCAGCGTCGCCATTGAGTGCGTGACAACTTGCAGACTCACATTCAATCCAGCAACACAAAACGACTAATAACACCATTATTAAACAAGCTCTGACCGGGGCTGAGGGTGATCAAGCCGGTCGGGTTGGCGGCCGACTGCGGGCCGAGGGTGTGGGTGTAGCCGGTCAACACACCGTTCGCATCGGTCACTTGCACCGAATAGGAGCCGGGTAACAGGCCAACAAAGATGTAGCCGCCGTCGGCGTCGGTAGTCGTCGTCGAGATGACCGTGCCGACGCTGTTGCGCAGCGCGACCGTGACGTTGCCGATGCCCGGCTCGGTGACATCCTGGCGGCCGTCGCCATTCGCATCGTACCAGACGTAGTCGCCAATGCCGGCCGGTTGCGGCGTGCCGACGATCACGATCGCATCATCCGTGGCGCGCGGCCGGTCGCCGCCGAAGGGCGCGCCGAACTCATCCGACGGCGTGCCTTCAGCGACCGCGATGTTGGTGCGGCTGGCCGTCACCGAGACGCTGCTCCACGTACATTGCACCGCCCCGTTCGGCGCCAGCGGGCCGGCTAATCCCGGACACGTGGCCGCCGTGATCACATGATCGTCCGCCGGGTTGAGGGGCGTGCCATTGTCGTCGGTGATGACGATGCTGATGATCCAGGTCTCCCCGGTATTGGTGATGCGATAGGTATATGTGACCAGCCCGCCCGGAAACGGCAAGACGAGGGGTGTGCCATTCGCGGCGCTGCCTGCCAGCTTGACGAGCTGGAGGCTGGTCTGCGCGAACCCGAAGTCCACGTCCAGGTTGTTGGAGACGCCCGGCGGCATGACAACTACGGAAGGGTTGCTGCCGTAGGTGATTTCGCTCGTGTGCGCATACCCATCCAGCACGCCGCCAGGACCGAAGTTGGTCGGATCCACCGACACCTGGTAAGTGCCGGGGGTATCGGTGATCTGGAATGTGTACCAGCCCTGTTCGACGAGCGGCGTCGCCGGATTGTCGCCCGTCAGCGTTTCGGTGATCAGCGCGAAGTTCCCCCCACCCTGATCCTTGTATAATCTGACCAGGACCCCATTGATGCCGGGTTCATTCAGATCTTGCTGGCCGTCCAGATTCAGGTCGTACCAGACGAAGTCGCCGATCAGCGAGATGCCGGCCGGGCCGGCGACGCTGGCTTCGCCCGGCGCGCTGACTTCATCGGAGAGGCGCGCGCCGCTCGAATTGTCGGCCGGCAGCGCAAACGGGGCTGCCGTGGAGGGCGCCAGCCAGGAGGCTGCCAGCGCCAGCGCCAACGCCAGCACGGCGAAGGTCCCCAGAGTCAGAGCAACCAAACGGCCATTGGATCCAAGAGAGCGCATTCTGTGAAGCATGATATCCTCTCCTCAACGCACAGACGGGCGGGACGCAGCCAACCCAGGGTCACTGCTGCGTGACCACGAGCGGGATGCGCAAGGCTGGATCGCCCAGCAAAAGATACGTGTCAAGCAGGTCAAGGTACTTCCCAGGCGTCGCGTTTTGCACGAGATAGACTTTGCCCGCGGTGGCGGCGACGCCGAGCTGGCGCGTGTGATTCTGGAAGACCGACAGGAACAGACCACGTTCCATCAGATCATGGCCGGAAGCCAGTCCGAAGCCGGTAGGCGACCAACTGGCGACCGCGCCCGCATCCATGCGCACGCTGGCTTCGCCGAAGGATTCGGCGCCAATCTCCCTTTGTGCAAAGTAACCATTATCGCAGGTCATCGGCAGCATGATGGTCAGTTTGTCGGCGTTGGTCAGTGATCCCAAGGCTGTGATGTCCATGATGCTTCCGCTGTAGTCCAGGCTTGGGGACCATTGGGTCTTGGTACCATGGCCGATATAGCTCACCATCAGCGTGCCTGCATTGATGTTATCAATGGTCTTTTGGCGGCAATCGCTCCGAGTATTTTCACTCGGACAGGTGGCGCGCGGCTCGGTGGCTAGATTGCCCATGTAAACCTTGGTCGAGGTATACGGCGCCGGGAGGATCTTGACCGTATTGGTGGGTGGGTCGGCATAGCCGTCCGCGATGCCGTCCGAGTATTCGTAGAAGTCGCCGCCGCCGCGCGAGAGGTCATCCGTTGCGAACAGGATACGCTTCGTCCAATCGCCCGGCGCCGGGGAATTCTCGTAGCCCAGTATTTTGTTGACCATGGTGGTGATTTCCGTCAGATTGTTGACGGGGAACCGACCGATGTGCATTTCGGGCAACAGGTCGCCCGGCGTGAGCGTCACGAACCGATTGTCGGCCACTGATTCGCCCGTGTCCGGGTCATCCTTGATCATTGCCAGGTAGGGCGGCAGATAGGTTGGCCCGCTGGTGCCGATGTAGCGGCGCATGTCATAGTTGCCATCGCCCCCCAGGAGCACGAAGCCCGGTTTGGGCGCCGTCCACTGGTTGTAGGCATGGGCCAGAAAAGCGTGGATCGCCTCGGCCGACCACATGCCATAGCCGAATTGGTCATACACATCCTGCACATTGATCTTTTTGACCCGCAGCCCCTGGCTCGTCCGTTGTGTCGCCAGCGGATCGAGCGCGGCCAGGAAGTCGGGATGCGAGATCATCAGATAGTCGGCGACGTTGGATGTTTGGATCAGATTGTCCGGCGCCTGGGCCGCTTGCACGGAGATGGGCATCTTGCGTTTCTCGGCAGTCATGGCCACATAACGCCGCGGCCCGGCCTGGTCGGCCGCGAAGGTGAAGGTCGCGGCGGCTGACGCGGCGTCGGCCAACGTGGCCGACAGCGTGCCGTGGCTGAAGTTGCGCACGATGATCGGCAAATACAGATAGTTGAGGGCCGCGCCCGGCAAGATCCGCTTGACCGCCAGGGGATCGGTCACGTCATAGGCTTCCACCGCATCCGTGCTGAAGCCGCCCACCTGGAACCGCCACCGGCCGGCCTGATCGCCGCCGAACGCCAGATAGTTTGCTTCCGCGCTGTAGGCGCGCTGGTAGCCGATCTTGAACCAATCCGGGTAGACAGTCTCCCCGCGGTCGAGCAATTCATTGACAATCTCCACGCGCACGATGTTGGCGCCAGCGACGAGGTAGCTCTGCGGGAAGCTCACCGTGCCCTGGTATATCGTTTTGTCATACCAATTGGTGGTGTCGAGCACCAGCCGGAGATTGCCGGCCTGACCGACATAGAGTCTGAGATGATGCTGCCGTCCGATCGTCACCGCGCCCAACACGGCTTCCAAGGTCGCCGAGTAGCTGCCGGTCGCCGGATTCTTGACGGTGAAGCCGAAGTCTCTGGAGCCGGTCGCACCGCCCCCCAGGGCCATCTGGGAATTGAACCAGTGGTCATAGCCTTCGGCCATCGGCAGCGTCGAGACATAGCGCAGGTTTTGCTCCAGGTGCACCGTCTCGGTGAAGGCGGCCGAAGTCGCGCCGCCGGCCGCGCTCGCCTGATCGGCCATGCGCCGACCGTTGGCCCCGCCATAGGTCAGCCAGTAGACATTCTGTGTGGTATAGCGCGTGTTGACCCCGCGACCGTAGAAAATGATGCTGTCGCCGGGATTCATCTGGCCGTCTGCTTCACCCAACACCCGGATGGCAAGCTCCTGGCCGAAATTGTATAGCTTGAGGGTGCGCGGGTCGGTCGTCGTGACCGGGACCGTGGCGCTGATGAGATCCTGGTAGGTCAACTGGTAGATCCCTTCGCTGTCCACGGCGATCCGATAGCCGGGGGTGGGGGGCAGCCAGACGCCCACGGTCGGCGGCTCGGTCCCGCCGGCGGCCGGGGCCGCGGGGCTTGCTGCGGCGCCCGACATCGAGCTGGGGGCGGTGCGCGGGGCCGCCGCGCGCCAGGCCCGCGCGGTGTCGTAGTTGGCTAACATGCTCTGAAAGATCGCTTCGAAGTCGGCCGGTTCACCTACGGCCTGGCCCGAATCGGTCTGGCCCCGGAAATTCACGCGCAGTTGCGCCTGCGGATGGTAGCGCGTCTCGCCGGTGACGGGGTTCACCTGGAGGGGTATCAGTTCCACGCGCACGATCCGTTGGGAGCGCATGAAGCCCAGGTCTATCACGCGGGCGATCTGGCTGGGGTAGAAGGCATCGGTGGCATAGACCGCCGCATCGGGCGCCCATGCCGCCGTGTCGCGCGCCAGGCTGCCATCTTCCTGGATCTCGGCGATCGTTTGGGCGGCGGGGCAGGTGATGCGGTCTTGCTGGCCGGCAATGGCCGGGGCTGAGGAGATGTCCAGGGACACGTCCGCATCGGGCGGGACGCCGAGCAGGATCGCCTTGTACGGCAGGCGCGGGCGGCCCGGCTCCTCGCTGGATGCGAAGCCGGACACTGCGACCTCGTTGCACGCGTTGCCATTGATCGTCATCTCGCGCACCTGATAGTCTGGCGCTGCCAGCGCTATCGAAACCTCGTCTCGATCCGAACTCAACACAGTCACCGCGCCTGTTGTGATATCTGAGCTTCTACCACTAAATGACGTTGAAGCCCAGGCCGAAGTAACGGGTAACAGCGTAATCAGTATGGCGAGAATCGCGAATAGGCTATGATGCGCTATCCGCTGGATGCGCTGCTGAGACATGATAGCCCTCCCTGATCGTTTTTTGCGCCATTATCCGCGCAAAAACCCGGTTCTGCAAGAAACCGGGTTACAATTCTGAACATTTCCTATCGCTGGATCAACGGCAGATACAGGTTGCTGCCGTGCGTTTGCACGGTCACGGGACCATACGTCACGCGACCACCGCTCAGTTTGAGCACTTCGAGCGTATAGAGGTATGCCGCGCCGACCTGCGCCGATTCGTCCACGAAGGTGTAGGTCTCGCCCTGGTTGCTCCCCGCCCAGGCGGCCAGGATCGGGGCCGGGTTGACCACGCGGGTCTCGACCGCCCGACCGACGCGATCGCGCAGGATGTTGAACGCCAGGATATCGGCTTCATTGCCTGTTTCCCACTGCAGCTTCACCTTGCCTCCGCCGGCTGCGCCCCGGAATTGGACAACCGGCAAGCCGGTTGGGACATTGCACACGCTCGCCGTCTTCATCCGCAAGGCCGGGTCGCCGAAAACCATCATGGTGTCCAGCAGATCGCGATCCTGGATCGTGGTGTTGTAGAGATACTGCTTCGCCTGCACGGTCGCCTCGCCGATCGTTTCGTACCCCTGATGGAACAACGCCAGGAACAGCCCGCGTTCCAGGACATCGTGGCCCGACACCAGGCCCGAGCCGGTGGGCGACCAGCTCGCGACCGCGCCATAGACGGGCAAACGCGTATAGGCCTCGGCCATGGATGAGAAGCCGCGCCGCGGGTCATGGAATGAGCCTTCGTAGCAGGTCATCGGCAGATAGACCGGCAGACACGCGCTCATCGTGAGCGCGGGCAGCAGATCCTGGCTGAAGACGGCATCGAACGACCAATAATCCTTGCCGGCATGGCCGATATAGTTGACGAAGAGCGCGCCGGTGATGTTGAGCGTCTGGGTGATCTGGTTCCGGCAATCATCGCGGCCGTAACAGGTGAGATCCAGATAGGCTTTCGTGACGGTATAGGTCGCGGGCAGCAACTTGATCGAGTTCGTCGGCGGGTCGGTGTAACCGTCGGCCATTTCATTGGAATAGTAGTAGAAGTCGCCGCCGCCATGGGCCAGGTTGTCCGCGATGAAGAGCGTGTTTTTATTCCACGCAGCGCCGCCCTGGCCGCACTGACACTGGGTCTCATACATGATCACCTTGTCAATCATCGCCGCCGCCTCGGCCGCGGAGTTGACCGACATGCGGCCCAGGGCCATTTCCGGCACGTTATCATTGCCGGTGATCCTGACGAAGAGGTTGTCAGCCGCTGTCTCTTTCAGGTCCGGGTCCACGTTTGCCAGGAAGGGCGGGATGTAGGTCGCCGGGGTCGTGCGCAAGTAGTTGCGCATATCCGACGTGCCATCCCCCATCAACACGGCGAAGCGCGGGGCGGGCGGCGCCCAATAGGTATAGGCATACGCCAGGAAGTTGCGGATGGCTTCCGCTGACATCATGCCGCCGTTGAAGCGATCGTAAATATCCTGGACGTCCAGCAGTGCAACCGTATAGCGTTGCGAACGGTAAGCGGCTAACCTGAGAGAATCCGTGAAAAAGTCGCCGTGTGTGATGATGATGTAGTCGGCCCGATTGGTCGTGCTCAACGGCTCGCTGGGGGTGAAGACCGATACCTGACGCGTGACGAGTTGGATGCTCGTCGGGATTTTGAATGTCGCCGGGGTCGCGGCCAGGTAACGGCGGCTGCCGGTGATCGCATCGCCGAAGCTGACCGTGAATGCGCCGCTCGATGTTGTGTTGACGATCTGCTGGACGCGCAGCATTTCGGTCACATCGTACACCTCGGCGTCGGCCGTGGTGAACCCGCTGACGTCGTAGCGCCAGGTTCCCGCTGTGACATTGTCGAACAGGAGGCTGTTGTTCTCTGCGACATACGTATCGTAGTAGGTTGGCTCAAACCAGTTCGGGTAGATTTCGTCGTAGGTGTTGGGTGGGTTGTCCAGCAACAACTGCACCGTGACGGTGTTGAGGCCTTCCAGGAAGTAGGCTTGGGGCGCATCCGCCGCCACGGTGAGGGGCGCGCCGCTGTACCAGCTCGTGTTGTCCTCATACACCAGGTTACCATTCACTGAAAGCCGGATATGATGCGGCGCCGGCGTGTTGATGTAGCCTTGCAGGTTGACCTTGAGCGAGCCGGTCAGGCCCGCGCTGGGCGCCAGGTTGGCGACTTGAAAGGTGTAGTTTTTGCTGAACCCGGCCACCAGTTTCACATCGAACCAGTGATCGGCATCCGGCAGGTTGGGATGCGTGTTAAGGTAGACGTAACGGGTATACCGCTCTATGTGTTCTTTGTGCGGGAATGGGCCGGGCGCGGCGCCGCCGCCTGACCCATCTTTCTGGGCCATGCGCAGGCCGGGCTGTCCGCCGTAGGTCAGCCAGAACAGGTTCGCGCCGGTGTATTTGTTGGCCGGCAGCAGCCCCTCGTAGTAGAGGGAATCCACGGTGCGGGCATAGAAGAGGATCTGGTCGCCGGGGTCGAACCGGCCGTCCCCTTCGCCGATGACCCGGATGGCGATCTCCTGGCCCATATAGAACATGCGAAAGGTGCGCGGATCGAGGGTGTCCACCGGCAACCCGGCCGCGGCCAGTGCGGCATAGTCCAGCCTTTGTATGCCATCCGCAATGATGGCGATCCGATAGCTTGGGCTGGGGGGCGTCCATGGAGAGGACATACTGACGCTGTAGTAACTGCCAGCCCGGATTCCGGCCATGGGCCGCAACTGCGCCTGGTCGGCCAATGAAGACGCGTCCGCGGGCTGGGGTATGACTGCCCGGCCCGTCGTAGGATTCAGATGACCCGGCGCGGCGGCTGCGGTCAAGCTGATGCTCAACGCCAGCCCGATCAGGATCATAGCGCCCGTGCTCGCCGCCAGGATGGACTTTCGCAGGTATGCGCGCATCAGTGTTATCCTCGTAAGAAACACAGAGCGTGTGTCCGGCAACACAAACCGAACACACGCTCCGCAATCACCATGGACGGTTACGGTTTGACAGTTATGACTTTCGGTTCAAGTTGTTCCACCGTTCCATCGAGCTTGACGACCCGCAGCACGTAGGTGTAAACCCCCGGCGCCAGGCCGCGATCGGCGAAGCTGTAGGCCGTTCCGGCGTTGGAACCGGAGTTCTCCGCCTGGATCAGCTCGGGATTCGCCCGCTTGACCTCGGTCGGTGAGGACTTGCGCAGCACATCGAACCCGAGGATCTGCGCTTCGTTGTGAGTCCGCCAGACAACCGTCACGTCCTTGCCCTGGGCGGTGGCCTGCAGGCCGGTGACGGATAAGCCGGTGGGCAGGATGATGGCTGCGGGCGCGTCATCCTGCTTATTGGGCAACTGGATGGCGGGATCCGAGCCGCTGGCGCCGCCCGCCTCGTTGCGCACGTACTGTGCGACCGCGTCATGCACCTCAGCCAGGTTGTCGGTCTTGCCGCCGGGCAGTTTGGTCGTGTCCGCCTTGGCGGTGAAGGTGACGATCACCGAGACCGATTGGCCGGGGCGCACGTCGCCGAGCGTCAGCGTCAGGTCCGACCAGTCAATCTGCCCGTCGTCAATGTTATCGTTCGACGCCGGTGTGGCAAACTGACCATCTTTTCCGTAACCCAGGTAAGTTGTGCTGTACACATCCCGCATCGGCAGCACCGTCAGCCAGGTGTTACCGGTGTTGGTGATGCGGATCGTGTAGGTGATCGCACTCCCGGTGCGCACGGGGACCGGCGTGTTCAAGGTCTTCGTGAGCGTGTAAGAGGTCGGGATATTCAGCCCGAAGTCCGCCGTCGTGATTACCTGGCCGTAACCCAGGTTTGTAGTCGTCACACCGGTCGCCGGGTTGGTCGGATACCAGCCGGCGGCGAAGAAGGCGACGTTGTCCCCAACGTTGCGCGGGATGCCTACCGTGTAGTTGCCCGCCAGTAAGTTGGTGAAGGCATAGTTGCCGTTCGCATCAGTGACCGACCGTGTTGACGGGCGAGCCGACGGTCGGGGTCAACACAACCACCACGTCGGAGATGCCGGGTTCGCCGGCATCCTGCAGGCCGTTGTTGTTGACGTCCCACCACACCCAGTCGCCGATGCGGCCGCGGAATTCGACGCGGGCTTGATCGGTGTCGGTCGGGTTGGCCAAGCCGGGGATGGTGACGCCCGCGGCGTTGGAGGGCGTGCCGGTGGCCGTGCCGGTATTAGTGACATCGGCCGTGACGTTGGCGTTCTTAGTGCAGGTGGCGGCGGCGCCAGGCGCCAGCGGGCCGGCGACGGTGCAGACGGCGCCGATCTTGTCGTCCGTGACGTTGATGTTCTTCAGATAGCTCGTGCCGGTGTTGGTGATGCGATAGGTGTAGGTCACGCTGACCGGCGCCGTCTGGGTGATCGTCAAGGTCTGGCCGTCGAGGGCGCTGCCGGCGGTCTTGACCAGGTCAATGCCGGTCGTCAGCACCTGCACGACTGCGTTGTCCTGCGCAGTGGGAGGCGGGACGCCGGGCATCGGGATGCCGCTGGCGTCGGCCGGGATGCCGGTGGTGGCGGCGACGTTGGTGATGGTGACGGTCGGCGTCATGTTGCAGGTGTAGTTTATGCTGCCGCCGGGCAACAGGAAGCCGAGGTTGGCCTTGACGCAGTTAGGGGCCAGGGCGTCGCCGACCGAGACGTTGTTCAGGCGCGTGTCGCCGGTGTTAGTGACCGCGATGGTGAACGTGACCATCGTGTTCGCGCCGACCTGTTGCAGGTCAGGGATCTTGGCGATGGCGATGGCCGGCGCGACGATGTCCACGATGGCCTGGTCGGTGTCGGAGACATCGGCGATGCCGGGCAGGGCCGTGCCGCCGGCCGTGCTGGGCGTGCCGATGGCGGTGGCGGTGTTGGTGGTGTCCACGGCGATGTTGGTCGTGCAGGTGAAGCGCCAGGTCTCGGTGGTCTCCAGGATGTTGTTGCTGTTGGCGTCGCCGCTGGCGTAGGCGACCGGCGCGCACCGGTTGTCGGTGACGCGGGTCTTGACGTTGATCAGCGACACATCGCCGGTGTTGGTGACGGTGTAGACGTAGGTGACGTTGCCGCCCGGCGTGTTCAGATAGTAGGTCGCGCCGTCAGCCGCCGTGCCGGCCGTCTTCACCACGTTGATGCCGGGATTGACGATGTCCACGATGGCCTGGTCGGTGTCGGAGACATCGGCGATGCCGGGCAGGGCCGTGCCGCCGGCCGTGCTGGGCGTGCCGATGGCGGTGGCGGTGTTGGTGGTGTCCACGGCGATGTTGGTCGTGCAGGTGAAGCGCCAGGTCTCGGTGGTCTCCAGGATGTTGTTGCTGTTGGCGTCGCCGCTGGCGTAGGCGACCGGCGCGCACCGGTTGTCGGTGACGCGGGTCTTGACGTTGATCAGCGACACATCGCCGGTGTTGGTGACGGTGTAGACGTAGGTGACGTTGCCGCCCGGCGTGTTCAGATAGTAGGTCGCGCCGTCAGCCGCCGTGCCGGCCGTCTTCACCACGTTGATGCCAGGGTTCACCATATCCACGATCGCATCGTCGGACGCCCTGGGGTTCGGGCCGGTGTAGCCGGGGAAGCCGGCGCCCGTGCTGTCAGATGGCGTGCCGTTGGCATAGCCGATATTGGTGCGGTCGCCGGTCAGCGTCCGGATGGCCGTGCATGTGCCGGTGGCGCCTGGGGCGACCGGGCCGGCGACGGTGCAGGCCGTGAAGTCATCCCCAGTCACGGCCGGCGTGCCGGCATCGTCAGTGATCACGATTGTGGTCAGGTAGGTCTCGCCGGTATTGGTGTAGCGGTAGGTGTAGGTGACCGGGCCGCTCGGCGAGCGCAGGTAGTAGGTCGCGCCATTTGCTGCGTTGCCCGCCGTCTTCAGCAGGGCAATGCCCGCGCGGGCATAGCCGAAGTCGCCGTCCAGGTTCACTTCGACCAGGCCAGGCAGGAACATTTCGATACGGTTGGCAATGCCCTGACCGTAGGTGAGGGCGCTGGTATTTACATATCCGTATAACGGCTGTCCCGGGTTGAAGTTGCTGGCGTCAATCTCCACCCGGTACTGGCTGCCGTCGGCGGTCACGTTGAACTCGTACCAGCCGGTCTGCGTCCCGACCATATTCGGGTTGTCGCCGGTCAACGTGGACGTGACCCAGCCCCACAGACCCGATATCGGGTCTTTCAGGTACAGGTTGACGAGCACGCCATTGAACCCGGTCAGATATTCACTTTCATCGGGGAAAGTCGGCACGCCCGTATCATCATGGAAGCCATCCAGGTTGTAATCGTGCCAGACGTAGTCGCCGATGGTGGACTTGCCGGTGGGCGCGGCCGCGGGAGCGGCGGGAACCGGGGCCGCACTGGCAGACGCCACGACGGCTGCGGGTTTCGCCCCACTGCCGAATACGATGCCCAACGGGTCGGCCAGGGTGGTAGCGTTCAACCCGATCATCAGAAAGGCGAACAGCGTCATGGCTATTCCAAGCACAACGAGCAGGGACCGATTTCGACCTTTACGGGATAACATTTTTTGCTCCGTTCCAACGGTCTGCCTGGTATCGGAGGACTGGGCCGCTGATTATTTCAGAAGCGGCGTACCTCTATCACCTGCGATGACGCACTTTGACCGAGAAAGATACGATACCATTCCGTTATTGGTTAGATAGGCAAGACGCTCCGCTCGCCTTGCCTATGATTATTATCGCGAGGATACATTACGAAGCACATTACGATCATGCCGCTGAAGCGCATTTGTTGCAGATTGGGCGTCTTGATGATTGTGATGGCGAAGCTGACCACGGGGACCAGATGCGTCGCGGCCGGTATCCGGCGACGCGATCCCTCCCAGGGACGCACCGCCGGATGCCGGCCGCAGCCCTTGCTGCTACTCGCGCTCGGTCGTGATCTCGACGGCCGCAGTGCGCGTTGCCCGGCCGCTCAGCTCAACCACTTCCAACACATACGCCTGGTCAATTGTCGCCGCGTGGCCGTCACCCAGGCTGTAGCTCGTCCCCTGGTTCGAGCCGGCGAACTCGGCCGGGATGATCTCCGGGTTCACTCGCTGGAGCACGCCGTCGGTAACTGTGCGATAGACGTTGAACCCAAGGATCTGCGCCTCGTTGGCGGTCTGCCAGGTCAACGTAACACCGTTGGCCCCGGTTGTGACCCGGAAGCTAACCACGGCAATGCCCGTCGGGTTGAGCACCCCCACGTTGTCCTGCGCCGACTTCGGCGGCAGCTCCACCAGATCCGTGCCGTTCGGCCCGATCACCCCCATCTTCGCCCACGCCCCCGTCACCGTCGCCACGTTGATCGTCTTCTTGTTCACCAGCGCCGATGTGTCGGCCCGCGCCGTGAAGTACACCACGATCACCGCGCTGCCGTTCGACGGTAGCGTCCCGATGCCGCCACGCGCCGGATCCAACACGTTCGCCCAGTGGATCACCCCGTCGCTCACGCGATCGTCCGAGTCCGGCATCGCAAAGTGGTCTCCGAACCCATACGTCAGGTAGTCCGCATCATACGTGTCGCGCAGCGGCAGGTAGATGATCGGGCTATCGCCCGTGTTGATGATCTGGATCGTGAAGCTGATCTCGCTCCCCGGCCGCACCTCGCGCGAACCATTCAGCGTCTTCGTAATCCGGTAGTTCGGCGCCGCCTGCTGGCCGCCGCTCCCCGTGATGTAGCCGAAGTCCGCCGTCAGGTTCACCCCGTCTGCCGGCAACACCACCGGGTACGGCTGCGCCTGGTGGTTGTTGTCCTGCCCCGGCTGCGGCCCCAACGCCGTCAGGTCGTACCCCAGCATGACGTTGTACACGTCCGTCACCGTCACCGCATACGTCCCCGCCGGCAGCCCCGTGAAGCTGTAGTCCCCGCTCGCGCCGGTCGTCGTCGTCGCGATCACCGCCCCGCCTTGCAGCAGCGCCACCGTCACCCCGGCCACGCCCAGGTCGCCGTCCGCCGGGGCGAACAGCCCATTGCCGTCTCGCTCCAGCCATACCTGGTTGCCAATGACACCGGTGTTCGGGCGACTCGCCCGCACGTAGCCGAAGTCCGCCGTCAGGTTGCTGCCGCCCGCGGCCAGTGTGATGGCATACGGATCGGCCTGGTTGTTGTTGTCTTGGCCTGGCTGCGATCCCAACACCGACTTGAAGTAATCATTCAGCACCGCGTTGGTATCGCTGACATGCGCCAGGTACTTGCCGCCCGGCACCCCCGTGAACAGGTAGTTGCCGGTGTTCGCGCCTACCGTCGTGCTCGTCGTCACCGTCGCAATGATCGGCTCGCCCGCATCCCACGCGCCGTTGCCGTTCGTGTCGCGAATCAAGTCCACGCTCACCCCGCCCAACGGCCAGTCACCGCTGGTGTAGGTCCCGCTCTGATCCGCATCGTAGAACACCAGGTTGCCGAGCGTCCCCAACAGCCCCCCGCCGCCATCCCGATAGCCGAAGTCGGCCGCCAGGTATTGCTGCCCCGCCGCCAGCGGTGGGATCGGCGCCGGGACCGCCGTCGTCGGGATCAAGCCCGCCAACGCCGCCGCCGTCCCTGGCGCGCTCATGTCTGGCCCGGCGCTGTAGCCGCCCCCCGCCGGCGCCTCAATCAGGTAGCGGCCGTTGCTGTCCGTCACATCGCTGCCCAGCCGCGTCCCGGTGCTGTCCGTCACGACCACCGTCACCCCCGGGATGCCCGGCTCGCCCGGCTGTTGGAAACCGTCGCCGTTGGCGTCGTACCACACCGTGTCGCCCACCTGCGCCTGGCCCGCCCCCGGCGCATCGTAGTAGCCGAAGTCGGCGTCCTTGTACACCTGGCCCGGCCCCAACACGATCGCCCCGGTCGGCGTGGACTGGCTCTGCCCACCCACGATGTGCGTCAATCCAACCAACACCCCGTTGGCGTCCGTCACCCGCACGAAGTAGACGCCGGCCGCCAACTGGCTGAACAGGTAGCCGCCGTCCGCATCGGTGGTCGTCGTCGCCGCCAGCGTGTCCGCCAGCGGATCGAACGACCCGTTCCCCGTGTCCCGATACAACCGCAGCGTCACGTTGGCGATCCCCGGCTCCGCCACATCTTCGATGCCGTCGCCATCCGCATCATACCACACGTAGTCCCCGATCGCCCCCGGCGCGACGACCTGGACATCTTCATCTGTTTCGGGCGTATCCGTGGGCAATGTATCCGCATCACCCGCCACTGTCCCGTCATCGTCAATCGTGGCATGGTTGCTGGCGCCGGCATTGGCCGTGTTATCATATATTCCCGGCGCCACGCTGCGCGCCACATCCACCGTGAAGGTCAGCGTCATCGCGCCGCCCGGATTGAGGGTCCAGGTACCCCACGTCGGCGTGGCCGCGCCCACAGTCGGGTTGCTTGTGCTCGTGCGGCTGCCGTTGCTGACCACCGCGCTGGTCGTGCTAGCATACGTGAAGCCCGCCGGCAGCGTATCGCTGATCATGACGCCCACCGCTGGACTATCCCCCGTGTTCTGCACCACGATGACATAGGTCGCCTGGCCACCGGCGACGACGATGGGCGTTGTGGTGTCCTTATCCATCAGCAACTCAGGCTGCGCCAGCACCGTGACATCTTCATCGGCTTCGGGGTCGGCGCCGGCCGGCGTGTCGGCGTCCTGGGCTTCCGTGCCCACGTCGTCAATGCTCAGGTCAGAAGCGGCGCTGGCGTAGGTCGTGTTGTCATAGGTGCCCGGCGCCACCCCCTGGCCCACCGTCGCCACGAAGGTGATCATGAGTGTGCCGGTCGGATTGATCGTCCATGCGCCCCACAGCGGCGTCGTGGTCCCGACCGTCGGTGTGGTGAACACCGTGCGTGTGACCCCGGCAGTCGCCACGATGCTGCTCGTGCTGGCGTAGGTGAAGCTGCCCGTAGTCGTCACCGGCAGCGTATCGCTGATCGTCACGCCCGTCAGTGGGAGGTCGCTCAGGTTACGCACCGCGATCGTGTAGGTGACCTGGCTGCCGGCCACCACGATCGGCGTGCTCGTGTCTTTGTCAATAGTCACACAGGATGCACAGACGGTCGCGTCGGCCATGTCGAGCACCGGCCCAGTGCCTATCTTCACCACGGCCGTGTTGCGAATGCGGGAGAGGGCAGGCGTACCGGCATTGACCGTCGTCTGGAAACTGACCGTGCCGCTGGCGCCGGCCGGCACCGGCTGCTCGATGTGCCAGCGCAGGTGGGTCACGCTGCTCGCCGCCGGCGGGGTAGAAGTCCACGTGGCGCCGCCGTCGGTGGAATAGTAGATGACACAGGGGTAGGCGGCGCACGCGGCGCTGCCCGCGACAAAGGTGGCGTTGGCCGGGATGGCATCCTCGACCACCACACCGTTGCCGCTGCCCGGCTCGCCCGCCGCCGTGGTGCTGACATTCGTATAGGTCAGCACCCAGGTGACGGTGCGGCCCGCCGCCGTGTGGTAGGGGCTGCCGGTCTTGTCCAATGCCAGGCCGGGCAGGCCGGTGCTGATCACATAGCAGTTGCCCTCGGCCGGATCGTCGCCGCAGTAGTCGCCGTTGTACTTCTCGTTGTTCGCGCCGGAGGCGGCCTCCTGGTAGGGGCTGAAGACGCCCGAGCCCTCGCCGACGACAATGAAAGTATAGGTGTAGGTGGCGTCGAACCCGCACGAGCTGAGATCGCCGTTGAAGATACGGGTGAGATACGGCTCGTTGTCGTAGTGCGTCGTGATCCCGTTCAGGGGGCAACTGCCGCCCTTGCCGGTGATATCGCTCTGGATATCAATCAGGCGGAAGGCGCTGGCATCCCAGGTGATCTCGCCGATGGGCTGGTGCCAGAAGTCGAAATCCCACAGGTTGTCGCGATTTTCGTCGTAGCCCTGGCCGACCGTGCCGAAGGTGGCGTTGTGCACCGTGATCGAGAAGGTCTGGCCCGTCTGGGTCATCAGCATGTCATCGGTGGTTGTCACCGCACCGCTGCGGTTGGCATCGAGCCGGCCGTCAATCACCGGGAAGGTATTCAGCGTGCCGTCGTCCGCCGCGGTGATCGCGCCGTCGCCGTTCATGTCAATGCCGCCGTTGATGATGGCCTTGCCGAAATAGAAGCCATCGTCGGCGTTGGTGATCGCGCCATCGCTATTGACGTCTACGGAGCCATCTATCACGCGGGGTGGGCTACCCGTGATGAAGCCGCCATTAGGCTGGATCCTGTTGGCCATGGCGCTGATCTCGTTGCGCACGCGGGCCGAATCAGTCATGCTGACCGTGCGCGTGATGCCGGACAGGTTGGCGGTGCCCCACACCGTCCAGTAGTAGCGCAGGTCGTCGCCGATGTCGCCGAGATCCCCCCAGGTCGCCTGGCCGAAAGCATCGAGCGTCTGGTAGGCCGCCTGCCAGTAGAGGTTCCGGCATTCGCCGCCGGCCGTGCCGTCGTCCGCTGCGGTGATGGCGCCGTCGCCATTGACGTCCACGTAGCCATCAATGATGGCGGGCGGGCCGGGGGCGTCGTCGTTGGTGTTCACCACGTTGTCGCCGTTGAAGTCCACCCGGCCGTCAATGACCCGCAAGCTGTTGCTGAGGATGCCATCGTCGCTGTTGGTGACACTGCCGTCGCCGTTGAAATCTACGCCGCCGTCAATGACCGGCTTGCTGGGGTCCAGCGCGATGAGCGGACGGGTGGCGTCACTATCATTCGCCAGCAGATCCAGGGCGAATGATCCCTGGTACGTATTATGGGTCTGCCCCAGGGACATGGTGGTCGTGTAGAAGACGCCAGGCGTCACCCCGTCGCCGATGTAAACGACGACGTCGGTCAGCCTGACCAGGTTGGGGTTACACACCTCGGCGCCGATGGTGAAGACGCGCGGCCCCTGGTCCGGCTGCGAGAAGACGTTGCTGTCGCCGACCAGGTTAGGCGCGGTCAGATCGCGGATGAAGAGCGCGGGCATCACCGCCACGCCGTTGCTCGCGGCGTAGGGCCAGATGTTCTCCCCGTTGTCATCGGCCTGGCCGCCAAAGGTGAGCCGGCCGAACTGGCCGAGCGCCGTGATCCGGTAGGTCCAGGTGAAACTGGTCGGCGTCGCGCCTACGGCGGCGCTCGCCGGCGTCGGCCCGCTGACCAGCGTGGCGAACACGCCGTTCGTGCCGGAAAGGCTCAGCGGGTTCGGGCTGACATTGGGGATGGCGGACGGCGCGGTCAGCGCCATCGTCACGGTGACCAGGTCGCCGGCAGTGACCGAAGTGGGCGTGACGCTCAGCGAGGTGGTCCCGATCTGGTTGAGCTGGTAGCGCCGCGCGAACACGCCATAGCTATCCACTTGGCCCGCCTGTGTGCCGTTGCCTTCCCAGGCCACCACCAGCCGGCCGGCGTCGTTGATGTCCACCACAGGATAGGCCTGGTAGCCGGCGATGCTCTGATTGACCATCATCTCGCTGCCCACCGGATTGCCGTTGGCGTCGAACAGCCGCATCCAGACCGACTCGCCCGTCCCGCCGCCGCCATCGCGGTTGTTGTTGTCGGACCAGGTCACCACGAAGTTGCCGGTCGCATTCAGCGCCAACTGCGGCTCGAACTGGTTGCCGGTCGTGTTCGTCGTGATGGCGAACTCGCCGCCGAGCGGGTTGAAGTTGGCGTCATAGCGCCGGCCGTAGATGCCCATGCCCGAGCCGTCCTGGCCGTCGCTCTCCCAGACGACCACGATCCGACCCTGCCCGTCGCTGCGGGCGATCGAGTATTCCTGCGTGCCGGTCGTGTAGACGTTGAGCCGTTGGGCCGCGCCGATGGGCGCCAGGCTGCTGGTGAAGAGCTGGCCGTACACGTCGCCGGCGGTCGTCCAGGTCAGCAGCACCGAATTGTCGGGCCGGACGGTCAGCGAGTCCAGCACCACGTCGTCGCCGCCGGAGCTGATGCGCGTCTCCTGACCGATGTGACGGGCGTTAGTGTCGAAGCGTTGCAACACGGTTTGGGCGCCATCCACGAACGCGGCGACGAACGTGCCATCCGGGAAGAAATCCATTTCGGGATACTTCTGGTTGCTGCTCACGGTGGTGTTCAGCAGGAACTCATCGCCGATCGGGACGCCGGTGACCGAGTAACGCTGCGCAAAGACATCGGTGCCGGAGCCGGGGCCATCCCAGGCGATGATGAAGCTGCCGTCGGGCGCCACGGCGATAGTCGCATTGTCCTGGTTGCCCGCGGTGGAAGTGTTGGCCCGGAACTCGCCGCCCACGCGCGCGCCGTTGGCGTCGAAGCGCTGCCCGTAGATGCCGTAGCCCTGGCCGTCGGCGCCGCCCGTGTCAATCCAGACTTGGATGAAGCTGCCATCGGGCTGCACCGCGACGGTGCGGACCGACCAGTAGTACACCCATTGGTCGCCGGTCGTCGTGGTGTTCGTCCGGATCTCGTTGCTCAGGCTGGTGATGCCGATGACATCGGGGGCCGCAAGCGGGGCAGATACCGCGGTGATCGCTTCGCGGTCGGTGGCCAGCGCGAGGGGCGCAGCATGGCGCAGTATCGCCCCACCATGCCTCTGCACCTTGCCGGTCGCCTCAGGCAGCAGGCCCGTACTGAAACCCTGAGCGTTGGCCGCAGGGATGGCCGTGACTGGCAGCGCCCCCTGGCTCAGGTTCAGCAGCAGGGCGAAAAGTGTGACCAGGGCGGCCCACGCTAGGCGGGATGGCAGCGCCGAGGCGGCATCGCGACGCGGCGTTGTGGTGAGGGTCGGTGACTTGGCGCGCACAGGCGTATTCCTCCTCTCTCGTAGTCAGTCCTTGCAACGATTCACAAGATTAGAATATCCGACGTGGCGTACAAGCAAGAGTACATCACGCCTCCTGTGGCGGCTACCGGCCCACTTGCACGGCGGCCGGGTTCGCCTGGATCCGGCTGCCGTCCAACTGGATGGTCTCCAGGAGATAGGCATACGCGCCGGCGGCTGGCTTGTCGCGGTAGGTGTAGGCCGCGCCCTGGTTCGAACCGGCGAACTCGGCCGGGATGATCTCCCCGTTGATCCGCTGAGCGGGGCCGTTGCCGGCCCGGCGCAAAAGGTTGAAGCCGAGGATCTGCGCCTCATTGGCGGTCCGCCAGGTCAGCATCACTTCGCCCTGGCGGGCCGTGGCTTTGAAGTCAATGAGGGTCAGCCCCGTGGGCAGGTAGATCCGCACGTAAGCGTCGTCGCTGGCGGGGGCCACCGATGGGACCGCGCGTGGGATGATGCCGCCGGCCGGCCCATCCGGGTCGAAGCGACCGTTCTGGATGGTCGCGATGTCGCGTGTGCCGTTTGGCCCTACGGCGTGGGTGTCGTTGCGGCCGGTGAAGGAGATGGTGACGGCGGTGCTGGCGCCAGGGGCCAGCGCGCCGGGGCCGCCGCGCGTGACGCTGAGCACATCGCTCCAGGTGATCCCGCCGTCGTTGACGTGGTCGTCCGAGTCGGGAATGGCAAACGTGTTGGCGAATCCATAGGTTAGATACGCATTATTGTATGCGTCGGTGAGCTGGAGCGCGGTGATCCAGGTGGCGCCGGTGTTGGTGATCCGAATGGTGAAGCTGATCATCTCGCCCGGTCGCGTCGGATCCGGCGTATTCAGTTGTTTTGTGAGCGTGTAGCCCGACACGATGTTGAAGCCGAAGTCCGCTGTGGTGAGGACCTGGTCAGCAACGATCGTGGTGGTGGTGAGCGGCGGCGTCGGATTGGTGGCATACCAATTGGGCAACCCGCTCGCGTTCGGCGCGACACTGTAGGCGCCGGCGGTCAAGCTGGGGAAGAGGTACTGCCCGGCGTCGTCGGTCGTAGTTGTGGCGGCGATGCCGAGGCTGTCGGTCAACACGACCGTGACGCCGGGGATGCCTGGTTCGTCCCCGTCCTGCACCCCGTCCCCGTCCACATCCCACCAGACGCGGTCGCCAATCTGGGCAGTCGCCAGCGGCGGCCGATAACCATCATCGCCCAGACTGGTAGTACTCCCCACAGGGACGTTGACTGTGGTGGGATCCGTGCCGGCCGTCTGGGTATAGGCGGGCGGCAGGGAGGCCTCGACGACATCGGCGGTGGTGTTGCCGGCGGGTACGGTCGCCGTGTAGTTACCGCTGGCATCTGTAGTGACCGTCCGCGCTACGCCCAAGCTGTCGGTGATGACGACCTGGATGTTCGCCCAGCTTGGCTCCAGGCCGTTCTGTGCGCCATTTCCGTCCGTGTCTTCGAAGATGTGGCCGTAGACTCGGGCGAAGCGCAACGGCGTTGGGTCGTCATTACCCTGTCCGTCGCCGTTACCATCCGGATCAGGATTGACGCCATCCTGCGAGATATCGTAGACGCGTGCGCCGGTCGGACTGGTACCGTAGGCATACGCTGAGTTGGTGTACGGGCCTGGGTTGATGTCCGGGTTAAAACGCACCGTCAATTCGATGCTTGCCGATGCGCCGACCGCCAGGCTGTCACCGCCCATCAACAGGTTCAGATCGGTATCGCCGTCGTAGGCGGGATTTTCGGTGAAGGCCGCGCTGGCAACGCTTACCACCGTATAGCTTACCGCGCCGCTGAACGTGAGCGAAAGGTCGTCCGTCACCTGCACGCTGCTCAGAATCACATCGCCCAGATTCTGCACGGTCAGTGTATAGGCCACGGTGAAAATGCCGCTGGCGCTGCTCGTTACTGATTTCACCGTCTTGGCGATGCCGATGGCCGGATTCTCGACCGTAACGTCCTCGTCGGTCTCGGGCGTGTCCGTCGGAAGCGTATCGGTGTCCAGCGCCTGCGTGCCCAGGTCGTCAATCAGGCTGTGGTTGCTGGCGACTGCATACGCGGTGTTGTCGTAGGTCCCGGTGGTCACGCTGACCGCCACATCGGCCACGAAGGTCACGGTGACCGCGCCGCCCGGGTTGAGGGTCCACGCGCCCCAGGTCGGGGTCGTGGCGCCGACGGTCGGGTTGCTCGTGCTGGTACGGCTACCGTTGCTGACCACCGCGCTCGTCGTGCTGGTGTAGGTGAAGCCCGCCGGCAGCGTGTCCGAGATCGTCACGCCCGTGGCGGCCGAGCCGCCCGTGTTCCGTACGACGATCGTGTAGGTGACCTGGCCGCCCGATGCCGCTACCGGCGTCGTCGCATCCTTGTCAATCAGCAGCGCCGGCGCCTGCACGACATCGGTGGTGGTGGCCGTGAGCGGGCCGGGTACCTGGGTGGTGGTCAGGCTGGCGGTGTTGACGATGTTCGTGCCCCCGGCTACCCCGCCGTTCACCTGCACCGGATAGGTGATGGTCATGCGCTCGCCCCCCTGCAGCGCATAGCCCGCGCCGGCCGTCACCAGGTTGGGCGGCGCGCCGCCGGCGCTGGTTTGCCAGCCGCGATTGTTGAAGGCGATCTGCACGTCATCTATGTAGACGATGCCGCCGGTCTTGTTCCCCTGGATCAGTTGGAGCTGGAAATCGCTGCCGGCATAAGCGATGATGTCGGCGCTGAAGGGGGTGTAGGTCGCCGTGTCGCTGCCGATGGCAAGGAGAGTCGTCCAGCCGCTGCCCTTGCCGCGCACCTGCACGTTGATCACCTCACCGGCTTTCAAGCCGGTTGCGTAATAGTCGAAGCGCAGCGTGGCGGTGACCGCGGCGGTCAGGTTGGCCGCACGCGACACGCTGAGGCCGTTGGCGTTGGTGAAGCGCAGCGCCAGGTCCGCCTGGTGGAGCGCCACCTGCACGTTGCCGGAAGAGGGGCCATCCCCCTGGCTATCCACCCAGGGTGTCCCGCTCCAGTCGGTCGCGCCGTCGGTGCCGGAGAAGGAGGCTGGGGTCGGGTCGAAGTCATCGCTATACGTGCCTGGGCCGCCGGCCAGCGCGGTGACGGCCATGCCGGGCGGGTTGACGTAGCTGGTGTTGGCGGGCAGCGGGTCCGAGACCGAGACGCCCGTGATCGTCGCGGGACCATCGTTGCGCACCACGAGCGTATAAGTGATCAGGCCGCCCGCCTGGGTGAAGCCGCCCGCGCTGGAGCTTTTGCTGAAGCTGAGCAGGTAGACGGTCACGTCTTCGTCCGGCTCGGGGTCCTGGCCGGCCGGCGTCCCCGCATCCTGGCCCACGGGCCCCAGGTCGTCGGTCGTGGGATAGTTGCTGGCGCTGGCGCTGGCCGTGTTATCGTAGGTCCCACCGGCCACGCCGGCCGCCACGTTCACCTGGAAGGTCAGTCGCACCGCGCCGCCGGGGTTGATCGTCCACGTCCCCCAGTTGAGCGTGCCCGCGCCCGCGGCCGGATTGCTGGCGCTGGTGCGCGTGGCGCTGATCTCCACCGCGCTCCCGCTGGCGTAGGTGAAGCCCGCTGGCAGCGTATCGCTGATCGTCACGCCAGTCGCGGCCAGGTCGCCCGTGTTGCTGACCACCACCGTGTACGTCACCTGGCCGCCGGCGACCACGGCCGGGGTGGTCGTGTCCTTGTCAATCAGCAAGACCGGCGCGCGCACGGTCACGTCCTCGTCCGGTTCGGGATCCTGGCCGGCCGGCGTGTCGCCGTCCTGGGCTTCCGTGCCCAGGTCGTCAATGGCCAGGCCGCCATCCCCGCGAGCGTAGGCCGTGTTGTCGTAGACGCCAGGGGGCGCGCCGTAGGCGACGTTAGCGGTCACGGTGATGGCGACCCGACCGTTGATCGGAATCGTGAAGGTCCCCCAGATCAGATTGCTGGCGCCCACGCTGGGATTGCTCGTGCTGGGCCGCGTCGCGCCGCCGCTCAGGCCGACGGCGCTGCTGGCATAGGTGAAGCCGCCGGGGAGGGTGTCGCTGATCTGCACATTGGCGGCGGCAGAGAGCGAGCCGAGCGAGCCATCATTGAACACCACGATGGTGTAAGTGACCTGGCCGCCGGCGTTGACGAGGGGAGTGGTGGTGTCCTTGTCTATGGTGGCGACCACGCAGGATCCCACGCAGACGAACGCATCGGCCGTATCGAGCACCGGGCCATTGTCAACCCGCACGTCGCCCGTGTTGTTGATGCGGGTGTTGTTGGGCGTGCCCGTGTTGACGCTCGTGCGGAAGCTGACCCTGCCGCTGGCGCCGGCCGGCAGCACCTGCTCGATGTGCCAGAGCAGATGGGTGACGCTGCTGGCGGCCGGTTGGGCCGCGCTCCAGGTGGCGCCGCCATCGGCGGAGTAGTAGACGGTGCAGGGATAGACCGCGCAGGTGGCGCTGTTGGTCACGTAGGTCGAGTTGGCCGGAATGGCGTCCTGGATCACCACGCCGCTGCCCGTGGCCGGGTCGCCTACCGGCGTGAGCGCGATGTTCGTATAGGTCAGGGTCCAGGTCACCGTGCTCCCTACGGCCACCGCCTGCGGGCTGGCGCTCTTGCTCAACTGCAAGGCGGAGCCGGCGGCCGTCATCGTGAAGCACACGCTCCCCCCTGGATTGTCGCCGCAGTAGTCGCCATTGTACTTCTCGTTGTCAGCGCCGGAGGCCGCCTCCTGATAGGGGCTGAAGATGCCCGAGCCAGCAGCGTAGGCGACGAAGGCGTAGCTGTAGTTGGCGTCCACCGTGCAGGAGCCGCTCGTAAATAAGCGGGTGAGGTAGGGTTCATTATCGTATGGGAGCGTTTGTCCATTCAGCGGGCAGGAACCGCCCGAGAAAGTGAGCTGGCTTTGGATGTCGAGCAGGCGGAAGGCGTTAGAATTCCAGGTCGGCTCGCCGATGGGCTGATGCCAGAAGTCGAAGTCGAACAAACCGTCGCGATCCGCGTCATAACCCGCGCCGATATTGCCGAAGGTGGCGCCGTTGACCGTGACCGTGAACCGCTGGCCCACCTGCACCGTCGTGCCGGGCGAAACGGTGATACTGGCGCCGGAGGGCTGGATCTTGTTAGCGTTGGCGCTGATCTCGTTGCGCACGCGCGCCGAGTCGTTCAGCTCGGCCGTGCGCGTGATGCCGGCCATCCTGGCCGTACCCCACACGGTCCAGTTGTAGCGCAGATCATCCACGATTTCCTGCGCGTTTCCCCAGGTCGCCTTGCCGAAGGCGTCGAGCGTATCGTAGGCTACCTGCCAGTAGAGGTGCTGGCATTCGCCGGGGGAGAGCACGATAAGCGGCCGGGTGGCGTCGCTCCGATCCGTGTCGAGCATGGTCAGGCTGAAGGCGCCCTGGTATGTGCCGTAGGTCTGCCATAACGACATGGTAGTGGTGGGGAAGACGCCCGGCGTGATGCCGTTGCCGAGGTAGATCATGACGTCGGTGAGGGTGACGCCGGCCGAGTTGCAGATTTCGGCGCCGATGGTGAAGGCGCGCGGCCCCTGCTCCGGCTGGGAATAGACGTTGCTGTCGCCGACCAGGTTGGCCGCGGTCAGATCGCGGATGCTCAGCGCCGCGTTCACCGTTACGCTGTTGCTGGTGGCATACGGGAAGGTGTTGGCGCCGCTGGCATCGTCGGCGTTGCCGCCGAAGGTCAGCACGCCGGTCTGATAGGGCGCGGTGGCCCGATAGACCCACTGGAAGGTGGTCGCCGTCGTGCCCACGGTCGCGGTCAGCGGCGTCGGCCCGCTGACCAGCGTGGCGAAGACGCCGTTGGTACCGGCCACCGACAGGGGGTTCGGGCTGACGTTGGGGGTGCTCACCGATGCGGTCAGCGCCATCGTCACGGTGATCAGGTCGCTGGCGACGACCGTGGTAGGGGTCGCGCTCATGGACGCGCTGCCCACCGTGGTGAGCTGGTAGCGGCGGGCGTACACACCGTAGCTGTCCACCTGGCCCGCCTGCGTGCCGTTGCCTTCCCACGCCACGACGAGCCGGCCGGCGTCGTTCATGTCTACGACGGGATAGGCCTGGTAGCCGGTCGTGCTCTGGTTGACCATCAGTTCGCTGCCGACCTTGGCGCCGGTTCGGTCGAACAACTGCATCCAGACCGATGTGCCGTCCCAACTTCCGGCTGGGCCGCCGCCGTCGCGGTTGTTCATGTCGGACCAGGCGACCACGAAGTTGCCGGCCGCGTCCATCGCGATCTGTGGCTCGAACTGGTCGTCGGTTGTGTTGGGGGTGATGGCGAATTCGTTGCCCAGGGGCGTGCCGCTGGCATTATAGAGGCGGCCGTAGATGCCGTTGCCCGAGCCATCCTGGCCCGCGCTTTCCCAGACGACCACGAAGTTGCCCTGTCCATCGGTGCGGGCGATCGAGTACTGCTGCGTGCCGGTCGTGTACTGGTTGATCTGGAACACGGCGCTCGTCGGAACCAGGTTCGCATCGAACAACTGGCCGTACACGTCGCCGGAGGTGGACCCGTTGTCGGTCCAGGTCAACACCACCGCGCCGGAGGCGCTGATGTTCAGCGAGTCGAGAATCACGTCACCGGAGGCTGAGGTCACGTACATCTCGGAGCCGATCGTGTTGCCTCGGGCGTCGTAGCGCTGCATCACGGTGCGACCGCCATCCACCCAGGCCGTCACGTAGCTGCCGTCGGCCGCGAAGCCCAGCTCCGGATACTTCTGGTTGGAACCGATGGTTTGGCTCAGCAGGAATTCGTCGCCGACGAAAGCGCCAGTCGGCGAGAAGCGCTGTCCCCATACGTCGTTGGCGGTGCCTGGCCCATCCCAGCCCACGATGAAGCTGCCGTCGGGCGCGACGGCGATGGTGGCGTTGTCCTGGTTGCCCGCAGTGTGCGTGTTGACCTGGACCTCGCCGCCCACCGGAACGCCGCTGGCGTTGTATCGCTGCATGAAGATGCCGTAGCCCTGACCATCCAGGCCGCCCACGTCAATCCATACTTTAATGAAGCTGCCGTCGGGCTGCACCGCAACCGTGCGGATGGACCAGTAGTAGTTCCACTGGTCGCCCGCGGTCGTGGTGTTCACGCGCGTCTCATTGCTCAACGCGGTGATGCCGATCACATCCAACCCCGCAGGCAGCGTATGATACTCCTGGACATTAGCCGGCGGGAGAGCCGTGACGGGAAGCGCCCTCTGGTTCAGGCTGAGCAGCAGGACAAAGATCGCAGCCAGGATAGCCCAAGCCAGGCGGGGCCGCCGGGCCGCGGCGGCCCCGCGACGCGGCACGCGGCTAGGCGACAATAATTTGGCGCACATAGGCGTGTCCCTCATCTTTCGTAGTCAGTCACCAGAACAACTCACAAAGACAGAGTATCCCAAGATGACCAAATTATAAGGACGGAAGATTACAATGCACATTACGACGCTGTATGTATCCGCTTATAAGGGCGCGTAAAAGAATAAGTCCCGCCGTTAGCTCGGTCGGACGCGCCATGGGCGGATCAAAGCGGGAAGGCTCGCAGGCGGTCTGCGACCGCTCAGTCAGCCAGGACATAGGCGAAGATCAGCGGGGCGACAATCGTGGCGTCCGACTCGATGATGAAGCGCGGGGTGTCAATCGCCAGCTTCTCCCAGGTGATCTTCTCATTGGGCGCCGCGCCGGAATAGGAGCCGTAGCTGGTGGTCGAGTCGCTGATCTGGCAAAAGTAGCGCCAGAGCGGAACGTCCCCCATCTCCAGATCCTGGCGCAGCATGGGCACCACGCAGATCGGGAAATCGCCGGCAATGCCGCCGCCAATTTGGAAGAAGCCAAGCGGGTGTTGCTTCGCCTGTGCGGGGTACCAGTTCGCCAGCGCCATCATGTATTCGATGCCGGTGCGCACGGTGTGCACATTGCGGATTTCCCCGCGCAGACAGTGCGCCGCGTAGATATTGCCGGTGGTGGAGTCTTCCCAGCCAGGGACGAAGATCGGCAGATTCTTCTCGGCGGCCGCCAGCAGCCAACTGTCCTGGGGGTCAATCTGGTAGTACTGCGCCAGTCTGCCGCTCAGCAGGATGCGGTAGAGGAACTCGTGCGGGAAATAGCGTTCGCCGCGCTGATCCGCGCGTATCCACTCCGCGAGGATGGCGCCTTCGATCCGCCGGAACGCTTCTTCTTCGGGGATGCAGGTATCCGTCACGCGGTTCAGGTGGCGCGACAGCAGCTCGTGCTCATCTTCGGGCGTCAGATGGCGATAATGAGGCACGCGCACGTAGTGGTCGTGCGCCACCAGGTTGTAGACGTCTTCCTCCAGGTTCGCGCCCGTGCAACTGATGGCATGGATTTTGTCCTGGCGGATCATCTCGGCCAGGGACAGGCCTAGCTCGGCGGTGCTCATGGCGCCGGCCATGGCCAGCAGCATCTGACCGCCGCCGCCCAGAAACCTGCAGTATTCCTCAGCCGCATCGGTCAAGGCCGCCGCATTGAAGTGGCGGAAGTGATGCCGGATGAACGCCTTGATGCTATTGGCATGCTTCATGTGTATTTGTCCCCCATTGCATAAGAGATCGCCTTATAGAGCATTTTCGCCACCGCAAAATCCGCGGCATGTAGGCCACTGACGGGCGCCAATTCGACGCAGTCAATCCCCACGATCTGGCCCGCTCGCGCAACCGTGCGCAGGATCTCCATCGTCTCGCGCCAGGTCAGGCCGTCCGGTTCAGGGGTTCCTGTGGCTGGTACGATGCCCGGATCCAGGCCATCCACGTCAATTGTCAAATAAACGCGTCGCCCCTGCAGTCGTGTCGCCAATTCGGCCTGCCAACCGCCGGCATGTACTTCTTCTACGTACCAGACACGCAGGCGCTCGCGATTGGCCCACGCAAAAGCGACCTCCTCGGCGTCCACCGAACGCACCCCTAGCTGCAGGATCTGCTCGATGCCGGCCGCTTCGCTCAGCCGGCGCGCAACACAGGCATGGCTGTAGGGAGAGTCCTCGTATTCGTCCCGCAGGTCGCTGTGCGCATCAATCTGGACGACGGTCAGCGGTCCGCCGATGGCTTGCAACAGCCCACGGCCAAAGCCGACGCTGATGGTGTGCTCACCTCCCAACCCCACGACCAGCTTGCCGGTGGCTGCTGCCGCGGCGACAGCCTGAGCGATCGCATCCACTGCGGCCGCCGGATCGGCGGGCAAGACCAGGGCCGGCAGCGTATGAATGCCGTAGATCAGCGCCGGTTCACGGTCGAATTCGCGATCATAGAACTCCACCTGTTTGGACGCGGCGATGATCGCCGCCGGGCCATGCGCCGTCCCGCGGCCGTAACTCGCGGTAGCTTCGAAGGGAATCGGCAGCACCAGCGCCTGGGCACGTGCAAACCCGGAGTATTGATCCGGCAAACCCAAGAAGTTATCGGGTGTCATGGTTGTGACCAGGCACAGGATGACGAGGAGAGATCACGCTGAGTGAGATTGCTTCGTCGCATCCTTCGACTGCGCGGCGAAAACCACACCGCTCCGCTCAGGACGCTCCTCGCAATGACCCCCTGAATAATTATCCGTTTTCGATAATCAGGATCGCGGCGGCCACGGTCGTGGTCCACACCCCCCCGGGTGCAGCGGTGACGGCGATGGCGATACTGCTCGATTCCACGATCTCACCGCCCATGGCGTATTGCTCCTTGCGCGCGTCGTAGTCTTTGTCCGCGTCGAATGGGATGCCCAAGGCCGTGGCAAGCATGGTCGCGGCCAGATCTTCGGCATAGTTGGCCGCTTCCTGTTCGGTCTGGCCGCAACTGTGATGCTCAGAGAGATAGCCGTATTTGGTTGCATCGGCCGGCCGCGCGATGCCGATGGACGAAGCGATGCGCCGGCCTGGTTCATTGGTTGACAGGTCAGAAATCACGGCAAAGACGATTTCACCCGGATGCAGCAGTTTCAGCCCCTCCACCTTGTCAACGATCTGACAACCCGGCGGAAAGATGGAGGAGACGCGCACCAGGTTGAATGGCGCGATGCCGGCCTCGCGCAGCGCCATTTCGAAGCTGGTGAGCTTCTCTTTGTGAACGCCAACCCCTCGAGTGAAGAATAGCTTACGCGGAATCAGTCTCATTTTCTATGCCATCCTTTCAACTTCGCAACTATTCAGCCATAGCGGAGCACCCTGAGCGGAGCCGGGGGCGGGACCCCGGCGCAGTCGAAGGGTGCGCAGCGGCCCTTGCGTCAGGCCGCATCCTTCGACTACGCCCCGCGAACTACAGCGGGGCTCCGCTCAGGATGCTCGCGCCCCGGAATTAAGGATACACCCCTTTCAACTCCAACCCTGCGCACGGCTGGCTCCTGATGTCGGAGCCGCTGCCTGGAGCCGCCGCACGATATACCCCTGCACCACACCCAATCTCAGGTACTCGGCCTGGATCTCGGCGGGCAAGGTTGGGAAATCGCGAACGACCCCACGACAGCGGGCCGAGCCGCACAGACAGTCCATGGTCCAACAGTCCTCCCACATGGTTGTGGAATAATCGTAGCGGATCTCCTCGCCCCGCGCGATCGGCCGCAGGGCGACCAACACCCGATCCTCGATGATGCCAGCGTTCGGGGCACAGGAGTGATTGACGAGCACCCCCGGCGCTCCGATGTCGAGATATTCATCGTCGCCAACTTGGAGCGGGTTGGCCGCGTCTTCCCCCTTGGCCAGCGTATCGGCGAAGGAGATACTCGGGCCGCTGAACCGGAGGATCTCCTCCCAGGCGGCGAAGTCCTTACCCGCAAACACCCCGCGGCCCACATCGCATTGGGCGACATAGATCGAATCCACGACTGCCTCCGATCAGGCGAACCGGGCCAGCAACCCTACGGCCGTCACAGCCAGCCCAACTCCCACCACTTCTTGCCATCGCAGCGACTCGCGCAGGAACAGGACGCCGACCAGCGTGAGCAGCAGCACTGTGGCGATCGCATATACGGCGCCCAGGGTAGCGAAGGTAAGCCGTCGCATGACGAACACCCACCCGAACGCAGTAGACGAATACAGCACGAGGCCGGCCACAAACCACCACGACGCGAACGATGGCGCGTGATCGCTGGCGCGTTTCAACAAGTAGTCCCCGGCGACACTCACGGCGCACAGGCCGACTGTCACGAGGATGGCGAGCATTGCATTGTCCATGCGTTTCTCCAAGAAGCCTGACGGGGCGGCGGATGAGCTGCGCGCCGCCGTCAGAGAGCGAGACGGCATCCGGGCCGAAGCGAAGTGATCCTCGATCCTGGCTAACAGGATCAGCACAGCTCCGGTCACCGACAAAGCCAGTGCGCCAAAGCCGGCGGCCGCCATCATGGGAATGAGAATCCACCCCCGCCAACCCATGCCCCAGCCAGCGCCGAGCCCTTCCCGCGCCACCCACACAGTTGCGAGGATGCCAAACCCCAGACAAGCCAGCGCACCCAAGAACATCAGGATAGCGCTGAAGCGAACCAGACGATGTTTGCCCATGCCTTTTCCCTCAATGACCGAACTGCCGCTTCGGGCGTTCTCAAATGAATGACGATTTGATCGCAACAACGTTACGGCATATCTGGGCATATCGCGTGGAGCCGCCGAGCTGCCGCAGCCGGCGGCCGGCGCGATCTATGGTCCGACGCGCACGGCGGTCGGGTTCGTGCGGATCCGGCTGCCGTCCAACTGGATAACCTCCAGGAGATAGGCATACGCGCCGGTGGCCGGCTTGTCGGTGAAGGTATAGGTCGTCCCCTGGTTCGCGCCGGCGTGCTCGGCCGGGATAAGCTCCCCGTTGACCGGTTGCAAGGGGCCATTGCTCACCCGGCGGAAGACGTTGAACCCCAAGATCTGCGCCTCGTTGGCGGTGCGCCAGGTCAGCGTCACACGGCTCTGATTGGCCGCAGCCGTGAAGTCCACGAGGGTCAGCCCGGTGGGCACGAAGACCCGCACGTAGGCGTCGGCGCTGGCGGATGACACGGCCGGGATGGCGAACGGGGCCAGGCTGCCGGCCGGGCCATCCGGGTCGAAGTAGCCGTTCTGGATGGTCGCCATGCCGGGGGCGCCCTGGCCGCCGATAGCGTGCGTGTCGCTGCGGCCGGTGAAGGTGACAGTGACAGCCAGGCTGGCACCAGGGGCCAGTGGGCCGGCGCCGGCGAGCGCCTGCGGCCTGCGGGCGGCGAAGGCGCCGTTGAGTAGATCGGTCCAGGTGAGCAAGCCGTCGTTGACGTGGTCGTCGGAGTCGGGCACGGCGAACGCGCCGCCGAAGCCGTAGGTCAAGTAGGTTGCGCTGAAGGCATAGGTGAGCTGGAGCGCGGTGAGCCAGGTGTCGCCGGTATTGGTGATGCGGATGGTGAAGCTGATCGGCACGCCGGGACGCACCGGATCGGACGTGTTGAGCCGCTGCGTCACTGTGTAGCTCGATCGGATGGTGAAACCGAAATCGGTCGTGGTCAGCACCTGGCCGGCGGTCAGGGTTATCGGCATCGTCGGCGTATAGGTGGGGGTCCAGCGATAGAGCGTGCCGCCCGGCGCGAACTCGGCGGGGGCGATGGTGATCGTGTACGCGGCGGCCGGCGCGGTGACGGTGTACATGCCGGCGGCGTCAGTGGCGGGACTGGCGACCTTGAGGCCCTGGCGGTACACGTCGAGGGTCACACCCGCGATGCCCGGCTCGCCGGCATCCTGGATGCCGTTGCGGTTGACATCGAAGTAGACGCAATCCCCGAAGGCGACCGGGCGGAAGTAGCCGAAGTCGGCGGTGCGGTTGTCGCGACGCAGGCCAAGCGTGACGGTATAGGGTTGAGTCTGGTTCTGGTTATCCTGGCCCGGATTGGGGCCGAGCGCGCTCGGCAGCAGGCCCTCCAGCACGCCGAAGGCGTCGGTGACCCGGACGGCGTAGGGGTGGCCGAGGGGCAGGTCGGTGAAGAGGTACTGGCCGTAGCCGCCGGTGGTGGCCGTGGCGTAGGGCGCGCCGTCCTGGGTCAACGCCAGGGTGACGCCGGCGATGGCCTGGTCCCCCTCGGCGGGGGTGTAGACGCCGTCTCCCTTCACGTCGTACCAGACCAGGTCGCCGATCACGCCCGGATCGGGAGGATCTCCCTGACCGAAGGCATCCAGTTCGCGATAGCCGAAGTCGGCGGTGGTATTGGTTTGGCCGGCGCTTAAGGTGACGGAGTAAGGCTGGCGCTGGTTGTTGAAGTCCTGGCGGGGGTTGGGGTCGAGGGTCGAGACGGCAAAGCGGCGCAACATCGCCAACGTGTCCGACACCTGCGCCAGATAGGCGCCGGGCAACAGGCTGTCGAACAGATAGTCGCCGGTCGAGCCGCTGAAGGTAGCCAGGATCGGTTCACCCGCGTCCCAGGCGCCGTCAGCATCGGCGTCACGGATGACGTTGACGCTGACGTTGGCGATGCCTGGCTCGACCGCCGGGTTATAGAGGCCATCGGCGACGTCATCCACAGGCAGGTCTTGCCAGATCGTGCCGCCCAGCGCGGCCGAATCGCCGGAGTAGCCGAAATCGGCGTTGAGATTCTGCTGGCCGGCGACCACCGAAACGGTCAGAGGCACGGTCGTGCTGGGGGTCAGGCCGAGGGGCGGAGCCGTGGGTGCGATGATGTACGCGCCAGCGGGCGCTGGCAGCAGATAGCGGCCCCCCAGGTCGGTGACCGCGCAGAGGGGAGCGCCGCCGCCGGCCGGCGTGGCGCAGATCTGCACGCCGATCAAGACCGGCTCGGTGATCTCACGCACGCCATTCCGGTTGCCATCCAGCCAGACCAGGTCGCCGATGACGGCTGTGCCGGGGCTGGCGGGCCGGACATAGCCGAAGTCGGCGGCGCGGTAGGTGTCGCCCATGTTCACGGAGATGGGCGGCGACGGTTCCGCCAGGCTTTGCGGCCCGACCGTATGGTTCAGGCCGGCCAGCAGGCCGTTATCGTCGGTCACGTCCACGAAGTAGGTTCCGGCCCCGATCGCCCGCAGGGCGTAGACGCCGGCGGCGTCGCTGACCGTAGAGCCGATGTAGATGTCGCGGCCCAGGCCGGGGCCCGGTTCGAATACGCCGTCGCCATCGTCACGGTAGAGGGCGAGGGTGATATTGGCGAGGCCTGGCTCGCCGACATCCTGACGGCCATCGGCGTCCGCGTCGTACCAGATGTAGTCGCCGATGATGGTGGCCAGGGCTTGCAGGCCGAAGTCAGCGTCGGCCACGCCGGCGGTGGTCGCCGTCCGCACGAAGCTGGTGGGGGTGGTGAGCAGGTAGTCGGCGGGTACGGTGGCCAGGTTGACGGTGACAGTGTAGTAGACGCCATTGGTCAGGCCGAAGATGCGATAGACGCCTTGGGGATCGGTGGTGGCGCACTCTCCTGGCGTCCCGCCGGCCAGGGGGGTGGCGCAGACCTGCACGCCGTTGAGGCCGGGTTCACCGACATCCTGGGCGCCGTCGCCGTTCAGGTCGGTCCACACGCGGTCACCGATGCTGGCCTCGATGGTGGTCTGCACCGTGTTGCTGGGCGAGAGCGGGAACGCGGTCGCATCCCTGAAATAACCGGCGGCGCTGACCGGGCTGACCGTGGCCGGGCTGTTGACCAGCGCGCCGAAGGTCAGCGGCGGATGCACGATGACGCTGTTCGACTGCGCTGGCAGCCAGGTGTTGCCGCCGCCCGCGGCGTCCGCGCCGAAGGTGAGCTGGCCGATGTTCGTCCCTGTCCCCCGATAGACCCAGGTGAACGTTGTGGCGCTGATCCCCACGGTCGCGCTGATCGGCGTCGGCCCGCTGATCCATGTCGCGGTCACGCCGTTGGTGGCCGTGATGGTCAAGGGGCCGGGGAGGATCGGGACAGGCGCCGACTCCCATTCGATGTGCAACAGCGGGGCCGTGCTGGGACTGCCATCGTAGCTGTCGGCGCTGCGCGATCCGGTCCCGGTGACGAGAAACACCATGCTGTTGCCGCTGACCCACCCGGAGCGATTCACGATCTCCTGAACAATGGTCTTGAGGTTGGGCGTGCTGTAGTCGGCGCCGGTCGTCCATGCTGCGGGGGCCCAGGCTACCGATGCCGTGGTCGTGATCCGGTTGGTAATATCCCAGCGCGTGCTCGTGAAGGCGGCCGGGTTATCGGCCGCCTGGCCGCGGATGGTCAGACTGGTCGCGCCGTTGTTGGTGTTTGGCCCATCCGGCGCCACCGCTCGGAAGGCGAGGTAAGCGTTGGTGATGGTCGCGCCCTTGGGCACGCCGATGTTGGTGAAGCGCAAGCCAACCTTCTGCGTCCCTGAGACAGCCGGCTCCATGTCCTGTGTCATTTCCAGATCCGTGCTGTTCAGGTACATACCGCCCGGCCCCAAATTGGCGCCTTCCGGCCCCTCCTCTTCAGCATCATTGCTGCTGGCGGAAATACGCACATTTATTGTGTCGGTCGTCGTCATCATCCCGGTTTGGGTCAGCGCCATCGTGACCGTGATCGAGCTGCCCGAGGTCGCCAGGGTGGGCGCGGCGGTGAGGACATTGCCCAGGTTGGGTGTAAAGGCCGGCTTGATGGCAACGGCGCCGATGGCCCAGTTGCGGCTGGTGTCCCCCGTCCAACCCATGGCGACGGTCGCCGCGCCGGGCTTGCTGCTGCCGCCGCCGGCAGCGTCAGTCTGCCGCAGTTTCCACACCTGGGTCTGGCCGCTGTTCGGCGCATAGGCATCGCTCCTGCGGTTGTAATCCATCGCGTCGTAGACCAACTCACCCGCGGCCGAAGGCACGGTAAGAGATACACTCGTAGCCGCCACCGTATTCGAAAAGAACGGCCCGGTGGGGGTTGTCTGGTTCACCCCCGTGAAGGTGGCGACCCCGGCCGTCACGTGGGTGAGGTCGTTGTCGAAGGTGATGATGACATCGGCCGTTCCGACGGGCGGATTGGTGAGCTGCCAGAGTTCCACACGGGCGCCGTTACTGCCGGGTGAAATCTGGTCAAAACCGAGGCGCGTCAACGGCAGCCCCGCGTAAGTCACGCTGGTCGCCTGCCGGGCGCCGCCGGGCAAATCCACCGCGACCCCCACCAGCATCAGGCGCGCCTGGCCGGCGGTGGTATGAGAGATGCTGAAACTGGTTCCCGAGCTGGCCGCGCCCGTCGAGACGCGATCCAGGGCGATCGCCATAGGTTGGCCGGCGGTGAATCGCGGAATACCCGTGGTGTTGCTGCCCAGGTTCCACGTCACCATGCCGCCATTCTCCGTCCCGCCCGCGCTGGCGCTGCCTCCCACATAGCTTGTGCCAGCCGGGACGGCTGCCGTCACGACCGCGCTGCTCAACAGGCTGCCGCCCAGGTAGTCCGTGATGAAGGAGTAGGTCAGGGTTTCACCGGCGTGCGCGCTGGCCTGATCCACGCCGGCCTGCAAGAGCGCGCCGGCCAGCGGCGTGACGACCTGCAGGGTCTGGCTATCGGCCAGACCCTGCACGGCCGCCTGGCTGCTGATCTCGACCTGCACGATCGCCTGGCCGACGAGCGCATAGACCCCGCGCGGGGGCTGGCCCACCACCACGTCGAAGCTGACCGTCGCGCTGCCCTGGGCCGGCACCGCGCCGATGTTCAGGCCGCCTTCGTCTAGCGGCAGCGCGGTCTGCGGCGGCGCATTGTCGCGCACGGGGATGCCGCTCAACCGCGTGCCGCTGATGACATAGCTGGTATAGAGGGGCAGGGCGGCGTTGACCACCACGTTGTTCAGCGGCTGCGCGCCGCCGTTAGCGACGGTGACGAGATAGCGCAGGGTGTCGCCGGGATCCACCTGGCCGTTGCCATTGAGATCGGTCAGTAAGGCGGCGGCCAGGCTGGTGGTGGGGGTGACGAAGGGGGCGGGGGTAATCGCAGCCAGAGCGGCCTGGGCATTGATCAGGCCGTAGCCGGTGAAGTCATCCCGACCGGGCGCGCCCATGTCGGCGGCGGTGGCTTGCAGGCGCTCCCGGAGTTGGGCGGAGGTGAGGTTGGGGTTGACGCTGAGCATCAACGCGGCCACGCCCGCGGCGTGAGGCGCGGCCATCGAAGTGCCCGACATATAGGCATAGCCGTTGGCGGGATAGGTGCTCCAGATCGAATCGCCGGGGGCCATGACATCCACGTTGATGCCGTAGTTGCTGAAGGCCATGCGCAGGTCGTCATAATCGGAGGCGCCGACAGCGAGGACGTGGTCGAACGCGGCCGGGTAGGTGGGCGCGCTCATGCCATTGTTGCCGGCCGCGGCGACTACCACGGCGCCCTTGCTGTTGGCGTAGGCGATGGCGTCATAAAGCGCCTGGGAGTAGCTTGTGCCGGCCAGGCTGAGATTGAGCACGCGGGCGCCCTGATCCACGGCCCAGGTGACGCCGCGCGCGATATCGCTCCACCAGCCGCCGCCCTTCGCGTTGAGCACTTTGACCGGCAAGAAACTGGCCCCACCCGCGATGCCAGCGATGCCGATACCGTTGTTGATACCCGCCCCCGCGATGCCGGTCACGTGGGTACCGTGCTGTTGGTCGTCGCTGGGGTCGCTATCGCTGTTGACGAAGTCATAGCCGGGGCGGATGCGGCCGGCGAATTCGGGGTGGGTGAGGTCGAGGCCAGAATCGAGGACGGCGATGATGATGGCGGGATCGCCGCGCGTCACGTCCCAGGCTGCGTCGGCGTGGATGCGCCGCGGGCCGTAGACCAGCCACGGATCGCTGTAGTCGGGGTCATTCGGCGTGTACGCGGCGTGCGCCCAGGCGTCGGGGTCGGCGCGCCGGGCGTGGGGGTCGGCGGCGATGGCGGCCTGGAGGCTGGCCTGGTTGGCGGGCGGCGTCTGCACAGTATAACCGCAGGTGGCGGGGTTATGGCTGGTAACGGTGGCGCTGTAGACTTGCGCGATTTGCTGGAGCCAGGCGGCGTCGGCGCATGGCGCATATGCGCTGACCAGCAGGCGGTCGGCCGCGGCGGCCACCGCATAACCGAAATCGGCCGCGTCATAGTACTGCGTGGCGGCCAACGACACATCCACGGTTGCCTTGGCTGTCGTCAACGCGTAACCGAACGGCAGCGTTGCGGTTTCCGCCCGTACACAATACACGCCCGCGGCCAACGGCGTCACAGCATAGTGGCCGTCATCGCCGGTGACGGTCGTCCGGTATGCCGGGCCGGTCGCGGCCGCGCACGTGCTGTTGTAGAGGTGGACAGTCACACCGCGCAGCCCCGGCTCAGCCGCATTTTGTACGCCATCCCGGTTCAGGTCGTCCCACAGCCGGCCGCCGATCCCCTGGCGCACGGCATCCACCCGCACGTTGTCCACGTACAGCCAGCCATCCGCCGGTTCGCCCGCGCTGATAAAGCGGATGCGGGTATCGGGTGCGGCATAGGGCAGCAAGCTGAAGCTCTGCGCCACATAGCTTGAAGTGGTGGTAGCGATCAGGTAGGATTTCAGCCGGGTTCAGTGGGCGCCGCCATCGGTCGACGCCTCCAGGCCAATCTGTCCCTTCTTACCGGTCAGTCGGAATTGAAAGGTGAAGGAGAGAACTGCCGCCGTGGCGCCGGTCAGATTCACGCCGCGACTGGCGCCCCGCCGTATCGCATCGTTTCCCAGCGCGGGGACGCGCAGGCAGGCGCCAGCCGCACACTTGCCAGAGACCTCCGCCCGCACCAGGCCGGCGACCGGGCCATCGGTCTCGGCGATCTCCTCCCAGGGACCACGCCAGGGCAGGTCGCCGTCGCTGCCGTCGTAGCCGGTGTTCGGGTCGAAGTCATCCGCGGCGGTTTTCAGGCGCGCATCTTCGACCACGATCTCCAGGTAGGGCTGTTGGGTGGCGTCGGCCGCTTCCTTGCTCATCAGCGTGTGGTCGCTGGCGGGCTGCGGGACCTTGAGCAGGATGCCGTGGTTGGGGGAGGCGCCGGAGAGCCAGGCCTGCGTGAGCGCCGTGATGTCCACCTGCACGTAGCGGCCGCGTTCCGCCGGGGCGAAGGAGATGGCTGGCGTCACGTCGTATTGGCTGCCGATCGTGTCCCAGGTAGCCGTGGCTTCATCCCAGGCTGCGGTGACGCGATGGAGGTTGATGGGCGTCGAGTCGGTCGCCAGCACGTAGAGGTTAGCGGTGGCCGAGATCACGCGGCTACCGGCTGGCACGATCGAGAGGTTGAAGTGCAACAGAACTGACCAGAAGCTCGTGCTTCCGCCGTTCTGAAGGACATAAAGTCGCGATTCAGCGCCCCAGGGCGTCTCGTTGTTTGTGGTGATGCTTGTATCACGATCTACCGGCGCGGTGAAGGTGTAGCGGGCGGCGACCGTGGCCGGTCGCGCGGCCGCGGCCGCGGCGCGGCCGGGCAGCGCCGGCGGCAGGACGATGGCAGCAATCACGAGGGCTGCCAGCAACCGGAAGGCGCCAGGGAAGAGGCGTTGGCTGGTCATGGGAGTAGTGCCTCCATCACCAGACCTGTAGCGCAAGATGTCATCTTGCGCTACAAGTCTTGACGTGCTACGGCCCGATGCGCACGACGGTTGGGTTCGTGCGGATTCGATGACCGTCCGCCTGGATGACCTCCAGGAGATAGGCGTATGCGCCGGCCGCCGGCTGGTCGGTGAAGGTGTAGGTTGCGCCCTGGCTCGCGCCGGCGTGCTCGGCCGGGATGATTTCCTGGTTGATGGGCTGGGCGGGACCGTTGCTCACGCGGCGCAAGATGTTGAAGCCGAGGATCTGCGCTTCGTTGGCGGTTTGCCACGTGAGCGTCACCCGCCCTTTCTCGGCCGTCGCGCGGAAACCGACGACGGTGAGGCCCGTGGGCCGGTAGATGCGCACATACGCGGTCGCGCCCTGGCCGGGCTGCGTTGCGCCCGCCGGCAGTGGGCCTGCGCCGTCGGGATCGAACGCTGGCGTGGTCACGGTGATGCGGTTGGCCGTGCCGAGGCTGCTCTCGGTCTGCGTGTCTTCGCGAGCGGTGAACCAGACGGTGATGGCCGTGCTGGCGCCCGGCGCCAACATGCCGGGGCCGCCGCGCGTGACGCTCAACGCATCGGTCCAGTTGAGCACACCATCGTTGGTGTGATCATCGCTGTCCACAAGGGCGGCGAAGTCGCCGCTGAAGCCGTAGGTTAGGAAGGTGTTGTTGTACGCATCTTGCATCGGCAGGGCCGCCAGCCAGGTCACGCCCGTATTCGTCACCCGGATCGTGAAGCTGATCGGCTCGCCGGGCCGCACCGGGTCGAGTGTGACGAGTTGTTTCGTCACCGTATAGCTTGACGCGATGTTCAGGCCGAAGTCCGCGGTCGTGATGACCTGGCTCTGCGTGATCGTGAACGTGTGAACCAGCCCGACCGGAGCGGTGGCGACCCAATTGTAGAGCGTGCCGCCCGGCTGGAACTCCGTGGGTGCGATCGTCACGGTATAAGTTCCGGCGGCCAGCGGGCTGAAGAGATAGACGCCGGCCCCACTGGTGGTCGTAACCGTGCCGCCGTTGAGCAGCAGATCCACCCCCGCGATGCCCGGCTCGTCGGCATCCTGGCTGCCGTTGCCGTTAATGTCCCACCACACCCGGTCGCCGATCTGGCCGGTGGCCGCCGGTTGGATCTGGACGGTGGCCTGGCCGGTCAGCGGGCCTGCGGGTTGGCCGAAGACATCCTGGCCGGCCACGGTGAGGGTGTTGGTCGTGACGCCAGGCATCGTGATCGCATCCGCGCGGAAGCGTACCGTCAGCGCGAGCCCGGCGCCGGCCGCCAACGGCAGCGACGGTGTGAGGTTGGTCGTCCAGGTGATGATGCCGCCGGTCTGGCCATTCGGCGTCACGCTGTAGCCGGTCGGCGTCAACTTGCTGGCGTCGTAGGCGTCAGTGATCGTCAGCGCAGTGAGCGTGATCGCACCGGTGTTGGTGATGCGCAGCGTGAAGGTGATCGTATCACCCACTGCCGCCACGCCGCCGGCCGGCGTCGTCAGCGCCTTGTTCACCGCCAGGCTCGGCGGCGGCGCGTCCTCAAAATCGCGGCCGGCCACGTGTTGCCCGGTCGTCAGGTTCACCGTGATGTTGTCCGGGTTGCCGCCGTCGCGGTCGGCCACGCTGAGGTAGGTGGGCAGGTTTGTCTCGACTACCTGATAGAGGCCGGGCAGCAGATTGGTGAAACTGTATACGCCGCTGGCATTCGTCTGTGTGATGGTCGTCGTGTCATCTCCCGTGCCCAGGAGGCCATCCGTGCCCGCGTAGAGCAGTGTGATCGTCACCCCTCCCAGCGGCGTCTCGCCCGGGTCGGCGATGCCGTTGGCGTTCGGCCCGATCACGACCGTGCCGCCGATGCCGCCGAGCTGCTGGTTATAGCCGAAATTGATGCCGGTCGCGCCGCCGGCGGGAACCGTCAGCGTATACTGGCTGTCGCATGCGCCAGCAGTGCAACGCACGCCCGGCTGATCCGGGTCGCCGGTCTGCACGTAGGCCGGGCTGGGCAGCGTGGCGGTGACGACCGTCACGCTGCAGGTCGCGCCTTCGGGCACGCCGGCCACATTCCAGTTGCCGCCGATGCCGCCCGCGGTCGTCGTGGTCTGGAAGGTGCCGCTCACCCCGCACGAGACACGGATCGTCGCGGCGGAGATCAACGGATCCGTGCCCGCCGCATACGAGCCGTCGGCGGCGAGGTCCTGATAGACGTAGCCGCGCAACGTCGTCAACCCCTGGCCGCCGCCCGATGAGTAGCGGTAGCCGAAGTCGGCGGTCAACACCTGGGTGACGACATCTGTCAGCGTCACTACGGTGCGGTTGTCGCACGCGCCGGCGGTGCAGCGCACCCCCGGCTGATCCGGGTCGCCGGTCTGCTCGAGGCCGGCGGGGATCGTGCCGGCGACGACCGAGACGGTGTAGACGCCGTTCGCTAACCCTTCGAAGAGGTAGTTCCCATTGGCGTCCGTCATGTCCGCGGCGATGAGCGCGCCCGTGCTGTCGAACAGGTTGATCGTGACGTTCGCCAGCCCGGTCTCGCCCAACGTCGGAGAGTAGACGCCATCGGCAGAGGCGCCCGCCGAATCGTTCCAGATCGTATCGCCGATCCGTCCGCTGTTGTCCACGCCGAACAGCAGATCCACGTGCCAATCCGGGCCAGCTTCGGCCGTGACGGTGTAGCTGGTCGGCGTGGTGGCATCCCGCAGGGTCGGATCAATCGCCAGCACATTCGGCGTGCTATACGTGATCGTGTAGGTTCCTTCCGGCACGAGGAAGGCGAACTTGCCGCCCGCGTCCGTCGTCGTGCTGGCGGAAACCGGGTTACCGAAGTTATCGAAGCCGGTCAGGGTCACGCCCACCGGGGTCAGCCCGGTTTCGGTGCCGTCGAAGATGCCGTTGCGGTCGGCGTCCCAGAAGACGTGCCCCTCAATCAGCGCGCCGTTGTAGTAGCCGAAGTCTGCGGTCGTGACCGTCTGGCCGGCGGCCAGGTTCACCACGCGCACATCCGGCGTGGTGGGGATCGCCTCGCGATGCCCATCTACGGTGAAGCTATCTTCATAGACATCCACCAGGTAACGACCCGGCGGGAGGTTGTTGAAGGTGTAGATGCCACTTGCGTTCGTGTCCATGAGGCGCACGGGCGTATATTCGGACGGATCGAGCACGCCGTCCCCATCCCTGTCGTAGTAGAGCAGCACGGTCGCGCCCGCGATGGCCCGGCCGGCGCCCTCGTCGGGCACGCCGTTCAAGTTATCGTCGTACCAGACATAATCGCCGATGGAGCCAGACCAGTTGTAACCGAAGTCGGCATTCGTGATCGCCTGGCCTGGGGTCGTGATCGTCACCGTCCGGGGATTCACCGTGCCGGTCGTCGCAGTCATCGCCGCGCCGAGCGTGCTGGCGATGCCGTAAGTCGTGGTCACAACGCTGTTGGTGTCTACCCGCACCTGATAGGCGGCGGGGTTCAGGCCGGTGAAGGTGTAGACGCCGCTGGCGTTCGTCGTTGTGGTCGCCAGCAGGGTCGCGCCGGCGCTGTCGTAGAGCCGGACCGTGACGCCGGGCAGACCGGCCTCGCTGCCGTCCAGGCTGCCGTTGTTGTTGCGATCCAGCCAGACCGTGTCGCCGATGGTGGCTGTGCCGGGCGGCTGGAGGCCGAAGTCCGCGTCGTTGACGCCGGCCACGGTCGGCGTGCGGGTCAGGCTGGCCGGCGTGGTCGCGGCGTAGCCGGCCGGAATGGTGGCCGGGGTCAGCGTCACGGTGTACGCGGTCGAAGTGCTCAGCCCGTAGATGCGATACGCGCCGAACGCATCGGTGACTGCGCAGACCGTCGTCCCGCCGCCCACCGGAGCCGCGCAGACCTGTATGCCGCTCAGGCCGGGTTCGCCTGCATCCTGCACACCGTCCCCATCCAGGTCGGCCCAGACGAAGTCGCCCAGGTTACCGGTGACGGCGGTCGAGGTGGTGTTACTCGGTTTGGGCGGCAGCGCGCCGCTGCCATCAATCAGCGTCGCCAGGTTGTCCACCGTATTGACGCCGGGTGGGTTGTTGACGGTGGCCCGGAAGGTGAGCGCCGGGACTACGATCACGTTGTTGGAGCTGGCCGCCGCGAATTGCACCCCGCCGAAGCCGCTGGCGCTGGCCGTGAAAGTGATTATGCCTGCGGCCGTGCCGGTGGTGGTCAGAGCGCAGTTCCACTTGTAGGTGGCGACTGTGCCGCTCACCACGGTCTGGCTGGCCGGGATCGGGCCGGCGCAGACCGCGCTGGCGCCGCTGGCCGTCACGGTCAGCGGGCTGCTTGGTACGACGTTGGTTACGGTTCCGGTGTTGGAGAGCAGCGCCATGGTGACGCTGATGGGCGTACCGGTGCTGACCAGGGTCGGGGTCGCATCGAGGGTCGTCTGGCGGTCTACGCTGCCCGTGCCGGGCACGAAGACCAGGGCGCCACCCTGCGCTATGCTGCCCAGGGCGTTGGCGCGCGCCGTCCAGGTGTTGGCCGACGGGCTATAGCGCCAGAAGACGTTGGTCTTCCCCTGGAAGGCGTAGATATACGTACCGTCATGGGTCAGCGCGCCGCCATCCTGGACGTTGCCAGGCGTATCCGCCGGCGCGTCGCTCCACGTCGGCGCGCCGCTGAGCGGGCCGTAGCGGTAGAACTTCTTCGTATTGTTGCCCATCAGCGCGTAGATGTAGTCATTCAGGTAGGTCAGCGCGCCGCCCCAACCCACATTGGTCGGGATGTTGGTCAGCGTCGTCCAACTTGTATCGCACGAGCCGGCGCTGCCGGTAGTGGTGGCATTGCAACGCCAGAAGCCAGCCGCACCGCCGCCCTGCAGGGCATAGATGTACGTGCCATCGGTGGTCATGCTGCCGCCCTTCTTGACGTTGGCGGGCGTGTTCGCCAGGTTGCTCCAGTTATTCCCGCTGATGCTGTAGCGCCGGAACCGGTTGCTGTTGCCGAGCAGCGCAAAGAGGTAGTCCGTGCCGCCCACCCGGAGGTAGACCAGCGCGCCGCCTTCGTCCACCTTGTCTGAGCTCGACTTTGTACGTTTCGCGAACTTTAACAGGTATTAATTGAAGGAATATGGGTTTCTTGGGTTAGAATAGAGCTGAATGACCATTCTGCAACCCAGGAGAAACCTATGTTCCTGCCCGC
>Ga0233425_10001981_pt1 | contig 42733 bp, 41 predicted proteins | sample Watercolumn_Towu_2_FD_181712 | JGI IMG/M metagenome (GOLD analysis project Ga0233425, IMG submission 181712) | Freshwater microbial communities from Lake Towuti, South Sulawesi, Indonesia - Watercolumn_Towuti2014_140_MG | ecosystem: Environmental > Aquatic > Freshwater > Lake | place...
GCCCGCCATCGTGCCGCGCGAAGAGCCAGTTGAAGATCGCGGCGCGGATGTTGCCGATATGGACGTGGCCGGTGGGGCTGGGCGCGAATCGGACGCGCGGGGTCATGCCTCGAACGCCTTGAACTGCGGCAGGTGCGGCTGGTTCTGCTTCAGCATGGCGTTGACCATGTCCCTGCTCTCGGCCAGCGAGAGCACCGCCGCGGTGAGCGGGTCGTTGGCGATGGCCTGGTAGACGAGGCGCGGGTCGCCGGTGAGGGCGGCTTCCACGGCCATGGTCTCGCAGGTGGCGCTCAGGGCCGTGAGCGGCAGGACCGGGCGCGGCAGGTCGCCCGCGAACATGGGCTGGAGCCGGTTGCGCGAGGCCAGCACGGGCACCTCGACGCAGCAGTCGTGCGGCAGGTTGCCGACCAGGCCGCCGGTGTTCAGCACGTTGCCGTTGAAGCGGTAGATCTCGTGCCCGAGCCAGGCGTTGGCGATGGAGGCGGCGTATTCGTGGCCGCGCTTCAGCTTCTCGGCCACCTTGGCGGGGTCGTTCCAGTCCGGGCTGGCGAGCCACTCGCGGAAGCGCTCTTCCCAGTCGCCGCCGCGCTTGCGGTACTCGTCGAGGATGTAGGCGTGCACGCCGGGATTCCAGCCCGTGCCGGTCGTGCAGTACTTGGCGATCAGGTCCGGGCGCTTGCGGAACCACCCGTTGTACTCGGAGTTGTGGCCGCTGGACTCGGTGACGTAGTAGTCGAAGGCGATGAACATCTCGTTGCGCACCTGCTCCTCGTTGTAGACCGCCGGGTCGTTGCGGACCTTGGCGCGCAGCGCCGGGTAGAGGTCGCGGCCGCGGTGCTCGAACTTCGTGTACCAGGCGAGGTGGTTGATGCCGGCGCAGACGTAGTCCACCTCGCCATCCGGCACGCCGGCCCACCTGGCGAGCATGGAGGCCGTGCCCTGGACGCTGTGGCAGAGGCCGGTGACGTGGGCCTTCGTGGTCTTCTGCATGGCCTGGCAGAGCATGGCCATGGGGTTGGTGTAGTTGAGCACCACGGCGCCCGGGCAGAGGCGCTCGACGTCGCGGCAGATCTCCAGCATCACGGGGATCGTGCGCAGGGCGCGGAAGATGCCGGACGGGCCGCGGGTGTCGCCGACGTTGATGTCGACCCCGAAGCGCTTGGGGATCAGGACGTCGTGCTGCCAGACATCGACCCCGCCGGCCAGGATCGTGATCATCACGGCGTCGGCGCCCTCGAGCGCGCGGGCGCGGTCGGTGGTGGCCGAGACGGTCGCCGGGTAGCGGCCGGCGTCCACCAGCTTCTGGCAGGCCTGGCGCGCCATCTCGAGGCGGCCGGCGTGGACGTCGACGAGCGCGAAGTGGGCGTCGCGCATGCCGGGGAAGGTCAGGCAGTCGCGCACGAGGCCGCGGGTGAATCCGAGGCTGCCGGCGCCGATGAAGACAAGCTTGGCCATGCGAACTCCTGTCGTGGCAGACGGCTGCATGGAACCTGTTTGCGGGCGGAAAGTCAAGCCCGCCGAAAACGCTTGCAGTCACAGGCCGGTTGCGTCAAAGTTACGCGCATGCGAGCCCCCGTCGGGGCTTGCGGCGTGATGATCGACGAGGAGGCCGGACAGATGCAGATCACGGAACAGATTTGCCAGTCGCTCATGAAGGGCCGCGCGCCCGAAGTCAAGCAACTGGTCGAGAAGGCGCTGGCCGAGGGCGTGGCGCCGGCGAAGATCCTGAACGAGGGCCTGCTGCAGGGCATGGGCATCATCGGCGACAAGTTCAAGAAGAACGAGGTCTACGTGCCCGAGGTGCTGATTGCCGCGCGCGCCATGAAGGCGGGCATGGAGGTCCTGAAGCCCAAGCTGGTGGCCGCCGGCGTGCAGCCCGCGGGCACGGCGGTGATCGGGACGGTCAAGGGCGACCTCCACGACATCGGCAAGAACCTGGTCGGCATGATGCTCGAGGGCGCGGGGCTGCGCGTCGTGGACGGCGGCATCGACGTGGCACCCGAGAAGTTCGTGCAGCTCGCCAAGGAGAACCAGGCCCAGGTGATCGGCGTCTCCGCGCTGCTGACAACCACCATGACCAACATGAAGCTGGTCGTGGACGCGGTCAAGGAAGCCGGCCTGAAGACGAAGGTCATGGTCGGCGGCGCGCCGGTGACGCAGGCGTTCTGCGACGAGATCGGCGCCGACGGCTACGCCCCGGACGCGGCCTCGGCCGCGGACCTGGCGAAGAAGCTGATCGGGAAGTGAAGCCGGACGCGCCGGAGCGCGTCCCTCCCGGTACGGATTTTTGCGGTTGCCGCCGGCTCGCAGTGTGTGGCATCATGCCGTGGTTGACTTCGGCCCCCGGCGCCGCCGGGCGGCCTGGTTGTGTCGCAACGATCGGATAAGGAGTCGTCCCATGAAAACGCGCAAGGCGTTCACGCTGGTCGAAATGCTCGTCGTCATCATGATCATCGCCCTGCTGGCCGCGGCGCTCTTCCCGGCCATCTCGAGCGCGATCGACGCCGCCCGCGCCACGGCCGCCAAGACCAAGGGACGCGGCATCTGGGCCGCCATCGTGCAGTGCAACGCGGAGCGCGAACCGCTCGGCATGCCCACGGTCTGGCCGGCGAACTTCGGCTTCACCAACAAGTACTCGACGGACTACTTCATCTACCTCATGTCCGACGGCAGCAACCCCGGCACTCCCGTGGCGACCGACGTCGATGCCGACCGCGTGGCCAGCGACCTGAAACCGGACGTCCTGTGCGTCTCCGGTCCCGGCTGTGTGTCGGCGGCAAAGGCGTCGGAATTCAAGCCCCAGAACAACGGCTGGAGCGTGTTCTCGGTGGGCGACCAGCATGACGCCGGTGCGCCGCTGCTGGTCACGCGCAACGTCCGGTTCGGCAGCATCGGCCTTGACGCCGGAGGTCAACCGGTGTCGACCAACAACAGTTCGGCACTGCCCATCGACGTCACGCCGGAACTCAACGTGAAGCGCGGCGTCTGGGTGACCCGCGGCGGCGGCACGTTCGATGCCCGCAAGAAGTACATGATGAGCGCCGCGCAACCCCTCCTTTCCGGCACGAACTCCTATCTCTGGGTGACGCCTGGCCCGAACCAGTAGGCCGATCCTCTTCGTCTCTCTGGATGACCAAAATCGGCGTCTCCCCCGGGAGGCGCCGATTTCATTTGGAAGACCCGCCGTCATGATCGCGCGTGTGGCCGTGGATGCGGGCGTGGACCGCCTGTTCGACTACGCCGTGCCGGAGGCGCTGCGGACGCGCGCCGTGCCGGGCTGCCGCGTGCGCGTGCCGTTCGGGAAGCGCACGGCGCAGGGGTACGTGGTGGAGATCGCGGACGATCCGACCGATCGGTCTGATCCGACCGATCCGGCCGACCTGCGGTTGGAGGCCGCGCCGGCACAGGCCCTCAAGCACATCCTGTCGGTCGAAGGCGGCCATCCCTTCCTGACCGAGCCACTGCTGCGCCTGCTGCGCTGGATCGCCGACTACTACGGTGCGCCGCTGGAACTGGCGATCCGCACGGCGCTGCCCGCGCCGGTGCGCTCCGCCCGCGCCCGCCCAAGGGAACGGCTCTTCGTGAGCGTGAAGGCGGAGTCTGACAAGTCGGACAAGTCGGACTCGTCCGACCCATGCGACTCCGCCCTCCCCTCCCGCCAGGCCGCGCTGCTGGCCGACATCCGCCGCCTCGGCGGCGGCTGGCTGCCGGCCCTGTGCCGCGAGCTGCACTGCACGCCGGAGACGCTGCGGCGCCTGGAGAAGGCCGGCCGCCTGGCGATCGAGGCGCGCGAGGTCCGGCGCGACCCGCTGGCGCACCGCACGATCCTGCCGACCGCGCCGCTGGAGCTGATGCCCGAGCAGGCCGCCGCCCTGGCCGAGGCCGCGGCCCGCTGCGACGCCGCCGACCCGCGTCCGCTGCTGCTGCTGGGCGTCACCGGCAGCGGCAAGACCGAGGTCTACCTCCAGGCCATCGCCCGCGTGCTGGCGCAGGACCGCGGCGCCATCGTGCTCGTGCCCGAGATCGCGCTGACGCCGCAGACCGTGCAGCGCTTCGCCGGCCGCTTCGGCGGGCGGGTCGCCGTGCTGCACAGCGCGCTGAGCGACGGCGAGCGCCACGACGAGTGGCACCGCATCCGGCGCGGCGAGGCGCGCGTGGTCGTCGGTCCGCGCTCGGCCGTGTTCGCGCCCGTGGCGCGGCTCGGGCTGATCGTGGTGGACGAGGAGCACGAGCCCAGCTACAAGCAGGACGAGGCGCCGCGCTACCACGCGCGCGACGTGGCCGTGATGCGCGGCCGCATCGAGCGCTGCGCCGTGCTGCTCGGCTCGGCCACGCCGGCCATGGAGTCGTGGCACAATGCGCGGCGCGGCAAGTACGGCCTGGCGCGCCTGACGAAGCGCGTGGACGACCGCCCCATGCCGTCCGTGCGCATCGTGGACATGCGCGCCGAGACGGTGCGCACCGGCCACGTGCAGGTCTTTTCGGCCGCGCTGCTCGGGGCCGTCCAGGCGCGCCTCGGCCAGGGCGAGCAGACGATGCTGTTCCTCAACCGCCGCGGCTACGCCACGTCGCTCGTCTGCACCCGTTGCGGCTTCGTGGCCACCTGTGCGGCCTGCGCCGTGGCCTTCACCTACCACCAGGCCGACCTGTGCCTGCGCTGCCACACCTGCGGCGCGTGGCAGGCCGTCCCCGCGGCCTGCCCGGGCTGCGCCGACCCCGCCTTCCGCTACGCCGGCTTCGGCACGCAGCGCGTGGAGACCATCCTCCACAAGTGCTTCCCGCAGGCGCGCGTGGCGCGCATGGACGCGGACGTGACCGCGCGCCGCCACAGCCACGACGAGATCCTGGGCGCGTTCCGCGCCGGCCGCACCGACATCCTGGTCGGCACGCAGATGATCGCCAAGGGCCTGCACTTCCCCAACGTCACGCTCGTGGGCGTGCTGGTCGCCGACATGAGCCTGCACCTGCCCGACTTCCGCGCGGGCGAGCGCACCTTCCAGCTCCTGGCGCAGGTGTCGGGCCGCGCCGGCCGCGGCGAGGTGCCGGGAGAGGTGATCGTCCAGACCTACACGCCCGGCCATCCGGCGGTGATCGCGGCCGAGACGGCCGACTTCGAGCGCTTTGCCGCCGCCGAACTGGCCGACCGCCGCAGCGGCGGATTCCCGCCCTTCACGCACCTGGCCTGCGCGACCTTCCGCGGCGCCAGCGACGAGAAGGCGGCCTTCGTGGCGCGCGCATTTGCCGACGCGCTGCGGCAGCGCCCGGACTCCGGCCTGGTCATCGGCGACGCGGCGCCGGCGCCGCGGCCCATGGCCAAGGGCGAGTTCCGCCACCAGGTGCTGGTGCGCGCCGCGGCCGGCACAACGCTGGCGGCGGCCCTGCGGCAGGTGGCGCGTTCCCTGCGCCCGCCGCCGGACGTGTCCCTGGCGGTGGACATGGACGCGGTGAACGTCCTATAGCGCCGAATCATGCTCCGGCGAAGATCTCCGCCAGCAGCGCCTCGACGTCCGCGGCCGCGACGGTCCGCGGGTTGGCGGCGGTGGAGCCGGAGGCGAGCGTCTCGGACACGACGGCCGCGCGGTCGGCCGCGCACAGTGCCGCGCCGCGGAAGGGCGAGGCCAGCCCCATCCGCCCGCGGGCGGCCGCCACCCACTCCTCCACCTCCATCCCCAGCAGGCCGCGCAGGCGCGCGAGGTCGGCCGCCGCCACGCCGCGGTTGAAGCGCAGCGCCGCGGGGAAGCAGGCCGCGCAGACCAGCCCGTGGGCGGCGTGCCAGCGCGCGCCCAGCGGATGCGCCAGGCCGTGAACCACGCCCAGCCGCGCGTGCGACAGCGCCAGCCCCGCCGCGAAGCTCCCCTCCAGCAGGTCGGGCGCCGCCGCGAAGTCGCCGCCGTACGCCGCCGGTAGCGCCGCCGCGATCCGCGCCAGCGCCAGTTCGGAGAGCGCGCGCGTGAACGGCGTGGCGAAGCGGCTGGTGAGCGACTCGAACGCCTGCACGAAGGCGTCCATGCCGGCGACCGCGATCGTCGCCGGCGGGCAGCCGCGCAGCAGGCCGGGATCGAGGATCACCAGCCGTGGCAGAAAGGTCGGATGGCGGATGCCGAGCTTGACGTTGCCGGCCGGACGGGTCAGCACGGCGACTGTCGTGGCTTCCGAGCCGGTGCCGGCCGTGGTCGGCGCGGCGATCAGCGGCAGCGCGGCCGGCGGAATCGCCAGCCCGCCGTGGTACGCGTCCACCGCGCCGGGAGCGTCGCGCAGGCCGGCCGCCGCCTTCGCCAGGTCGATCGCGCTGCCGCCGCCCACGGCGGCGACCCAGTCGGCCGGCCCGGCCCGCAGACACAGGCGCAGGCGCTCGACGTCGTCGGTCGTCGGCTCGCCGCCGGCGTGTTCGTGGCAGGTGACGGCGATCCCGGCCGGCAGTGCATCCAAGATGCCGGCCAGCCGGCCGGAGGCGGCCAGCGAGCGGCCGTGCACGAGGACGCCGCGACGGCCGAAGGACGCCGCCTCGGCGCCCAGCCGCAGAATGGCGCCGTCGCCGGAAAGCGTGCGGGAAGGAAACAGGAGGGTGGCGGGAAGCAGGCTCACGCGTACTTGACGATGATCGCCGCGATCTCGAACCGCCATCTGGGCGGGCGTGCGGACCATGGCGCGTCAGCCGTGGTGCTGCTCGCACTCCTTGAGGATGTCGCCGGTGCGCGAGCAGCCGATGCGCGTGCAGCCGAGCGACTTGAACATCAGCAGCGAGCGCAGGTCGCGGATGCCGCCGGCGGCCTTGACCTGCACGTCCGGCCCGACGCGGTGGACCATCAGCGTGACGTCCTTGACCGTCGCGCCGCCCGACCCGAAGCCGGTGGAGGTCTTGACCCAGTCCACGGCCAGGTCCTTGCAGATCTCGCAGAGCCGGATCTTCTGCAGGTCGCTGAGGTAACAGTTCTCGAAGATCACCTTCAGCTTGGCGCCGTGGGCGTGCACCTCGGCCAGCGCGCCGCGGATCTCCTCGTAGACGTAGTCCCAGTCCTCGCTCACGACGGCGGAGATGTTGGCCACCATGTCCAGCTCGCGGGCGCCGTCGGTGAGGGCCTGCGTGATTTCGAAGAGCTTCGCGGACATCACCTGCGTGCCGTGGGGGAAGCCGATCACGGTGCCCGGCACGACGGGACTGCCCTTGAGGATCGAGGCGGCGTGCGGCAGGTAGCAGGGCATCACGCAGACGCTGGCGACACCCCACGAGAGCGCGTGGCGGCACGCCTCGTCCACGACCCCCGCGTCCAGGTTGGGCGTCAGCAGGGAGTGGTCAATCACCCGGGCGACTTCGCTGCGTGTGGCCATGGCGTTCTTCCTTCCTTCACGTCTGTCCCGTGAGGGCCTGGAGGCGTTCCCATTCGTCGAAATAGGCGGTCAGAAAGGCGGTCTCGGGCTGTTCGGCGAGGTCCATGATCAGTTCGCGGACGAGGGTCTGCTCGTCGTCGTACTGCTGCGCGTCGAACAAGCCGGCAAAGTGCGCCGCGCGCAGCCACACGAGGTAGGTGGTGAGGGCATCGTAGCAGTTGTAGCGGACGATGTCGGCGAGGCGGCCGTCGAGCCACAGCGGCGCGACCTCCTCGCCGTCGGCCTGAAACTTGCCGGGGATGCCGGAGAGCGTGGCGATCTCGTGCAGCGACACGTGGGCGCGGCTGCCCCAGCCGCCGAGGATCTCCATGAGGTCGAGGTGCCACTCGTTGTCGCGGTGGAAGTAATCCACGCCCTCCCACGGCTTGTCGGGGCGGCGGCAGAACTCGGGCGCGGCGAGTCCGAGCGCCACGCCGCGCTGCACGAGGATGCGCAGGTCGGCGCCGCGCGAATTGTAGCCCACGAGCTGCGGCCGGTGGCGGCCGAGCGCCTGGAGGAAGGTGCCGACGACGCGGGCCTCGTCGGCCTGGGCGGCGTCGGCCGGGTCGCGCGGCAGCCAGAGGAGGTTGAGCTTCACCTCGCCGTTGGCGCGCCGGCGCTGCACGGCGGCCACGGAGACGACGCGGCAGAGCACGGTCTTCAGGAAGGGACGCGGATCCTCGGCCGTGGCGCCGCCGCGCTTCCACATCGCGGCGAGCACGTCGCGGTCGGGCAGGTCGGCGGGCAGGCCGTACACGAGGCGACCGGCGCGCGGGTCGGGCACCCACTCGCAGTCAAAGGCCCACAGATGATCCTGGACGCTCCGTATCACGCCGGCACCCCGCGGAAACGCTTCGGCCCAACGCGGGCATGATAGTCGGATTCCGCGCGGCCCGCAAATGCAAACCTAGAACTTCGCCTCGGCGCCGAGGAGGAGGCGGCGGCCGGCGGCGCGGATGCTGCTGCCCGGCGCGGTGAGGTCGTACACGCGGTAGGATTCGTCCAGCAGGTTCCAGACGTTGAGCGTCAGCGTCAGGTGCGGCGCCACGGCCACGCGGCTGGTCCAGTCCAGCACGGCGTGGGCGTCGAGCTCGCGGGTGTTGGCGGCGTCGGCGTAGCGTTCGCCCTCGTAGCGCACCGCCAGACCGTGCCGCTGGCGGTCGGTGTGCCAGGCGATGCCGGCGCCGGCCTTGACCGGCGCCAAATTGTTGATCTGCCGGCCCCGCACGGAGGGGTCGGCGGCGGCCGCGATGCGGCCCTGCGTGAGGGCGAGGTCGGCGAAGACGCCGAAGCCGGCGCCGAGGCCGGCGTGCCCCTCGGCCTCGACGCCCTGCGTGTAGGCGCGGCTGGCATTGGCCTGCGTGAGGCCGCCGAACGGCGGGACGGTGGGGTCGAAGACGAAGTCGAAGCGGTCGCGGATGTCGTTGCGGAAGAGCGCCAGGCTCCAGCCGGCGTCCCGGCCGAGGTGCTGCCGCACGCCGGTCTCGTACGCGGTCAGGATCGTGGGCTTGAGCCCGGGATTGCCGACGATCGGCAGCGGAAATCCGCCGGCGTCGAAGAGCGTGCGGATGTAACGGTCGGAGAGGCCGGGCGTGCGGTAGGCGGTGGCGGCGGAGGCGTACCACTCCATGCCGGGCAGGACGCGGCAGAGCAGCGCGGCGCGCGGGCTGACGCGGCCGGCGAACTCCTCGTGCTTGTCGAAGCGCGCGCCGAGGGAGAGGACCAGCCGGTCGGTCAGGTCGAGGTCGCCCTCGGCGAAAAGCCCGGCCGCCCACTCGCTGCGGTCCAGGCGGCCGAAATCCTCGTTGTCGGCCGCGTCCCGGCGCAGGTCGCCGCCGAAGGCCAGCCGCAGTCCGTCGCGCGGCCGCAGCGTCTCCTGCACCTCGCCGCCGGTGGTGCGCAGGCGGTAGTCGCGCACCAGCACGGGATCGAGCGCCATCACGTCGTACACCGAGTGCTCGTACGTGTCGTAGGCCCGCACGGTCAGCTCCTCGCCGCGGCCGGAGTCCCAGCGGTGGCGCCAGGCGCCGTTGCCGAAGCTGCGCTCGACCGTGCGCGGTCCCTCGCGGTCGGTCCCCTCGCCCGTGTAGTAGCCGCCCTGGACGCGGAACAGGTCGTTGGGCCCGGCGGTCCAGCCGAGATTGGCGAAGATGTCCTCGGCGTCCCACTCGACCTCGCTGCCGCCGGCCACGGGCCGGTAGCCGCCGGTCCGGACATGGCCCGCGCCGGCGTAGAGGTCGAACGGCCCGAACTGCCCGCCGCCGGCCGCGCGGCCGGCAAAGGTCGCGTAGTTGCCGCCGGCGGCCGAGGCCTCGGCGAAGGGCTCGAGGCCGAGCCCGCTGCGCATGCGCACGTCCACCACGCCGCCGAGCGCGCCCGAGCCGTAGGCGCAGGAGCCGGGCCCCCGGATCACGGTCACCTGCTCGACGTTGCCCGGCGGCAGTTGCGCGAACTCGACGTTGCCCTGGAACGCCTCGTTGACGCGGCGGCCGTCCATGAGCACCAGCGCGCTCTTGCTCTGGTAGTCCCAGGCGAGGCCGCGCAGGTCGAACTTCACGCCCGCGCCCGGCAGGCCGTAGGACTCGCGCTCGGCGCCGACGATGCGGTCGAGCGCGCCGTCCAGGCTCGTGGCCCCGCTGGCCTCGATGTCCGGCCGGGCGACGGTCTGGGCGGACGCGGGCAGGTTGGTCAGCGGCAGTCCCAAGCGGCCGGCGGTGACGACGACCGGGGGCAGGCTGGACGGCGGCGGGTTGGTGCCGGCGGCGGCGGCCAGCGCGGCCAGGAGCAGGAAGGCGGGCAGCACGCGACAGGACGGGTTCTTCATGGTTGTGGAGTGGAACGCCGGCGTCGGGCGCGAGGTTCACCGGATCTGTCGGGCCTACGTTCCCGCCTCGCCCTCCGGGAACATCATCGCCGCGCCGAAGGCGGCCTGGAACTCGGGGTCGGCGCCCAGGTCCACGTGCACGCTGCGCCGCCGCAGCGCCTCGGCCCGGCCGCGCTCCTTCACGGAGAGCAGCGCCATCTTGGCGCCCATGGAGGAGGCGTTGCCGATGAAGCGCACGCGGTCGTGCGGCAGCGGCGGCAGCAGGCCGATGCGCTGGGCGTTGTTGCGGCGGATGAAATTGCCGAAGGCCCCGGCGAGCAGCACGGCGTCGAGGTCGCCGGCGGCCAGGCCGGCGCGCTTGAGCAGCGTGTCGACGCCGGCGCGGATGGCGCCGGAGGCGAGCTGGAGCTCGCGCACGTCGCGCTGGCGCAGGCAGACGGCCGGCCGGCCGTCGGCGGCGGGCGCGAGCACGAAGCGGAAGTCGCCGTTGTCCGCCGCGAGCCGGGCGGCGAGCGCCGGCGGCGTGCCGGCGGGCAGCTCCGCCGGCGCGGCGATGCGGCCGGTGGCGTCCAGCAATCCGTGCCGCAGCATCTCGGCGACGGCGTCGATCAGCGCCGTGCCGCACAGGCCGGCGGGCGCGACATTGCCGATGACGTTGAGGTGCAGGTCGCCGTCCTTCACCAGCACCTTCTCGATGGCGCCGGACGTGGCGCGCATGCCCTGGCCGATGCGCGCACCCTCGAAGGCCGGCCCGGCCGCCGTCGAGGCGCACAGGATCTCGCGGTCGGGACGCAGCAGCGCGATCTCGCCGTTGGTGCCGATGTCCACCAGCAGGGTGGGCTTGTGCAGGCGGTCGAACGCGGCGGCCAGCATGCCGGCCACGGTGTCGCCGCCGACGAAGCCGCCGACCTGCGGAAAAAGGTGCAGCCGCGCGGCCGGGTGGATCTGCAGGCCCACCGCCGCCACGGGCACGTCGAGGCTGCGCGCGAAGGCGGGCGTGAACGGCAGTTCGCCCAGCGCCGAGGGGTCGAGGCCGCAGGCAATCTGCTGCATGGTGGTGTTGCCGGCGAGCGTGGCGTTGTAGACGGACTCCGGCGCGATGCCGGCCTGGCGGCAGAGGTCGGCGACGATGCCGTTGAGCGAGTGGACGGCGGCGGCCTGCAGGTCGGCCAGGCGCGCGGAATCCTCGCGGACGCGCAGGATGCGCGCCAGGACGTCGTCGCCGAACGGGATCTGGCCGTTGAGCGTCGAGGCCACGGCGCACTCGCGGCCGGTGACGAGGTCGAGCAGCGTGCCGACCACGGTGGTCGTGCCGAGGTCGAAGGCCACGCCGTAGACGGCCGGCGGCGCGGCGGCGTCCTGCAGGTCGAGCAGGCGGCGGCCCTCGCGCACGGCGTGGACGCGCCAGCCGGCGCTCCGCAGGCGGCGGCCGAGCGCCGCGAAGAGCGCCGGGTCGGGTTCGGGCAGGGCGTCGAGCGCGGCGGCGAGGCGTTCGAGGTCGGGCCGGTCGTCCTCGCGCGCCGGCGCGGGCAGCGACAGGGTGGCGGCGGCGACAGCCGGGTCGAGCGCCACGGCGTGGCCGGCGTCGGCCGTCAGGATCTTCTGCGAATGCTCGAACATCGAGGCCGGCGGCACCTCGATCACGGCGTCGCTCTCGACCGTCGTGTGGCACGCCAGGCGCCAGCCGTCGCGCGCCTGGGCCGCGGTCAGCCGGTGACCGCGCAGTTCGCCGCCGGTGGTTCCCTCGCGCAGGCGCACGAGGCACTTGCCGCAGGTGCCGGCGCCGCCGCAGGGCGACAGCAGCACGAGGCCGGCGCGGCCGGCGGCCTCGAGGACGGTCGTGCCGGGCAGCGCGAAGACGGCACGGCCGGAGGGCTGGAAAACGACGCGGCACTGGCGGTCCGAACTCATCACGGCGCCGATGCTACCACACCCCGCCGCGGGCCAACAACCGCGCCGCGGGAAGCGCGGCCGCGCGCGGCTTGACTTTGCGGGATGGAGTGCGGACACTGCGGCACGACATGCCTCTGCACGAAACCAGCGTTCCGGAGCGGGCGATGCTCGTGCAGGTGATCTGCGGCCGGCGCGACGCCGCCGAGGCCGCGGACTCGCTGCAGGAACTCGAGCGCCTGGCCGACACCGCCGGCATCGAAGTCGCCGGCCAGCTCACCCAGCGCCGGCCGCGGCCGGACGGCGCCACGCTGCTCGGCGCGGGCAAGCTGGCCGACCTGCGCGCGGCCTGCGAGGACCGCGGCGCCAACCAGGTGCTGTTCGACAACGAACTCAACGCCGTCCAGGCCTACAACCTCACCAAGGCGCTGGAGCGCCGCGTCTTCGACCGCACCGAGGCGATCCTGCAGATCTTCGCGCGCCGCGCGCGCTCGGCCGAGGCGCAGACGCAGGTCGAACTGGCGCAGCTCGAGTTCCTGCTTTCGCGCATCCCGGTGCTCGAGGCGCAGCAGCGCTTCAAGGGCGGCATCGGCATGCGCGGACCGGGCGAGAGCCACCTCCAGCTCCGCAACGCGCCCATGCGCCGCCGCATCGCCGACTTGCGCAAGCGCCTGGCCGCGATCCAGGCGCGCCAGCGCCGCTCGCGCGCCAAGCGGCCGTGGCCGGTGGTCTCGCTGGTCGGCTACACCAACGCCGGCAAGTCCACGCTGCTCAACGCCCTCGCCGGCGCCGACGCCTACGTGGACGACCGGCTCTTCGCCACCCTCGACACCAAGACGCGCCTGGTGCGCCTCGGCGAGGGCCGGCAGATCCTGCTGACCGACACGGTCGGCTTCATCCGCCACCTGCCGCACGGCCTGGTGGCCTCGTTCCGTTCCACGCTCGACGTCGCCTGCCAGGCCGACCTGCTGCTGGTGGTGGTGGACGCCTCCCACCCGCGCGTGCAGGATCACGTCGACGTCTGCCGCGCGACGCTGGACGAGATCGGCGCCGGCGGCGTGCCCTCGCTGCTGGTGTTGAACAAGTGCGACCTGCCGGCCGCCGCGGAGACGGCGACGCACGCGGCCGAGCGCCATCCGCTGGCGATCCCCGTCTCGGCGCACTCGGGCCTCGGGCTCGACACCCTGCGCCTGGCGGTCGCCGAGGAACTCAAGCGATGCTGCACGTTGTGGCAACTCCCATCGGCAACCTCGGGGACCTGACCCCGCGCGCGCGGGAAGCCCTGGCGGCCGCCGACCTGGTCGCGTGCGAGGACACGCGCCGCACCTGGGCCCTGTTCAGCGCCCTGGGACTGCCGCGCCCCGAGATGCTCTCGTACCGCGAGGGCCGGGAGGAATCGGCCGGCGCGCGCATCGTCGCCGCCCTGCAGGCCGGCCGCGCGGTGGCGCTCTGCTCCGACGGCGGCTACCCGGGCATCAGCGACCCCGGCTACCGCCTCGTGCGGCGCGTGGCGCAGGCCGGCCTGCCGTTCGACGTCCTGCCGGGCGCGTCGGCGGTCGAGGTGGCGCTGGTGGCCTCCGGCCTGCCGACATCGAGCTACACCTTCAAGGGCTTCCCGCCGCGGCGGCCGGGCGCGTTGCGGCGCTTCTTCGAGGAGGAGCGCGCCGCGGCGCACACGCTGGTGCTCTTCGAATCGCCCTTCCGCGTGGGCGCGACGCTGGACGCGGCTCGCGCGGCGCTGGGAGACCGCGAGGCCGCGGTGTGCGTCGAGCTCACCAAGAAGCACGAGCGCGTGGCGCGCGGCTACCTGTCGGCGCTGGCGGCGCAGTTCGCCGGGCCGGTGCGGGGCGAGGTCACGATCGTCGTGGCCGGCGCGAACCCGAAGTTCAGCCGGACGGACGGAGCGGAGACGCCGGCGGAAGCGGCCGGCGCAACGGAGTAGCAGTCATGCGGACGGGAAGATCCTCCATGCATGGCGGGTGGCGGCGGCGGCACGGCGGGGGGCGGGGCCGCGCTTCCGGCCCGGCGGGCGGCGGACGGGCGCGGGGCGGAGGCTGCCTCGGTCTGCTGTTGCTGCTGGTCGCGGCTTTGGTGCTGCTGGTCGGCCGCGAGTTCGGCTGCTTCTCCGGCTACCGCGGCCTGTTCGAAATCGAAAGCGGACGGGTCAGCGTTCCGCCGGACGCCGCCGAACAGCCGGTCAACCCACCATCACCTGCCCGCCGGTGACCGGCAGCGCCTGGCCGGTCTCGTATTTCTGCTCCATCAGGTAGTAGAGCGCCGGCATCACGTCCGCCGCCGTGCAGCCGCGACCCATGGGCACCTTGGCCTCGTACGCGCGGCGCACGTCCTCCACGGTCCGGGCGCCCGGCACCTTGCCGGCCCGCAGGTACTGGACGAAGAGCCCCTTCACGGGGTCGGACCAGAGCGGGCCGTCCAGGAAATTGCCCGGGCAGATGGCGTTGACCTTGATGCCGTCGGACGCCAGTTCGAGGGCGAAGCTGCGGGTGAGGCCGAGGCCGCCGGCCTTGCTGCCGGCGTAGGCCGCGTTGCGCGCCGACCCCTCGAGGCCCGACTTGCTGTTGATCTGGATGATGTCGGCCCATGCCGCGGGGCAGGTGCGGTGCTGACGCGCCATGACCGGCGCCACGGCCCGCACGCAGAGGAAATACCCGCGGTAGTTCACCTGCGTCACGAGGTCGAAATCCATCACCGGCATGGAGGCCACGCCGCCTGCGCGGACGATGCCGGCGTTGGCGACCAGCAGGTCGATCCCGCCGTGCGCCTCGACGACCGCGACGACGCCTGCGTCCACCGAGTCCGGGTCGGTCACGTCCATGCGCACGCCCGTGGCCGCTTCGCGGCCGTGCTCCGCATTGATCTCCGCCGCGGCCGCGGCCGCTCCCGCGGCGTTCACGTCCGCCAGCGCGACCCAGGCGCCCTGCCGGGCCAGGTCGGCGGCGATGTCGCGGCCGACCCCCTGCGCCGCGCCGGTCACGAGTGCGACCCGGCCGGCCGCCCGGCCGGAAACGGCGGCGAATTCGGCCGTCACCGTGCCCAGCCCGGCCAGGCGCACCGGCCCGCCGTCGCCCGGCACGGCCCGCCGCAGCGCCGCCGCCAGCACGGCCTCGTCCGCCGCGTCCACGGCCGCCCCGGCGCCCGGGCCGGCCGCCAGCCGCAACCGCGGCAGCCGTCCGTCGCGCGCCAGCACGCCGCGCAATACCGGAAGCACTCGCGTCGTCATCATGGGTCGCCTTTCCTGCCGGTTCCTTTCCTGCCGGTTGACGCCATCCGCCGCGTACGATACTATATTTGGTCCTGTTGCAGGTAGTCCGATTCACGAAGAGGTCTGGTGTCCATGGCGACCACGAAGAAGACAGCGCCCAAATCGGCTAAACGCACGAAGCCCGCCGCCCGGCCGGCCGCTTCCCGAACCGTCCGCGCCCCCCGTCCCGGCGTCAGGCCGCCGGCGCCGGCGCCGGCCCGACGCCCGGCCGGCAAGGCGCCCGCGGCCGCGTTGCGCAAGCCCCTGCCGCGGCCGACGCGCTTCAGCGACAAGGACCTGGACCAGTTCCGCCGGGAGCTGCTGGCGCTGCGCGACCGCCTGACCGGCCAGGTTGCCCGCATGCGGCAGGACTCGCTCAAGCGCGACGACGAGGTCAATCCCGAGGAGGACGGCACCGACGCTTTCGACCGTCTCTTCGCGCTCGAGCGCGCCGGCAGCGACCAGGACATCATTTTCACGATCGACGAGGCGATCCGCGCGATCGACGAGGGCAAGTACGGCGTCTGCGAGGGCTGCAGCAGCCTGATCGAGAAGCCGCGCCTGCATGCCCTGCCGTTCGCCAAGAACTGCATCCGGTGCCAGTCGGAGATGGAACGCGGCCGCAACGGGTCCGGGCCGCGGCGCCCGCTGCCGTAAGCCGCATGCAACTCTCCCGCCCGCGTCCGCAGGCCGTGGCCGGCGCGCTCGTCGCGCTGGGAATCGCGGCGCTGGACCAGGGATCCAAGCTCGCGTTGCGCCGTGCCTTTCCGGGCGAGGGAGGCGGCTTCCCGGTCCTGGAAGGGTTCCTCGACATCCGCCACGTGCGCAACACCGGCGCGGCGTGGGGCGTGCTCGCCGGCTTCCAGACCTTCCTGATCGTCTTCTCGCTGGTCATGCTCGTGCTGCTCCTGCGTCACCGGCAGGCGCTGCTCGGCAACCTGCCGCGCCGCTGGCTGGTGGTCGGGCTGCTCGTTGGCGGCATCGTCGGCAATCTGGTGGACCGCGTCTGGCTGGGGTACGTGGTGGACTTCATCGACTGCCACTGGGGCCGGCACCATTTCCCGGCCTTTAACGTGGCGGACGCCTCGATCTGCACGGGCGTCGGCCTCTTCCTGCTGCTGCACGCGCGGACCGGGCGTGCGGGAAAGCCGCCGGGCGGCGGCGCGTGACGGAGCGCCGGCCATGCACGCGCGCCACGCCTGGTTCCTGATCGGCCCGACCGCGGCGGGCAAGACGGCGGTGGCGCACCGGCTCGCGCTGCGCGGCGGCACGGCCGTGCTCTCGGCCGACGCCATGCTCGTGTATCGCGGCATGGACGTCGGCACGGCCAAGCCCACGGCCGCCGAGCGCCGGGAGGTCCGCTATTTCGGCATTGACCTGGCCGACCCGGACCGGCCATTCAGCGCCGGCGCCTGGCTGGAACGGGTGCGGGCCGAGCTGGCGGACGGCCCGTGGGGCCGCGCGCCAGCCGACCCGCTGGCGCCGGACGCGCTGCTGGTGGCGGGCGGCACGGGCCTCTACGTCCGCGCGCTGACGGCGGGCCTGGATGCCGCGCCCGCCGATCCGGCCCGCCGGCGCCACTGGCAGGCGCGCCTGGCCGCCGAGGGCCTGCCCGCGCTGGCCGCCGAGCTGGCCCGCCGCGCGCCGGATTTCCGGCTCGCGGACGCGCAGAACCCGCGCCGCGTGATCCGCGCCCTCGAACAGCTCGACGCCGGGAAGGCACCCGCGGCCGCAGGCCTCTCCGCGCGGCCGGCAGCGGTCGGCCTGCGCCTCGCCCGGCCGGCCCTGCACGCCCGCATCCTCGCCCGCGTCCGCCGCATGTTCGATGACGGCCTGCTCGACGAGGTCGCCGCCCTCCGCCAGCGCTACCCGGCGTGGGGCCACTCCCACGCGTCCAAACGTGCGGGAGAGGCCGCATCCCCGGGAAGCGACGGCGGCTGCACCGCCCGCCAGGCCATCGGGTACGCCGAGGCGTGCGCCGTGCTGGACGGCCACCTCACGGTCGAAATGGCCGCCGAACGCATCGCCGCCCGCACGCGCCAGCTTGCCAAGCGCCAGGAAACGTGGTTTCGTCACCAAACCGACGCCGCCTGGATCGACGTCGGCCCGGACGAACCCGCCGATGCCGTCGCCGAGCGCGTGCTCGCCGCCTGGAGGGAACATGGACCCACGCCCATCCGCGTTGCGTGATCCCGGCGCCCCCTACCCGACCGCGGCCGTCCCGGTCAAACACCTGCCGCCCGAACTGCGGCCGCGCGAGGAGCTCGCCCGCCGCGGCGCCGAGCACCTGTCGGACGACACGCTCCTCGCCATCCTGCTGCGCAGCGGCCGGCACGGGCGCAACGTCGCCGAGCTCAGCCGCGACCTGCTGCAGGCGTTCGGCGGCCTGGCGGCGCTCTCCCGCGCCCACTTCGAGGAGATTCTGGCCCGGAAGATCCGCGGCGTCGGCCGCGTCAAGGCCATGGAGATCGCCGCCGCGCTGGAGCTGGGCCGCCGCGCCTGCGGCCACCTGCCCGTCGAGCCGCCGCTCCTGCGCGACCCGGACAGCGTCGCGCACCTGCTCCAGCCGCTCGCGCGCCTCGAACAGCAGGAGGTCTTCTGGGCGCTGCACCTGGACACCAAGAACCGCCTGATCGGCCGGCCGGTGGCGGTCTCGCGCGGCCTGCTCGACGCCAGCCCGGTCCATCCGCGCGAGGTCTTCAAGCAGGCCTTCTCCCACGCCGCCGCCGCCGTGATCCTGGCGCACAACCACCCGTCCGGTGACGTCACGCCCTCGGCCGAGGACATCCGCGTCACGCGCCAGCTCGTGGACGCCGCGCGCGTCGTGGGCATCCGCGTCCTCGACCACGTGATCCTGGGCCGCGAGGCGCCCGGCCGCCCGGGGCACCTCAGTCTCCGGGAGAAGGCGCTCGTGTCGTTCGACGGGGCGTGATGCGCCGCCGCTCAGCGCGCCAGCGGCGCGAGGGCGGCGTGGAGCGCCAGGTACTCGGCGTAGACCGCGTCGTACATCCGCACGCGCGCCGGGTCGGGCGAAGCGCGCGTGGCCGGGTCGAGTCGCACGAACTGCGCGCACAGCTCCTCGATCGTCGTTGCCGCGCCGGCCGCGCGGTCGGCGCACCACATGGCCTGCAGCACCGCGCCCATGGCGCCGGCCTCGGCGCCGGCCGCCGGGCAGATCACCGGGCAGCCGAAGATGTCGGCCACGATCTGCCGCCAGACGCGGCTCTTCGCGCCGCCGCCCACGAGCCGGATCTCGCCCGGGGCCACGCCCCGGCGCCGGAGCACGTCCAGGCCGTAGCGCAGGCCGAGCGTCGCGCCCTCCATGGCGGCGCGGCAGACGTTGGGCCGCGTGAAGTTGGTGCCCGAGAGGCCGGACAACGTGGCGCGAGCCCGGGGCAGCGGCGGCGTGCGCTCGCCGCCGAAGTACGGCAGCAGGCGCAGCCCGCCGGCGCCGGCGGGCGCGGCCGCGACGTCGGCGTCGAAGTCGGCGACCTCCCGGCCGAACAGCGCACGCGTCAGCTCGGTGGCGACGGTGACGTTCATCGTGCAGACCAGCGGCAGCCAGCCGCCGGAACTGGAACAGAAGGCGGCAAGTTCTCCCCGCGGGTCCACCACCGGCCGGTCGGCGAAGGCATAGATCGTCCCGGACGTGCCGAGGCTGCAGGTCACGACGCCGGGGACGACGTTGCCCGTGCCGATGGCGGCCATCATGTTGTCGCCGCCGCCGGCGCTGACGAGCGTGGCGGCCGGCAGGCCGAACTGCGCCGCGATCTCCGGCCGCAGCCGCCCGTGGGCCGCGTCCGGCGCGATCAGTTCCGGCAGCGCTGCGGCCAGGCGGCCGGTCGGGTCGATGGCGGCCAGCATCTTGCGCGACCACTTGCGGCGGCGCACGTCGAAGTAGGCCGTGCCGGAGGCGTCGCCGGCTTCCGTACGGCGTCCGCCGGTGAGCCAGAAGTTCAGGTAGTCGTGCGGCAGGAGCGCCGCGGCGAGGCGGTCGAAGAGCGCCGGCTCGTGGCGCTGGAGCCACAGCACCTTGGAGGCGGTGAAGCCGGCGGCGACGGCGTTGCCGGTGGCGGCCACGACCTTCCGCGGCCCGCCGGCGGCGGCGGAAATGGCCTCGCACTCCGCGACCGTCTCCGTGTCGCACCACAGCTTGGCCGGCCGCAGCACGCGGCCGCCGGCGTCGAGCGGCACAAAGCCGTGTTGCTGGCCGGAAACGCCGATGGCGGCGACCTCGGCGGCGCGCACGCCCGGCGCGGCGAGGCACTGCCGCAGCACCGCCGTGGCGGCGGCGATCCACCACTGCGGCTCCTGCTCGCGGCGGCCGGCATCGGTGGCGATCAGGTCGTGCGGTGCGCCGGCCGCGGCCAGGACGCGCCCCGCGTCGCGTCCGAACACGATCGCCTTCGTGCCCTGCGTGCCGTTGTCGATCCCGATGTAGAGCCGCTCGGCCATGGCCGCCTCCGTCCGCCGCGCGCCGCGCACGGACGGGGCGAAGGTAGCAGACGCGGGAGCGGCGGGCAAGCCGGGCATCCGGACCGCTGCGGAACGGTGACGATGCCTAAGATAGTTGGGTATCATCCGCGCTCCGCGCGGGCGTCCGCGGCCGGAAGGGGTGCTTGCCAAACCGGGACCGTTCTGCTGTCATGGCGGCTCCGGCAGACGAACAGGGCGGAGGACGGTCATGGGCACGTTGCGCATCGGAGTGCTGGGATCGGGCGCGGGGTCGAACATGCAGTCGCTCCTGGACGCCATTGCCGCGGGCCGGCTGGACGCGCGGGTGGTGTGCGTGCTGAGCGACGTGGCCGGCGCGGGCATCCTCGAACGCGCGCGGCGGCACGGCGTGCCGGCCTTCCACCTGGACGCGGCGCCGTTCAAGACCAAGCTCGACGGCGAGGCGGAGCAGCGCTGGATCGGGACGCTGCGGGAGCACGGCGCGGACACGATCGCGCTGGCCGGCTTCATGCGCATGGTGAAACGCGGCCTGCTGCAGACCTTTCCGCAGCGCGTGCTCAACATCCACCCGGCGCTGCTGCCGGCGTTCCCGGGACTCCGGGCCTGGGAACAGGCGCTGGCCTACGGCGCCAAGGTCACCGGCTGCACCGTGCACTTCGTGGACGAGGGCATGGACAGCGGGCCGGTCGTCGTGCAGCGCAGCGTGCCGGTGCTGCCGGGCGACACGCCGGCGACGCTGCACGCGCGCATCCAGGAGCAGGAGCACCGGGCCTACCCGGAGGCGCTGCAGCTCCTGGCCGCCGACCGCCTGCGCGTGAACGGCCGCGTCGTCGCGATCCTGCCGGTCTGAGACGGAAGGGCGGCAAGACGGCAGGGGGATCATCAGGGAGCGGGCAGGTGGCGGGGCGCCTCCGCTGCGCTGGTCGTCAGCACGGCCAGCGCCACGATGGGCGCGCTTGGCGATGCGAACCGCGCGCGTCGCTTCTCTGCATCCGCACTGCCGGGCGGCGACGAGGTGGATCTTGGCTACGGCACGGCGGGCCCGGACGGGGGCGCGGCGTCCGCCGCGTCCTCGGCCTCGACGACGCTGACCGAGGTCAGCGTGTCGCCCTCCTCGAGGTCGATCAGGCGCACACCCTGCGTGTTGCGGCCGATGATGCGCAGATCGCGCACCGGCGCGCGCACCATCATGCCGTTGGCCGTGACCATGATCACGGATTCCCCCTCGCGCACGGCGTGCGCGGCCACAACCCGGCCGTTGCGCTCGGAGGTCTGGATGCCGATAACGCCCTTGCCGCCGCGGCCCTGCAGGGGGAATTCGTCGAATGCCGTGCGCTTGCCGTAGCCGTTGGCGGTCGCCAGCAGGAACGTGGCGCGGGGATCCACGACGTCGAGACTGCACACGCGGTCGTCGCCCTCCAGCTTGATGCCGCGCACGCCCGTGGCGCCGCGGCCCATGTCGCGCACCTGCCGCTCGGGAAAGCGGATGGTGATGCCGCTGGCCGTCGCCAGCATGACCTCGTCGGCGCCGCCGGTCAGGCGCACCTGGATCAGGCGGTCGCCCTCCTCGACGTTGAGCGCGATGATGCCGGAGGCGCGCACGTGGCGGTAGTCGGCCAGGGCCGTCTTCTTGACCACGCCGCGCGCGGTGGCGAAGAAGACGTTCTGGTCCTCGCGGAACTCGCGGATGCGCAGCATGGCCGCGACCTTCTCGCCCTCCTGGAGCTCGAGCAGGTTGACGATCGCCTTGCCCGGCGACGTGCGCGCGGCCTCGGGGATCTCGAAGGCGCGCTCGGCGTAGACGCGGCCGGCGCTGGTGAAAAAGAGCATCGTGTCGTGCGTGGCGGCCAGGAAGAGGGTTTCGACGAAATCCTCCTCCTTGGTGACGACGCCGGTGACGCCCTTGCCGCCGCGCCGCTGCTCGCGGTAGGTGTCGAGCGGCACGCGCTTGATGTAGCCCTTGTGGCTGAGGGTCACGACGCAGGGCTCGTCGGCGATCAGGTCCTCGATGTTGACCTCGTCCTCGACCGGCACGATCTCGGTGCGGCGCGCGTCGGCGTAGCGCTGCTTGAGGTCGGCGAGGTCGGCCTTGATCAGGCCGAGGATGCGCGCCGGATGCGCGAGCAGGTCCTGCAGGTCGGCGATGCGCGCGAGCAGTTCGCGGTGCTCGGCGGCGACCTTGTCGCGTTCGAGGCTCGTGAGCTGGTACAGGCGCATGTCGAGGATCGCGTCGGCCTGGCGCTCGCTGAAGCCGAACTGCGCGATCAGCCGCCCGCGCGCCTCGTCGCGGCCGCTGGCGGCGCGGATCGCGGCCACGATCTCGTCCAGGCGGTCGAGCGCCAGCAGCAGGCCCTCGACGATGTGCCGCCGCGCCTCGGCCTTGGCGAGCTCGAAGCGCGCGCGGCGCGTGAGCACCTCGAAGCGATGGTCCACGTAGCAGCGGATCAGATCCTTGAGGTCCATGACCTTCGGCCGGCCGTGGTCGAGCGCCAGCATGATGGCGCCGAAGGTCATCTGGAGCTGCGTGTGGCGGTAGAGGTTGTTGAGCACCACCTGGCCGATGGCGCCGCGCTTGAGCTCGATCACGACGCGCACGCCGGCGGCGGAGCTCTCGTCGCGGATGTCGGCGATGCCCTCGATGATCTTGTTGTTGACCAGCTCGGCGATGTGCTCGATCAGGCCGGCCTTGTTGACCGTGTAGGGGATGGCGGTGACCAGCAGGATCTCGCGGTTCTTCTCCTCCACGATCTCGGCGCGGCCGCGCACGACGAGCTGTCCGCGGCCGAGCTTGTACATGGCCTCGATCTGGCGCGTGCCGCAGATCGTGGCGCCGGTGGGGAAGTCCGGCCCGCGGATGAACCGCATCAGGTCGTCCACGGTGCAGTCCGGGTGGTCAATGGCGTGGGCGATGCCGTCGGCCAGCTCGCCGAGGTTGTGAGGCGGGATGTTGGTGGCCATGCCCACGGCGATGCCGGTGGAGCCGTTGAGCAGCAGGTTGGGCACGCGGCCGGGCAGCACGCGTGGCTCGAGGAACTCCTCGTTGTAGTTGGGAGCGAAGTCCACCGTGTCCTTGTCGAGGTCCTCCAGCAGGTCCTCGGCCAGGCGGTTCATGCGCACCTCGGTGTAGCGCATGGCCGCGGGCGGGTCGCCGTCCAGCGAGCCGAAGTTGCCCTGGCCGTCCACGAGCGGGTAGCGCATCGAGAAGTCCTGCGCGAGGCGCACGATCGTGTCGTACACGGCCTGGTCGCCGTGGGGATGGTACTTGCCGATCACGTCGCCGACGACGCGCGCCGACTTCTTGTAGGGCTTGTGGTGGACGTTGCCCAGTTCCTGCATCGCGTACAGCACGCGGCGGTGCACCGGCTTCAGCCCGTCGCGGGCGTCGGGCAGGGCGCGGCCGACGATGACGCTCATCGAGTAGTCGATGTACGACGAGCTCATCTCGTCTTCGATGTTGATATGCCCGGTGCCGTCGCCGTTCAGGCCCGGGTTGGGGGGATTGTCCATGTCACTTGCCTGTCGTCGTCGCCCGTGAACGGAACACCGCCCCACGGCCGGCCGTGCGGGCGGTGTTCGCGGTCGCAATCCCGCTGGCGGTCCGTCACCGGCCGGCCGCGGGCTTCACGTAGACGTGGATGTCGGGGTTGCAGGAACGGTCCGCGTGCTCGCCTCTCAGATGCGCGGACAGGCGGCTGAGCCCGAGTTCCGTCAGGTCGGCCAGCACGCCGTCCACCGTGGCCGCCATCGGAAAGCCCGCCGCCCCCTTCGCGTCCGCGGCCAGCGAGGCCAGCGGCGACTGCTGCTCGCGCGACGCGGCGGCCGCGGCGACGAACTCGCGGGCTGTGCCCGTGAAGATCACCCGCAGCCAGTTGCCTTCGGGGTTGGTGGTCCCGGCCTGGATCGACCAAGTGCGCGTGAAGGGATTGAACTTGTACTGGGCCTCCGGAACATCGCACGGAATGCTCTTGGCGACCACCAGCATGCGGTCGTCGGCCTGCAGCGCCGGCGCCGACTGGCCCGCCCACAACCCCTTCCAGGACGGCTTCGGGTGCGCGTCTCCCGCCGCCGGCGGCGGCAGCGTGATCGTCGTCTCGAGCACGAGATTGGAGTCGGTCATGCCGGCCTGGGCCAGTGCGCCGCCCAGCACCTCGACCGAGGAGGACTCCACGTGCATCAGGTCCTCCGAATTCTGATCTGCCGCCGTCGGCGCCGTCTGACATCCCGCGGCCAGCAGCAGAACCGCCAGGCCGCCGCCAAGAAGAACGATCCTAGTCTGCACGCCTCCTCCTTTCGGATCGCACCGCGATCCGGCGGCATCCGTGAACGCCGCGCCATTGAACAACGGGTAGAGTATACGCTTTCGGGCGGCTGCGGACAAGTGCACGGTTGCGCCGTTGCGCCGGTCTGGGGCCGGTACGCGAGTATGCACCCGCCCGGCGAACGGACGGCGTGCCGCACACTCCCGGCAACCTCTGCTTGCCGCCGCGCGGCCTTTTCTGCCACAGTCTCTACTGCAAACCGGATTCTGGCATGCGGCCTGCAGACCACCTCCCATCCGGCCCAAAGTTCCGACTACTGACTTCTGAACGCCTCCCATGCCCTCCCCCCACATCTTCGTCACCGGCCTCGGCGCCGTCACCCCGCTCGGTTTCTCCGTGGCCGGGACCTGGTCGGCCCTGCTGGCCGGCCGGGACGCGGTCGGGCCGTTCGACCTGTTCGACCTTGGCGGCCTGGCCTGCAACCGCGCCGGGCAGATTCGCGGCTACAGCCCGCCGCCCGCCATCCTCGAAGCCGGCGCCCACGACCGCGCGCTCGGGTTCGCCGCCGGCGCGTGCCTGGAAGCTCTGGGGAAAAGCGGAATGCGGAATGCGGAATGCGGAGTGCGGAGTGCGGAATGCGGAACGTGGAGCGCGGAGTGCGGAATCGTGACGGCCACCAACTTCGGTTCGCTCGACCGCGGCGAATGCGCCCTCGTGCCGGCCGCCGGAGAGCCGCCGTCCAGTCTGCCGCCGGACACCTGCCGCGACCGCATGGCCGGCGCCGGCGCCGACCTGCTGGCGCGCGCCCTCGGCCTCGGCGGACCGCGCGCGACCGTCACGCTCTCCTGCGCCGCCGGCGCTGCCGGCCTCGCCTTGGCCGCCGGGATCCTCCGCCGCGGCCGCGCGGAGCGCATGCTGGTGGTCGGCTACGACGCCCTCTCGCGCTTCGCCTGGAGCGGCCTGTGCGCCCTGCGCACCATGGCGCGCGACTGGGTGCGGCCGTTCGACCGCAACCGCTCCGGCACCATCTTCAGCGAGGGCGCCGCCGCGCTGCTGCTCGAAACCGGGTCCGCCTGCCGCCGCCGCGGCGCCGCACCGCTCGCCGAACTCGCCGGCTGGGGCGCCAACAACAACGGTTACCACATGACGGCCCCGGCCCCGCGCGGCGCCGGCTCGGCTCAGGTCATGCGCCAGGCCCTGGCCCGCGCCGGCCTGCCGCCCGAAGCGATCGACCATTTCAACGCCCACGGCACCGGAACCAGGCCCAACGATCTCACCGAGTCGCAGGCCCTGGCCGACGTCTTCGGTGCGCACGCGGCCGCCATCCCCGTCACCTCGGTCAAGGGCAGCCTCGGCCACATGCTGGGCGCCGCCGGCACGGTCGAGGCCGTCGCGTCCGTGCTCACGCTCCGCGACGGCGTGATCCCGCCCACCACCCATTTCGAGACCCCCGACCCCGAGTGCCCTGTGGACCTCGTGGCCAACGCCCCGCGCGAGGTGCAGGCGCGGTGCGTGCTCTCCAACTCCGCCGGCATCGGCGGCTGCAACGCGGCGGTGATCTTCCGGCGATGTGACGGTTGACGAACCGCGGTGAGCAAACCCCATGGATGATCCGGTTGTCATCTCCGGCATCGGCGTGCTGTCCGCCCTGGGCGTCGGCGTCGAGGAAACCGCCGCCGCCCTGCGCGAGGGCGCGGGCGCGCTCGCGCCGTCCGAACGCGGCCGCCCGCCGGAGGGCGCCACGCCGCTGGCCGGCGAGGTGCCGCCCTTCCGCCTCGAGGAGTTCGTGCCGTCGCCCAAGGCCTACCTCGACCGCAACAGCGAGCTGCTGCTCGCCGCCTGCGGCCTCGCCCTGCGCCACGCCGGCCTCGACCCCGCCGCCCTCGCGCCCGAACGCAGCGGCATCCTGGTCGGCACGGCCTGGAGCGGGCAGGACACCATGTCCGCCTTCTTCGCCGACTACGTCCAGAAGGGCCCCCGCCTGGTCAAGCCGTTCCTCTTTCCGCACGCCTACTTCAACACGGCCGTCAGCCTGGCGGCGATCGAATGGTCGCTCCGCGGCCCCCACCAGGCGTTCGCCTCCGGCCGCGCGGCCGCGGCGCAGGCGCTGATCGAGGCGCACGACCTGCTCGCCGACGGCGAAGCCGACGTGCTGCTGGCCGGCGGCTGCGAGGCGCTCGGACCCGCGCTCGTCCGCGCCCTGGCCGCACTCGGCTGGCTGGCGCCCGCGTCGCAGACCGCCGGCCCGCGCGTCTTCGACCGCCGCCGCGACGGGCTCGTGCCCGGCGAAGCCGGAGCCGTGCTCGTGTTCGAGCGCGCCAGCCGCGCCCAGGCCCGCGGCGCGCCGCCGCTGGCCGTGTTCCGCGGCGGCGCGTACGGTGCGGCGCCGGACGTCGCCGACGCCGCCTCCGCCGCCTGCCGCCAGGCCCTCGACGCGGCCGGCGTCGCCCCCAGCGACCTGGCCCTGGTCTGCGCCTCGGCCAACGGCTTCGGCCCGCTCGACGACGGCGAAGCCGAAGCCCTGCGCCGCGTGCTCGGCGGCGCGGCCGTGCCGGTCTGCGCGCCGGCCGCCCTGTGCGGCGACACGCAGGGCGCCTGCGCCGCGCTGCACGCCGCCCTTTCCCTGCTCCTGCGCGCCGACGGCCGCGTGCCGCCCGTGCCCGGCCTCGAGACGCCGGCGCGGCCCGGCCCCGCCTTCGTCACCGGCGCGCCGGCGGCCGTTCGCCCCGGCCCGGTGCTCGTGCTTGCCGCCGATCCGGCCGGTTCGGCGGCGGCGTTTGTGCTAGGATGACAACCGTGGACCCCGCCACCTGCCACGCGCGCATGCTCACGATCCGCTTCTTCGAGGAGGCGGTCGAAAGGCTGTTCCATGAGGGCCGCATCGGCGGCACAGCCCACACCTGCATCGGCCAGGAGGCCGTGGCGGTCGGCGTGGCCGCCGAACTGCAGCCGCAGGACGCCCTGACGAGCACCCACCGCGGCCACGGCCACTTCCTCGCCCGCGGCGCCGACCCGAACCGCCTGATGGCCGAGCTCTTCGGCCGCGCCACCGGCTACTCCCGCGGCCGCGGCGGCAGCCAGATGATGATGGACGTCGGGCTCGGATTCTACGGCGCCAACGGCATCACCGGCGGCAGCATCCCCTTTGCCGCCGGCCTGGCGCTCGAGTCCCAGCGCCGCGCCGCCGGACGCGTCGTGGCCTGCCTCTTCGGCGACGGCGCCTCCAACCAGGGCGTGTTCCACGAAACGCTCAACCTCGCCTCGCTCTGGAAGCTGCCGATCGTCTTCGTCTGCGAGAACAACGGCTACGCGATGTCCACCTCGCTGCGCCGCGGCCTGGCCAACCCGCACGTCGTCGAGCGCGCCGCCGCCTACGCCATGGCCTCCGGCCACGCCGACGGCAACGACCTGAACGCCGTGCGCCAGGCCATGGCCGCGGCCGCGGCCCACGCGCGCGCCGGCCGCGGCCCCTGGCTGCTCGAATGCCGCACCTACCGCCTGGCCGGCCACTCGCGCGGCGACAAGCGCGAGTACCGCCATGCCGACGAGGAGAGCGAGGCCTGGCGCAACGAGCCGATCGCGCGCTACGAGGCCTTTCTGCGCGGCCAGGGCCTGCTCGACGACGCCGCCCGCGCCGCCCGCCACGACGACGCGCACCGGCGCGTGGCCGACGCCGTCGCCTTCGCCGAGTCCAGCCCCCTGCCCGACCCCGCCGCCGTCGCCGAGGGGGTCTTCGCATGAAGACCGCCACCTGCACGCAGATGCTGCGCGACACGCTGGCCGACGCCATGCGCCGCGACCCGCGCATCTTCCTGCTCGGCGAGGACATCGGCGCCTACGGCGGCGCCTTCGGCGTCACGCGCGGCCTGCTGCGCGAGTTCGGCGCCGAGCGCGTGCGCGACACGCCGATCTCCGAGCAGGCGCTGGTGGGCGTGGCCATCGGCGCCGCCGCCGCCGGCGCCCGCCCCGTGGTCGAAATCATGTTCATGGACTTCATCGCGCTGGCCGCCGACCAGCTCGTCAACTTTGCGGCCAAGCTGCGCTACGTCTACGGCCTCGGCTGTCCGCTGGTCGTGCGCGCGCCGTGCGGCGGCGGCCGCGGCTACGGCGCCACGCATTCGCAGTCGCTCGAACGGCTCTTCACCGGCGTGCCGGGCCTGCGCATCGCCGCGCCGGCCACCGCGGCCGACGCCTCGGCGCTGCTGCAGACCGCGCTGCGGGGCGAGGACCCGACGATTTTCCTCGAACACAAGCTGCTCTACCCGATGCGCTGGGAACTGCCCGAGGGCCTGCCGCCCGCGCTGCCGTTCGGGCACGCGCGCGTGGCGTGCGAGGGGCGCGACGTGACGATCGTGGCCTGGTCCGGCATGGTGCCGCCGGCCGAGGCCGCGGCCGCGGCGCTGGCGGCCGAGGGCGTGTCGGCCGAGGTGATCGATCTGCGCACGCTCTGTCCGCTCGACGCCGGGACGGTGCTCGCCTCCGCGCGCAAGACGGCGCGCGTCGTGGTCGTCGAGGAGGGCCCGCGCACCGGCGGCTTTGCGGCCGAGGTGGCCTGCCGCGTCTTCGAGGCGGCCTACGACTGCCTGGACGCGCCGATCCGGCGCGTCACCTGCCCCGACTGCCCGATTCCCGCGGCCCGGACGCTGGAAGCCGCCTGCCTGCCCAACGCCGCGACCATCGCCGCCGCCGCCCGCGCCCTCGTCGGCGGCGACTGATCCCCCGGGCAGTTGGATGCGTTCGCGAAAACCGCCACCCGGGAAGCCGCGCGGGGAGATTGACGGCCGAGGGGCGGGCGGGCTAATATGATGCGTTTTCGACGCGAAGGAGCCGCCTCGTGAACCTCGAACTGCTCGACAAGGCCAAGACCCGCGTGCCCAGCGTGCCCGTGCTCGTCAACCTGGTTTCCAAGCGGGTGCGGCAGCTCAACGCGGGCATGCACCCGTTCGTGAAGCCCCTCACGCCCGACGAGGACCGGCTCGACGTCGTCCTGCGCGAGATCGCGGAAGGCAAGATCATCGCCGAGGTGGATTTCGACGCCATCGCCCGCGGCAAGGAGAAGCGGGCCAAGTGGCTGGAGTGACGGCCGGCCGGCCGCCGGCCGGCCCGGGCCGCGACCCATGGGACAGGCTGGCCAGAACCCGCGGGGCGCCCGCAACCTGACGGTCAACCGCAAGGCCACGCACGATTACCACGTGCTGGAGAGACTGGAGGCCGGGATCGAGCTGCTGGGCACGGAGGTCAAGGTGGTCCGCAACGGCGAGGCCGGGCTGACCGGCGCCTACGCGAAGGCCGCGAACGACGGCGTGTACCTGCATCAGGTCTCGATCCCGCCCTACGCGTTCGGCAACCGCTTCAACCACGACACACTGCGCACGCGCCGGCTGCTGCTGCACCGCGGCGAAGTCCGCCGGCTGCGGGCGCAGCAGGAGCAGAAGGGACTGGCGCTGATCCCGCTGCGGCTCTATCTGACGCCGCGCGGACTCGTCAAGGTGGAGCTGGCGGTCTGTCGCGGCAAGCGCCAGCCGGACAAGCGCGAAACCATCCGCCGCCGCGAGGCGGACCGCGACGCGTCGCGGGACATGGCCCGCCACTGGCGGGCCTAGGCACACCGGAAGGAGACCGCCATGTGGGAACGCGGGCTCAGTCTCACGCACATCCTGATCTTCGTGCTGATCCTGATTCTGCTCTTCGGCGCGCGGCGCATCCCGGACATCGCGCGGTCGCTGGGCCGCAGCATCGGCGAGTTCAAGAAGGGCCGCGAGGAAGGCGAGCGCGAGGCGCGCGAGGCGGCGGCGAAGAGGGCCGAACGCCAGGACGGCACGAAGGACGAGCCCAAGGCCTGAGGGCCGGGGCTACTTCACGATCACCGGGTTGGTCCCGCCGCCGCTGATGGTCAGGGGCGCCGGCGGCGCCAGCGTGTTCGCCTGGTCGAAGAGCGAACGCGCGCCCCGCCCGTCGTACCGGTCAATCACGCCTTCCAGCCGCTTGGCCAGAACGTCCCAGGAGGTGTCGCGGTGGGCGGCGCGCAGCGCCTCGAGCAGCGCCCTGGCCTCGGGCTTCTTGCCGGCCGCCGCCAGGCACGTCGCCTCGCCCAGCACCACCTGGGGCAGCAGGTAGCTCTTCGGGTTCTTCTCCTGGAACGCGCGGAAGGCCGCGAGCGCCTCGTCCTGGCGGTCGAGCGCCGACAGGGCGTAGGCGCGGCCGACGGCCGCGATGTCGGCAAACGGATGGTCGGCGTGCTTTCGGAGAAACCCGTCGTACGTCGCCAGCGCCTCGTCGTACCTGCCGCCGTCATAGTAGGCCCGCGCCAGCTTCAGCGAGACGCTGACGCCCGCCGTCGTGCCGCCGCACTGCTGCACGGTGGCCTCCAGCGCCTCGATCGTGTCCGCCGCCGCCAGTTGCTCCGAGGCCTGCGCGGACAACCCCGCGCGGTGGCGCAGGTACATGAACGCCGCGCCGGACAGAATCAGGCCGATCAGCACGATTACGGCGGCCTGGACGCCCTTTTCGCGAACCCAGAGGTAAAGCGGGATCAGGTCCTCCGGCAGCCACGCCGGCAGCGGCGGGACGGGCGTCTCGGTCTTCGGGGCGGGGGCGCTGGGTTGTGAACTCATGTCGGTTTCCGGGCCGCGCGGAAATCCCCCGCGCGGCTGGAACCGTACTTATGCGGGTTCCGGCCCGGAAATGCAAGGCGATTCGGCGCCTTCGGCATTGACCCGCGCGCGCGGCTCGGGCTACAGTCTTGCCCGATGGAACCGCTGGAACCGCAGGAAGGCCAGACGCCCGCGACGGACGACGCCGCCCGGTTGTCGCTCGAGTTCGACCTCGCGCCCGCCTGGGCGCGCACGTCGCCGGAAGCCCACCACCGGCGCTACGACCGCGACGGCCGCGACGGCGGCGAGGGGCGGGAGCCCTTCGAGCGCCGCGGGTCCCCGCGCGACCGCTTCGGCGGCCGCGACCGCCGTCCGCCGCGCGGCGGCGGCGACCGGCCCCGCGGGCCCCGGCCGCCCGGCGGCCGTCCGGACCGCGGCCCGCGCCGCGACGAGCGCCGTGACGAGCGCCGCGATTTCCGGCCGCGCGAGGAGGCGCCGCCGCTGCCGCTCGACATCCGCGTCCTGCCGGACCAGAAGGCGCTCGGCGCCGTGATCCGGCGCATCCAGACCACCCGCCGCGCCTATCCGCTGCGCGAGATCGCGCGGCTCTTCCTCGACAACCCGGCCGCCCACCAGATGCGCATCGAGCCGCGCAAGGGCGAAACCCTCCCGCTCTTCCAGTGCCGCGTGTGCGGCATGCCGGGGCTGGACGAGACCGAGATCCGCACCCACCTGCTCGCCGCGCACCTCGGCCACTTCTTCGACGTCGCCGAGATCGAGGCCGATCCGCCGGCCGGCAACTTCGTCTGCGTCGCGCGCTGCGGGCTCTCCGGCGAACTGCTCGGTCCGCCCAACCACCACAGCTTCAACGCCCGCGTCCAGGAGATGCTGCGCACGCGTTTCGCCGGCATGAGCGAGGAGTCCTACCGCAGCCGCATCGAGATGGTCCGCGACCCCGAGGTCGTCAACCAGTGGCGCGAGCAGTCCCGGAAGAAGAAGGTCTACCGCAGGAAGGTGAGTGCGGAACACGGAACGCGGAGCGCGGAGTCCGAGAACCTCGACACCGCACGGCCGCCACTCGACACCCCCGCCCCGACGCCGGAACCCCGAACCCTGAACCCTGAACCCTCGGGCGCGGTGCCGGCGGCGGCCGGCCCCGCGCCTCTTGGCCCGCCGCTCGACCGCCAGGCCGCCGAACTGGTCTTCCTGCGCGAAATCCTGCCCGGCCAGGTCCTCGCCGCCAAGCACATGGTCTGCCCCGGCACGGCCGCGCGCCAGACGGTCAACCGCCGCCTCGCGGATGCGCTGCGCGACGCCTTCCTGCGCGAGCAGAAGTTCCCGGCCGCCATCTTCTTCGCGCTGCGCGGCGCATTCCACCACCGCAAGCTGCACCTCTTCCGCGCCACCCACGAGCGCGGCCCGGATTTCGTCGTCGCCCGCGAGCCGGTGGCCCTGGATGCCGCCCACGTCGTCGCCGAACTCGGACAGGTCCTCGACCGCGTCACCCGCCACCCGGGCGGCACGCGCGCCGAACTGCTCGCGGAGGTCTCCGGCGGCGACGAAGCCCGCGCCGCCCACTTCGCCACCTGCCTCAACACGCTGGTCGAAAAGGCGCACGTCATCGAGTACTTCAACGGCGTGCTCGCGCTCCCCGCGCCGTATCCGATGTTCCGGCAGGTGACGGCGGAAGAGAAGAAGTCAGAAGTCAGAAGTCAGAAGTCAGAAGAGGCCGCAACCCCGGCCGTCGATACGCCCGTCGCGGCCGAGGCGCCAGCCGCCGAGACACCGGCTGCCGAGCCGCCGGCCGCCGAGGCGCCGCTTGCCTCTGAGCCGGGTGCCGCGCCGGCTCCGTAATGGTCTCGCTCCCCATTCCGCATTCCGCATTCCGCATTCCGCACTCCGCATTCCGCATTCCGCATTCCGCATTCCGCACTCCGCACTCCACACTCCGCATTCCGCACTCCGCATTCCGCATTCCGCACTCCACACTCCCCCTGACCCCATGACGTCCTGGCTTCTCCACCTTCCGGCCATCCTCAAGATCGCCCTCGTCTTCGCCGCCCTGCTGGCGGCGCTGCGGCTGCGCGTGCCGCTCGAACTCGCGCTCCTGGCCGGCGGCATCGTGCTCGACCTCTGGGCCGGACGCGGCGTCCTGCAGATGCTGCGCGATGTTGGCGGCGGCTTCGCCGATGCCGAACTCTGGATGCTGATGCTGATGACGCTGCTGATCGTCGAGGTCGCGCGTTTCATGACCGCCAGGGACAACGCCGACGAGCTGCTCGGCCTGACCGTCCGCTTCGGCGGACGCCACGGCCGCATGCTCTCGGTCATGGCCCTGCCGGCCGTGATCGGCCTCGTGCCCATGCCGGCCGGCGCGCGCTTCTCCGCGCCCTTCGTCGAGCAGATGGCCGGCGGCCGCGACCCGGCGTGGAAGACGGCGGTCAACTACTGGTTCCGCCACCTGTGGGAATACTGGTGGCCGCTCTACCCGGGCGTCATGCTGGCGGCCACGCTGTTCGGCCTGAACATGACCCGTTTCACGGCCACGCTCTTCCTGTTCACGCCCTGGGCCGTGCTCGCGGGCTACGTCCTGCTGGTCCGGCCGCACCGGCACGACCTGAAGGTGGAAGCCGCCAGCCTGCCGCCGCCCCAGGGACGGCAGGCGATCGTGCTGGCGCCGCTGCTGACCGTGCTCGCCGCCGTCTTCCTGCTGCCGCTCCTGCCCGGTCCGTGGCGGGGCCATGGCGGCGCCGCCGCCAAGCTGCTGCCCGCGATCTTCGGCCTGGCCGCCGCGCTGGCGATCGTCTTCGCGGACGAGCTGCGCGCCGCCCGCCGCGGCGGCGCGGCGCGCTTCTGGCCGGCGGGCTTCGGCACCGCCGCGATCGGCCGGCGCTCGGCCGGCGTCTACCTCTCCCTGCTCGGCGTCATGCTCTTCAAGCACATGCTGGAGCAGTCGGCCCTGCTGGGCGAGGCCGCGCGGCAGTTGAACGCGGCGCACGTGCCGGCCATGCTGGCGGTGATGCTGCTGCCGTTCGTCGCCGGGCTGGTGACCGGCCTGGCCGTGGGCTTCATCGGCACGTCGTTCCCGTTCGTGATCGCGCTGCTGCACGCGCCGGCGTCCGGGCTGACGCCGCTGGCCACGCTCTTCCTGGCCTACGGCTGCGGGTACGTGGGGCTGCTGCTCTCGCCCGTGCACCTCTGCCTGCTGCTGAGCCGCGAGTACTTCCAGGCGCCGCTCGGCGCCGTCTACCGCCGCCTGGCCGCGCCGTCGGCGCTGGTCTTCCTCTTCGCGCTCGCCGGCTACGGGGTCTTCACGTGGCTGGGCATGTAGCCCGCACGTACGCCGACTGCCCCTCCTCATGATAGGAGCTGCGCACGAGCGGCGCGCTGGCGACGAAGCCGAAGCCGAGGGCGCGCGCCTGGCGGCCGATCTCGTCGAACTCCGCCGGCTCCAGGTAGCGCGCGACCGGCAGGTGGGCGCGCGACGGCTGCAGGTACTGGCCGAGATAGAGGATGCGGACGCCGGCCGCGCGGGCGTCGGCCAGCGTGGCGGCGACCTCCGCGGGCGTTTCGCCCATGCCGAGCATCAGGCTGGTCTTGGCGATCGGGCCGGCGCCGGCGGCGAAGCGCAGCAGCTCGAGCGACCGCCGGTAATCGGCTTCCGGCCGCACGGCCGGATAGAGCCGCGGCACGGTTTCGAGGTTGTGGCCGAAGATGTCCGGCCGGCTGTCCGCCACCACCTGCCACGCCCCGCGGTTGCCGGCAAAGTCGGGGACGAGAACTTCGACGAGGACGGCGGAGGATCGCGCCGCGGGGCGGCGCTCCCACATCCGCGATCCTGCGTTCCGGGACCGAGAAGGTGGGAGCGCGGCCCCGTCCGCGCGATCTCCCGGCCATTGATGGATGCCCCGGATGCGGCGGACCGTCTCCGCCCAGAGCGCCGCGCCGCCGTCGGGCAGGTCGTCGCGCGTGACCGACGTGAGCACGACCTCGCGCAGGCCGCTGGCGGCCACGGCGGCGGCGACGCGCGCCGGCTCGGCCGGATCGGGCGGCGGAAGCGCCGCGCGCTTGCCGACGTGGCAGAAGCGGCAGCGCCGCGTGCACTCGCTGCCGAGAATCAGGATTGTGGCGCGGCCGGCCGACCAGCAGTGGCCGCGGTTGGGGCAGAGCGCCTCCTCGCAGACCGTGTGCAGCGCGTGCTGCCGCAGCCGCGCGAGCGTCTCCCGGTACGCCGCACCCTCCCCCGCCCGCACGCGGATCCAGGCGGGCTTGGGGAGCACTGGCCGGATGGGATCTTGGTCCATGGCGCCACGATAGCGTAATCGCTTTCGGCGCAGCGGTGCAATTCTGGAGGCGGGCCGTCTTCTCACACCTCGTGGGGTGTGAGAAGGCGCCGGCAGGCAGTGCCGGCCCGTCAGGGCCGCCATGTCAACGCCAAGCCGGGACAAAGAGGATCAAGATCCATCCAGCCCGCGCCGACTTCCAGGCACCGCACCGCGCGCCAGCCGCCGGGAACGCAGAGGCGGCCGGGACGGACGTCCGGGACGACGCGGCACACCCGCCACTGCCGGTCGAGGAAGACGGCGTCGATCGCGAAGCGCATGCCGACGGTGTGGATCGCGCCGCAGCGCTCGATCAGCAGTCCCTCGCCCGGCGGCAGACTGCGCCGCCCCAGCAGCCCGCGCATGCGCGCCGGCACGGAGTCGGCGCGCTCCACGCGCGCCACCAGCACGGCGTCGCCCAGAAGGATCGCTCCCGTCATCCGGTCAGACTCTTCCACTCGGCAATCGCCCGCCGGCGCGCCGACGCCCACGTCTCGGCATCGGCCTCCATCGCCGCCGGCGGCGGCACGAAGGCGGCGCCGCACAGGCGGCAGCAGGCGCCGGCGGCGGCCGGCGCCTGGCAGCGGCCGCAGGCGCGCACCAGAATCTCGCCGCAGAACGCGCAGTGCGTGCCGCCGGCGAGCGGCTGCGGCCGCGGCCAGAGGAGCATCTCGCCGCCCACGACGTACGGCACGTTCGACGGGCAGCCGGGTTCCGGGCAGAACGGCACGCCCGGCGCGGCGTCGGCAGTGGCAGGTGCCGCACCAGGCTCCGGCACCTCCACCCCGAGTTCGGCAGCGATCCTCGCCAGCGTCTCGCGGCCGAGAGCCGTGGATCGTCCGGACTCCATCATGCTGATGGCCGACTGCTGGCAGCCTGCGCGGCGGGCAAGTTCCGCCTGCGTCACGCCCTTCGCGCGCCGCGCCTCGCGGAGGCGCCGACCGTGTTCTGACTGGAATGCGCTCATGAAAACGCGGAGAGTATGCACCGCATAGCGGCACATCGGCAAGCCATAAGATCAACAGATATCATCTGCATAACAGACTACACACAAAGTAGTTATGAACTTATCAACAATAATATCAACACATGTTGATAACCGTGCGCGGCTTGGCAGACCGTTTGGGAACGGCGCACGTGGAGGTGCGCCCTCCCGAGATTCGCGCAATCACGCGGATTCCGGGAGGTCCGGGCGCCGTGGCCGCGTAGACGATGGAGCGCTCATCCGAGCACGGCGGCGCAGCCCTCTTCGAAGACGGCGAGCGACTCGCGCAGCGCCTCCTCGGGGATCGTCAGCGGCGGACAGATCTTCAGGCACTCGCCGGCCACGCCCACGGGCGCGAACATCAGCAGCCCGCGGTGGAAGCAGGCCAAGTTGATCTTCGTCGCCGTGGCGCTGTCCGGCTCGCGCGTGCCGGGTTTGACCGTCTGGAGCCCGGCCACAAGCCCGCGGCCCTGCAGGCAGCCCAGCACCTGCGGCCAGCGCTCGCGGATGCGCTTCAACTCCGGCAGCAGGATCCTCCCCATCTGCGCGGCGCGCTCGGGCAGCTTCTCGTCGCGCAGAATCTTCAGGTTGGCGATGGCCGCCTCCACCGCCAGCGGCGAGGCCGAGTGGGTGGAGGTCATCGAGCCGGGCGCGTAGAGGCCCATGATGTCGCTGCGGCCGATTACGGCCGAGATCGGGAGCGAGGAGCTGATCCCCTTGCCGCAGGCGATCAAGTCGGGCGCGATGCCGTAGTGCTGGAAGGAGAACATCTTCCCCGAGCGGCCGAAGCCCGCCTGCACCTCGTCCATGATCAGGACGATGTCGTGCTTCCGGCACCAGGCCTCCAGCTTCCGCGCGTAATCGTCCGGGAAGAAGTCCGGCCCGCAGCCCTGGAAGCTCTCGGACATCACGCCCGCGACCTGCTCCGGCCCGAGGCCCTTCGCGGCCAGCGTCTCCAGGAACAGCTCGAAGCGCGTGTCCGGGTTCTTGTAGCCGTCCGGGAACGGCACCTGCACGAAGTTGGGGCACTCGCACCCGATCCACTTCTTGAGGCGCGGGTTGCCGCCGGCGAGCTGGGCGCCGAGGGTCCGGCCGTGGAAGGCGTTGAGGAACGAGACGATCGCGCGCTTCTGCGGCCCGTGCTTCTCGAGCGCGTAGGTCTTCGCCAGCTTGATGCAGTTCTCGGTCGCCTCGCTGCCCGTGCTGAGCAGGAACGCCTGGTAGCGCGCCGGGTCGGGCGAGAGCTCGCGCAGCATCCGGGTCAGCGTCGCGCGGCCCTCGTGCACGAAGACGTAGGTGGCGTGCAGCGGCGCGTCAATCGCCCGGCGCAGCGCGGCGGCGATCTCCGGACGGCCGTGGCCGGCGTTGGTGATCAGCACGCCGGAGGACCAGTCGATCCAGCGGTTGCCCCAGCGGTCGCTGATCGTGCAGCCCTCGGCGCGGTGCCAGACGATCGGCGGCTGGCCCATCATCGAGCGCGGCTCGGACCGTTTGAGCTCCTCGAAGACCGGCAGCGACTCCGGCACCGGCAGCGGCGTGCGGATCGTGCGGTACTTCGTCTGGACGGCGGGAACGGCGACGGGGGTCAGGTCGTATTCGGCCATGGGCGTCTCCAGGGTTCAGGGTTCAGAATTCGGGGTTCAAAGGGTCTTCCTGAACCCTGAACCCCGAACCCTCTATCCGCGCAGTCTCACGCTCGGGGTTGGGCTGTATGCGATCTCGGCCCATGCGCCGTCGGCGACGATCGACAGGCGCGCGGCTTCGACCACGAGTTCGTTGATGAAGCTGTTGGCCGGCGTGGCCAGGATGCCCTGCCGGTCGATGGCCTCGATCAGCGCGCGGCGCTTCGCCAGCGCCTGGGCGGCGGGCAGGCCGGCGGTCTCGGCCTCGATGCGCGCCATGGCCTCCAGGTTGGCGGCCACGGAATCGAAGCCGTAGCCGACGGGCTTGGCGCCGGCACCGCCTTCCCACGGCACCAGCCGGTAGAAGTCGGGGCTGACGTAGTTGTACTTCGAGCCGCCGCAGCCGATGCCCTCCAGGTAGCAGTAGCGCGTGCCGCGGTCCTGGTCCTGGTGCGCAATCATGCCGCTGGCGTTCTTCCCCTCGCAGTAGAGAATCATGCCCTGGTCGTTGCTGCCAGCCGCGTCGTCCGGGTAGCCCAGGCCGTCGTTGACCGTCAGCAGCGCCCCGTTCTCGTAGCGGATGCGCGCGTTGGCCCAGAGGTAGCCCTCCTGGCCGTTCGGGAAGCGGCCCTTGACGCCGGAGACGCTCAGCGCCACGGGCTTCAGGCCGGTGATGAACCAGACCAGATCCACGTAGTGGCAGCCGACGTACACGAACGGGTCGGTCTTGTCGCAGGTAAACCAGTTCTGGAAGTTCGAGTGGCGGTAGTAGTACGGCTCGATCAGCTTGGCCTCGCCCAGCACGAAGGCGCCGAAGTGGCCGGCCGCGTACTGGCGCCTGGCGACCAGCGAGCGCCGGTCGAAGCGCTTGTGGTACTCGACGCCGACGTAGAGCCCGCGCTCGCGCGCCACCTTCTCGATCTCGACCGCCTGCGCGTGACGCAGCACCAGCGGCTTCACGCACAGCACGTGCTGGTCGCGCGCCAGGCAGGCCATCACCATCTCGTAGTGAAACTGGTCCGGCACGGCCACGATCACCGCCTGCCGGGGGGCCAGCCGCGCGAGCGCCTCGCGGTACAGCTCCGGGAACGCCCGGTCCGGCGGCTGGTCGAGTCCGGGCAGCGCGTCGAACGTCTGGCCGGGAAAGGCCTCGGCGAACTCGCGGCTTTCCGCCAGCGCCTTCAGCGGCGCGCTGCTCAGCGCGCAGACGCTGATCCGGCCGGCGCGGCCGGTGCGCTGCAGGTGATAGACGGAAGGCAGCAGCAGATCGTTGGTGATCATGCCGCCGCCGATGATGAGCGTATCCAGTGGTTTCATGGCAGATTTCCTCGCGCTTCCAAGGCCTGCGCCACGCGGCGCACCGCCAGCAGCATCGCGGCCTGCCGCAGCGACAGCCGGCGCTCCCGCGCCAGGTCGTGCACCTGCGCGAACCGCTCCTTCATGCGCTGCTCGAGGCGGGTGTTCACCTCCTGCAGCGTCATCTGCTCCTGCTGCGTCTCCTGCGTGTACTCGAGGTACGACACGAAGACGCCGCCGGCGTTGCAGATGATGTCCGGCACCACCGTGATCCCGCGCCGCTCCAGGATGGCGTCGGCCTCGGGCGTGGTGGGGCCGTTCGCGCCCTCGGCCACCAGGCAGGCCTGGATCAGCGGCGCGTTGGCCGCCGTGATCTGGTTGCCGGCCGCCGCCGGCACCAGGATGTCGCACGGGCGGGTCAGCAGCTCCGCGCCATCCGCGGCCGCGCCGCCGGCGAAACCGGCGACCGTGCCCTGTCGGGCGGCGTGCGCCGCCAGCGCCGCGATGTCCAGCCCCTCCTCGCGGTACACGCCGCCGCGCTCGTCGCTGACGCCGATCACGCGCACGCCGCGCGCCGCCAGCGCCTGGGCCGCAATGCCGCCAACGTTGCCGAAGCCCTGCACGATCGCCTTCGCGCCGCCCAGGTAGCGGCCCAGCGCCGCCATCGCGGCGGCGATGGTGATCGCCACACCGTTGCCGGTCGCCTCGCGGCGGCCGGGAATGCCGCCCAGAATCACCGGCTTGCCGGTCACGTAGCAGCCATGCGTCGTGGCCTGGCCCATCGAGTTGGTGATCGCGTCCTTGATGTGACCCATGTCGCGCTCGTTGGAGCCCATGTCCGGCGCCGGCACGTACACCAGCGGATGGATGTGCCGCAGCGCGTTGCGCGTGAAGCTGCGGATCACGACCTCCTTGTCGTGCCGCGAGAGCGACGCCGGGTCGGCCACGATGCCGCTCTTGCCGCCGCCGAACGGCACGCCGATCAGCGCGCATTTCCACGTCATTTCCATCGCCAGGGCGGCGACGTCGTCCAGCGTCACCGAGGCGCTGATGCGGATGCCGCCCTTGCTGGGACCCAGCGCGTTGGAGTGGTGCACCACGTAGGCCTGGAAGACGTGCACGCGGCCGTCGGCGAGCTGGGGCGAGAGCAGCATCTCGCTGCGCTCCTGCGGCCGCCGGATCTTCGCCAGCAGGTCGTCGGAGAACTCCCCCCGCAGGCACTCGGCCGTCCGGTCGTAGTTCGCCAGGGCATGGGTCAGCAGCGTGGCCTCACTCATCGCGCACCGCCCTTCCTTCGAAGTCCGGGCCCCGGAGTCCGGACCCCGGAATCCGGAATCCGGACCCCGGTTCTGCGCACGATTCCCGCACGACCAGCGCGGGCCGCACCGCGCCGCCCGCGCCGCCGACCGTCGCCAGCGCGAACGCCCGCGCCGCCATCCGTGCGACCGGCGCCCGCAGCGTGGTCAGGGCCGGCACGGCCAGGTGCGCGAACGGAATGTCGTCCGCACCCGCCACCGACAGATCCCGCGGCACGCGCACGCCCGCCTCGTGCAGGCTGCGCAACAGCGCCAGCGCCAGCACGTCGTCCGCCGCGATCACCGCCGTGGGCCGGCTGCCGGCCGGCGCCGCCAGGAGGTGCCGGGCCGCGGCTGCGGCCGCTTCGCGCCGGCACCACGCCGGGCCCGCCGGCCGCAGCAGCTCCCGCAGCAGCGCCTCACGCCGCCGGCTGCCGGCACTGGCATCGCCCAGGTAGCCGATGCGCCGGTGTCCCAGCCCGCGCAGGTGCCCCAGCAGGTCCCGCAGGCCGGCCGCTTCGTCGACGCACGCCGCCGGCAGCGCCTCCCCTTGCGGCCCGTGCCCCAGCCGCACGATCCGCACGCCGGCCCCGCGCGCCGCGGCCATGCCCGGCGGGCAGAAGTCGCTGCCGACCAGGATCAGACCGTCCAGCCGATGCTTGCGCAGGGCCGCCAGGTCCGAGGCCGCGCCGTCCGCGCCGGCGCCGGTCATCACCAGCGAGTAGTCCGCCTGGGCCGCCAGCCGCTGCAGTTCGCCGATGATCGGGCCGAAAAAAGGATCGGCAAAGTCCTTCACCACCACGCCCAGCGACCGCGTGGCGCCGCCGCGCAGGGAGAGCGCCGCCGCGTTCGGCACATAGCCGGCCGCGCGCGCCGCCCGCCGGATGCGGCGGATCGTGGCCGGCCGCGCGCCGATCCTCTCGGCCTGGCCGCGCAGGGCGCGCGAAACCAGCGAGGCCGAAACTCCCAGCCGCCGCGCGAGGGTCTTTTGCGTCACAAGCACGGGGCCAGCGTCGCAGAATACGCCGGAAATGGCAATCTCAATCGTGTGAGGCAAAGACGATCGCGCTCGCCGCCCAGGGTAGCTGCCGTTCTCACTTGACCCTAATACATGGCGGGGCATAATCCTCCGCATGCGCAGGTACGAAAGGCCCGCGCGGCGGCCGGACCGAACCGGCCGCGGAAAGGAGCCGGCATGGCAACCGCAGGCAAGAACAGACCCCGGACGCGGCGCGTCACCTTCCGGGTCCGCGCCGATCCCGGCAGCACGGTGTTTCTGGCGGGCGATTTCAACCAGTGGAATCCGACCGCGAAACCGATGAGGGATGCGAAGGGCACGGGCGACTACGCCGTCACGCTGAACCTGGCGCCGGGCGCCTATGAGTACAAGTTCGTGATCAACGGCGCGTGGGGCGTCGATCCCGGCTGTGCGGACTGGGCGCCGAACAACCTGGGCACGCTGAACAGCGTGCGCAAGGTGGAGTAGGCTCTCCGGGCGCAATGGGCCGACACCTGCCACGCATCGGGCTGACGCTGGGCGACCCGGCCGGAATCGGGCCGGAGCTGGTGCTCCGGGCGCTGGCCGCGGACGAGCTGCGCCGCGAAGCGCGGCTCGTGGCCTACGGCAGCGCGGCACTGCTCCGGCGCGTCGCGGACGCCGCGGGCATCCCGTGGCCGGCCGGCCCGGAACTGCACGACCTCCCCTTTGCCGGCGCAAACGCCGTCGTCCCCGGCCGCGTGCAAGCGGCGTGCGGGCGTGCGGCGGCGGACTGGGTCGCGGCCGCCGCGCGCGACGCGCTGGCGGGCGGACTGGACGCCATCGTCACCGCGCCGCTGAACAAGGAGGCGCTGCACCTGGCGGGCGTCCCCTTCCCAGGTCATACGGAGATGCTGGCATCGTTGGGCGGCGCCAGGCGCACGGCGATGCTGTTCTGGAGCCCGTCGCTGATCGTCTCGCTCGCCACGATCCACCTGCCGCTGGCCGACGTGCCGGCGGCGCTGACGACGGCGGGGCTGCTCGACACGCTGCGGCTGACGGCCGATGCCTGCCGGCGTCTGGGCCGTACCGGTCCTCTCGGCGTGCTGGCGCTCAACCCGCACGCCGGCGAGGGCGGCCTGTTCGGGCGCGAGGAGCAGGCCGTGATCGCACCGGCGATCGCCACCGCGCGCGCCGAGGGGCTGGCGGTGGAGGGGCCGCTGGTGCCGGACACGGCCTTCCTGGAGCAGAAGCGCGGCCGGTACGCGGCCTATGTGGCGATGCACCACGACCAGGGGCTGATCCCCTTCAAGATGCTGGCCTTTGCCGAGGGCGTGAACGTGACGCTCGGCCTGCCGTTCGTGCGCACCTCGCCCGACCACGGCACGGCCTTCGATCTCGCCTGGCAGAACCGCGCCGACCCCTCCAGTTTCTTCAGCGCCATCCGCTGCGCCTGCCGGCTGGCGGCACCAGCCGCGACGTAGTTCGAAATCGGGATCGTCGGCTTGGCGGCGTTCCTGCCGGCGGCCGCCTCACCCGGGGAAGACGGGGATCACGTACGGGCCTTCGGGGATCACGGCGAGGGC
>Ga0233425_10001982_pt1 | contig 42714 bp, 44 predicted proteins | sample Watercolumn_Towu_2_FD_181712 | JGI IMG/M metagenome (GOLD analysis project Ga0233425, IMG submission 181712) | Freshwater microbial communities from Lake Towuti, South Sulawesi, Indonesia - Watercolumn_Towuti2014_140_MG | ecosystem: Environmental > Aquatic > Freshwater > Lake | place...
GCTTCTCGGTGACGGCCAGGGAGTGGATCAGGGCGGTGCCGGCCAGCCAGGGCATGAAGGAGGCGTTCTCGGTGGGGTCCCAGAACCACCAGCCGCCCCAGCCCAGTTCCCGGTAGGCCCACCAGGCGCCCAGGGCGATGCCCAGGGTCAGGAAGGCCCAGGCCACCGTGGTCCAGGGCCTGGACCAGCGCGCCCAGGCGGCGTCCAGGCGGCCGGAGATGAGGGCGGCAATGGCGAAGGCGAAGGCCACGGCAAAGCCTACGTAACCCATGTACAACATGGGCGGGTGGATGATCATGCCCCAGTCCTGAAGCAGCGGATTCATGTCGCGGCCGTCCGGGGCGGCAGGCAGCAGGCGCTCGAAGGGGTTGGAGGTGGTGAGCAGGAAGGCGATGAAGCCCAGGGAGACCAGTCCCATGACGCCGATCACCCGGGCGACCATGTCGTCGGGCAGGTGGCGGGAGAACACTGACACCGCCGTGGTCCAGAAGGCCAGCATCAGCACCCAAAGCAGCATGGAGCCCTCGTGGGAGCCCCATGTGGCGGTGAGGCGGTAGATCTCCGGCAACTGGGAGAAGGAGTTGCGGGCCACGTTGTCCACGGAGAAATCGTTGGTGAGGAATGAGTAGGCCAGACAGCCGAAGGCCAGGGCGACGAAGACGAACTGGCCCTGGGCCGCGGGCCTTGCCACCGCCATGAGGGTGAGGTTGCCGCGCTGGGCGCCGACGAGGGGAAGGATGGCCTGGGTCAGCGCCAGCAGCAGGGCGATGATGAGGGCGAAATGGCCGAGTTCGGGGATCATGCGGTCTCCTAGTATGCGCCGGGCGATCGGCTTGGCGTGCCGGCCAGGCCGGCACCCGGGGTTATTTCACAATGGTCTGCTGGGCCTTGGCCGCCTGCTCCAGGGCATGGGCAGCTTCCGGCGGCATGTAATTTTGGCTCCGGCCGCCGCTTCGCGGCTTAACCTGCATACGCAGGTTAGCCTTCACCGAAATGACATGCCGCTTCATGGCTTCACTACCGTTTGCTGGGCCTTGGCCGCTTGCTCCAGGGCATGGGCGGCTTCCGGCGGCATGTAATTTTCGTCATGCTTGGCCAGCACCTGGCTGGCGGTGAACAGGCCGTCCGCGCCCAGCTTGCCTTCCGCCACCACGCCCTTGCCCTCCTTGAACAGGTCGGGAAGGATGCCCTTGTAGACCACGTTCATGGACTTGGCGGTGTCGGTGACCACGAAGCGGACCGTCAGGCCGTCCGCCTCGCGTCTGACGCTGCCGGATTCCACCAGGCCGCCGATGCGGAAGGCGCGATCGGTGGGCGCCTCGCCCCGGGCCACCTGGGTGGGGGAGAAGAAGAACACCAGGTTGCTCTGGAAGGCGTTGAGGATGAGGGCGGCGGCGATGCCCAGGCCCGCCAGGCCCAGGACGATGACCATCAGTTTCTTGTGGCGCGACTTCATTGTGCTTCCCCGCTGGAGGACAGATCCCACTGCTGCATGCGTTTCAGGCGGCGGCGAGTGTCCTTGGAGGTGCGCTGCATAAACATGACCTCGATCAAGATCGCGAGGAGGGTGGCGCCATAGGAGCCCCATACATAGAGGCCGTAGCCGCCCATGCTCCAGAATTCTGACCAGCTTGCCCATTCCATTTCAGTCTTTCTCCAGGATTGCCTTGACCCACTCGGATTGCCGCTCCCGTTCCAGGATGATGCCCCGCACCCGCATGAACGCCACGGCGAGGGTATAGAACCAGGCAGCGAAGGCCATGACCAGCATGCCGATGAGCATGGTCTTGGCCATGGTGGGCGCTTTCATCAGGTTGATGGAGGCGCCTTGGTGCAGGGTGTTCCACCATTTCACCGAGAAATAGATGATGGGGATGTTGATGGCGCCGATGAGGGTGAGCAGGGCGCCGGCCCGGTCGCCGCGCTTGACGTCGTCGATGGCGGCCCACAGGGCGATGATGCCCACGTAGAGGAAGAGCAGGATGAGTTCCGAGGTCAGGCGCGCGTCCCACACCCACCAGGCGCCCCACATGGGCTTGCCCCACCAGGCGCCGGTCCACAGGGCCAGGAAGGTGAACAGGGCGCCGGTGGGCGCCAGAGCGCGGGCCATCATGAAGGACATGCGGGTGTTGAAGGCCAGGCCGATGGCGCCCCAGAAGGCCATGACCAGGTAGATGAACATGGACATCCAGGCCGCCGGCACATGGATGAAGATGATGCGGTAGGCCTCGCCCTGCTGGAAATCGGTGGGGGCGACGAAGAAGCTGATATAGAGGCCGACCGCCGTGAACAGGATGGCGAGGCCGGTGAACCAGGGGATCAGCTTGCCCGATAGATGGTAGAAGTTGACGGGGGAAGAGAAGGTGTAAAGGTTCATTCCAGGGAGACTCGTAAGGCTGCGGCGGCGATCCAGGGCGCGATCATAAGGGAGAGCACCATGAAAGCGCCCAACAATGACAGGTGAGCCTGGGCTCCGGTTCCCGCCATGACGCCATCCACCGCGCCGGCGCCGAAAATCAGCGCGGGGACATAGAGGGGCAGGATCAACAGGGTCAGAAGCACACCACCGCCGCGCAGGCCCAGGGTGAGGGCGGCACCCACGGCGCCGAGCAGGGAGAGAATGGGGGTGCCCAGCAACAGGGAGATTTCCAGGGTGAGGATGGCGTCCCAGGGCAGGTTGAACTGGATGCCCAGCACGGGTGCGATGAGCAGCAGGGGGATGCCGTAGATCAGCCAGTGGGCAAGGGACTTGCCCAGCACCAGCAGCACGGTGGGTTCGGGCGACAGCACCATGTGCTCGAGGCTGCCGTCGTGGTGGTCGTCGGCGAACAGGCGGGACAGGGAGAGTAGGGAAGCCAGGGTGGCCGCCACCCACAACACGCCCGGGCCGATGCGCGCCAGCATCTCCGGCTCCGGCCCAACGCCCAGGGGAAAGAGGCTGGCGGTCATGACGAAGAAGAACTGGGCGATGAGCCAGTCACCCCGGCGGCGGGCGGCCAGGGTCAGATCCCGGCGCAGGACGGCGAGGAGGAAGCGGCCCATCAGGCCATCTCCGGGATCGCCACGTTGCCCACCAGCAGGCGTTGCACCTTGACGCCTTCCAGGTTGAGCGCCTGGTGGGTGGTGGCGACCACCAGGCCGCCGGCCGCCAGGTGGTCGCGGATCAGGCCTTCCATCAGGGCTACGGCATGCACGTCCAGGCCGGTGAGGGGCTCGTCCAGGATCCACAGCTTCGCGTCCGCGAGCAGCATGGCAGAGAGAGCGACCCGGCGGCGCTGGCCGAAGGAAAGCACGCGGCAGGGCAGGTCCAGGCAAAGTGAAAGGCCGAGCTGCTTCAGGATGCCGACGGCCCGCTCCTGCTCGAAGGCCCGCCCTTGCAGTCCCTCGGCGAAGCGCAGGTTCTCCACGGGATTGAGGTCGTCCTTCACGCCGTTTGCGTGGCCCAGGTAGATCATCTCGGCGTGGAATTCTTCCCTGTTTTTCCGGATGTTCTCGCCGCGCCAGCGGATTTCCCCCTCTTCCGGCCGGGCCAGGCCGGTGAGCAGGCGCAGCAGGCTTGTCTTGCCCTGGCCGTTGCCACCCTGGACCAAGAGCAGTTCCCCCGCGCCGACGCCGAAATTCATGCCCTTGAACAACAGGCGTTCGCCGCGGGCGCAGGCCAGGTTGTGGACGCTGAGTTGGGGGGTTTCGGAAGTCATGGAGGGGCTGGGAAAAGCCGTGGGAGGATAGCCAGAACACAGCTTAAATCCAAGGCTTTTTTCATTGGATTTTTGCGCTGGGCACCGCTTTGCAGACAAGGACTTAGCGATGTCCAGGGCAAAAAAAGAGCCGACCTCGCGGTCGGCTCTTTCAAACCCGGCAGGGTTACTTGGCGGCGGCCACGGCGGCCTTCTTCTTCGCCAGTTCTTCCTTGATCAGCTTGATGCCGGACTGGGAAGCATCGATGGAGCGGGTCAGGGACTCGCGGGCGGCATCGGGGTTATGGAAGCCGTCGGAGTTTTCGGCGGTCCACCATTCCCAGAACAGGTTGGCGTCGTACTGCAGGTCGAGGACCTTGTCCATGACGTCAGCCGGCAGGCCAGCTTCCTTGCCCTTCATGATCCAGTCGATGAACTCGGCCAGCCAGAATTCGGCCTTGGTCATCTTGCCGCGGATGTAGTTCTGGACGGACTCCATGTGGTACCTGGCATCGTCCTCGCTCCATTCCTTGTGGCAGGTCAGGCAGGCGCCCTTGACGTTGTAGCGCGGCGAGATCTGCAGGTGGCTGGTGGTCACCTTGCCGTTGGGCGCGCGCTTCTTGGTCATGTGGCAGTCTTTGCACTCGACGCCAGCCTTCTCGTGCTTGGAACCCCAGTAGGTTTCCATCTCGGGGTGCTGGATCTTGGGCAGGAAGGCGCCGGTGGAGGCGTGCTTGAAGTCCTTGAACTTGTACTGGCCTGCCATCTTGTCCTTGTAGCCGAACACGTTCACCCAGGTGAACAGGTTGGTACGCGGATCGGACATCTTGACGTAGTACTCCTTGCCCTTTTCAGAGCAGTCGAAGCCAGGGCCGCAGTTGTATTCCACGTGGCACTGGGCGCACATCAGGTTGGAGTCGGACTTGGACAGCAGACCGATGGCGCGGAAGTCCTTACCGTCACGCTGGAAGGTGACCTTGGTCATCTTGGTCTTCTCGGACTTCACCGGATCCATGGGATAGGTGCCTTCCTTGCGGTCGACAACGGCCTGGATCAGGGCGTCGCGCACGACACGGGGCGCGGCGGAGTGCGGGTCGTGGCACATGTAGCAGTTCAGGGGGTGGTTCACGCCGCGGGCGAATTCAACCGGCTTGGAGCTTCGGTTCCACTTGGCGCGCGGGCTTTCCTCACCCATGTATTTCCAGTCCAGGATATGGTCCTGTGTCTTGCAGTTCATGCAGACCGGGTTCACGGCGGTGGCGACCTGGCGCATGAAGGGCTTCTGGTCGTTGGAGGCGGGATCCTTGTCGACGATCACGTTCCAGGCGCCGTTGGCGGCCAGTTCGGCCTTGTTGATGTAGGTCCAGTCCTTGAACTGCATGCGGCCGCCGAAGGCGCGGTCAACGGCCCACTGGTCCACCAGCATGAAGGCGTGGGAACGGGGCTCGTTGTGCTCCTTGGTGAAGCCGTAGCCTTCCATGAGCTTGTCGAACAGCGGAGAACGGGACTTGAAGCTCGCCTTCTCAACTCGGGCCTTGGAGTCCAGGTTGGTCTGCACGAAGGAGTTGTATTGCTCCACGTGGCAGGTGGCGCAGGCGCGGTGGTCCTTGATGGTGTTCGGACGCGTGCCCATTTCCTTGTTCTTGGCGGTGGCCAGGTGATCCTTGGCGTTGTCGTGGCACTGCACGCAATTCACCGCGGCATGCCGGCCCTTGGTGTGGAAGTCCTCGATATCCTCATGGCACGAATAGCACTTCTTGGCTTCCACCGGCGGAACGATGGGCGCCTTGGGCGCGTTGTCCGCTGCCGGAATCTGCGGTCGTGCGATATCCACGGCCGCCTGCACACCGAAGGCGAACAGCGCGGCGGCCAAGGCCGACGCCATTCGGCTCCACATGCTCAATTTACTCATGGTCAATCTCCTATCAGGTTCTTGATTTGGCGGCCCATGTCCTACAACCGACACGCGGGCCCACCGGGTTCACCTTCAACAAACGTCGGTTCTGTCTCGCGTGTCGTTCATAAGCCTCCTTTACCGCTTAGTTAAGTCAGCTTCTTCCTACGGATCAGGCGAACGCATCCGCCATGATGTTTTTGAGCCAGCCGACGGCGTACTCGGACTCGAGCTTGCGCTGCAGCTTGAGCTGGGCCTCGTCACCCATGTTGACCGGGCTGATGCCGCCGGCCTTGGTGTCATAGACCAGCTTGCCGTCCTTCAGGCGGTAGATGTGCACCACCGAGAAGCCCCAGTCCTTTTCGGCGATGGAGTAGCAGGTGTTGACGAAGAAGGGCTCGGGGGAAGGCGTGCCGTTGATCTTGGCGAGGATGTTGCCCACCGCCACCTTGGCCTGGGTGTTGGCCATGTGCGCGGACTTGGGCGCACCATAGACCGGCAGGTCGCCGTGCACGGTGGAGTCGCCCACCACGAAGATGTCCTTGTGCACGGTCGATTCCATGGTCAGCATGTTCACGGTGCACCAGCCCTTGTCATTGGTCAGGCCGGTGTTCTTGGCGATCATGCCGGCATGGTGCGGCGGAATGATGTTGACCACGTCGCCCTTGAAGTCGTTGAAATCGCTGGAGGCGGTGTTGCTCTTGGCGTCGAACTTGACCACCTTGCCACCGGACGCACCCGCCACCCACTCGATCATGCCGGGGTAGTGCATCTTCCAGGCCTGCTCGAACAGGCCCTTCTTGGAGAAGGAGTCGTTGGCGTCGGCGATGAGGATCTTGCACTTGCCCTTGCCGTGGCTCTTGAGGTAGCTGGCTACCTGGGAAGCACGCTCGTAGGGGCCGGGCGGGCAGCGGAAGGGGCCGGGCGGCACGGTGAGCACGAACACCTGGCCGTCCTGCATGCTTTCCACCTGCTTCTTCAGGGCCAGGGTCTGGGGACCGGCCTTGTAGGCGTGGGGGTGGGTGGTGTTGGCCAGTTCCTCGCTGTAGCCGGCCACGCCGCCGTAGTTGAAGTCAATGCCGGGGGACAGCACCAGGAAGTCATACTTCAACGTGGTGCCGCTCTTGAGCTTGACCGACTTGCCGGCGGGATCGACGGCAACGGCATCGTCGAAGACGACATTGATGCCGCGCTTCTTCAGGCCGTCATAGCCGGTCTGCAGGTCCTCAAGCTTGCCATGCCCACCGATGACTTCGTTGGACAGCGGGCAGGAGGTGAAGGTCTTGTTGCGCTCGACCAGGGTGATGTCCAGGCCGGCATCCATCATCTTCAGGTACTTGGCCGCAGTGGCGCCGCCGAAGCCGCCACCCACCACGACAATGCGGGCCTTGCCGCTGCTGCCGCTCTTGCCGCCGGAGGGCGCCGCACAGGCGGTCAGGGGGACGATGACCGAGGTGGTGGTCAGGGTCTTGAGGAATTCACGACGATTGAAGCTCATTCTGGTCTCCTTACTTGGGCTGGGCGGCGTAGAACTGGGCGGCGGCGGCCACATCCTCATCCGCCAGCTTCTTCGCGTTGCCACGCATCTTCTTGTGGGGCATCTTCACCGCATCGTTGCGGTACTTCATGAGCTCCATTTCCAGGTATTTCGCCCACTGGCCGTTGATCTTCGGCGTCTCGGCGTCGTCAGGCGTGCCGCCCGTGGCGCCGTGGCAGGTCTCGCAGCGGTCGGTGGCATTCTTGCCTTGGGCGACGACCTTGGCGTCGGCTGGCTGCACGACGGGAACGTAGGGCAGCTTGGAGTAGTAGGTGGCCAGGGCCGTCAGTTCCGCTTCGCTGTAGCCCTTGAAGTGGCGCCCCATCGTGGCGGAGTACCGCTCGTCGCTCTTCCATTGCAGCAGGACATTCTTCAGGTAGGCCTCCGGAAGGCCGCCAATGCTGGGCATGCTCGGCCCAACAGACACACCGTTGACACCATGGCAGGCATTGCAGGTGCGGGCCAGATCTTCTGTGGGGCCGGCCAGAGCAGGCAGGGCAGCCAGCCCGAGGGCGGCCAAGGCAATCATCAAGCTGCTACGCATCATCTCCTCCTTAGGGAAACAGCGGCCGCGGGAAATCCACTGCCGCCATCAGGGAACCGATAGTAGGAATGAGCTAGGGCGTGCTTCCTTGATGGGTGTCAAATTTTTTGAATATCTACATGTCCGAATACCGCATGGAAAGCCGAATTCAGCGAGAGCGGGTGAAATGAAAAAAGCGGCCGCGGCCGCTTTTTTCAGAGATCGTGAACGTGTTCGAAAATCAGGCCGAATCCCGGTGTCCTCTGCTGCTGGCGACCTGCTTGTCCTTTTCCAGCCATTTCTTGATGCGCTGGGCGTCGCCGATGCGGCTCCATTTACCCCAGGAATCCAGCAGCACGATGATGACCTTCCTCTCCGCGATGCTGGCCTGCATGACTAGGCAACGGCCCGCCTCGTTGATGTAGCCGGTCTTGGAGACGCCGATCTCCCATTCCTGGCTGCGGGTAAGGCTGTTGGTGTTGTTGAAGGCGACATGGCGTACTACGTTCCTGGCCACACGCCGAACCTTGCCATTTTCCTTGACGCGGACCATCTGGCGGCCTGGCATCGTCACATCGTAGCTGCCGGAACTGCTGATCTGGCGGATGAGGGGATAGTGGTAGGCGGCGTCGACCATCTTTACCAGGTCGGCAGCGGTGGCGCGGTTGGCGCTGTCCAATCCGGTGCCGTCGGCGAAATGGGCCTGCTTCATGCCGATTTCGGCGGCCTTGCGGTTCATGGCGGCGACGAAGGCGGTGCGTCCGCCGGGATAGGCGCGCGATAGAGCGGCGGCGGCGCGGTTCTCGGAGGCGATCAGGGCGAGGTGCAGCAACTCCTCGCGAGTGAAGCGGCTGCCGAGGGCCAGTCGGGAGCCGGTGCCCTTCAAGCGATCCATGTCGTCACCGGAAATGGTGATTTCCTCGTCCAGGGGCAGGCTGGCGTCCAGCGTCACCATGGCGGTCATCAGCTTGGTAATCGAGGCGATGGGCGTGGCCACTTCGACATTCTTGGCGTACAGGGCCTCACCACTTTTCTGGTCCACCACCAGGGCGGCGGCGGATTTCAAGTCCAGATCGCCGTCCCGCCAGGTGTCGTCGTAGGAAACCTTGAGGACGCGCAGCGGCGTGTTCGGATTGAAGGCGACCCGGGCGCGCTTGCTGTTCAACGCACTTTTCTTGTTCTTCCTCGGCGCGGTTTTCTTGTGCTTTGCCTTGTTGGTCTTGACCCGCAGTTGGCCAGTGGTGGGCTCGGCTAGCACCGTGTTTGCCATGGGGAGCGCCAGGAAGGCAGACAAGGTCAGCAACAGCAACGATTTTTTCAATTCCTCACCCCATGTACGGCGCTGTCTTAATGACTGCAATTTAGCAAACATCGGCGGTTGAAGTGAAGTCTTTAAGTTTCACATTAAGTTGTACCCGCTTCCCACCCAGGAAAGTCGAGCGTCGTCAGCGGCGGTTTCCTATCAGCCCTTCCAGACTCTTCATCAGATCGCCGGGCAGCAGCACCGTGCGGCTGCCTTCGCCACCGGCCAGGGACTTGATGGCGTTGATGTATTTCTCTCCCAACAGGTACATGGCCGGCAGTTCCTTTTCCGGCAAGGCCAGGGTGACCAGCTTGATCGCTTCGGCGCTCGCTGTGGCCAGGCGCACCTGGACCTCGGCGTCGCGCTTGGCGGCCTCCAGGCGGGCCTCCGCCTCCAGGATGGCGGCCTGCTTGTCGCCTTCCGCCTTGGTCACGGTGGCTTTGCGCTCCCGCTCGGCGGCGGCCTGCATTTCCATGGATTTCTGCATGGTGGGCGAGGGCTTGATGTCCTGAATTTCGACGGACTTCAGGGTCAGCCCCCAGTCCGCCACGTCGTCGGCGATGGATTCCTTGAGCCGGGTCTTGATCTGGTCGCGGCTGGACAGGGCCTGGTCCAGTTCCATGTCACCGATGATGGCGCGCAGGGAGGTCTGCACCAGGTTCATCACCGCCATCTGGAAATTGGTCACGCCGTAGACCGCGCTCTGGGTGTCGGTCACCTTTACAAAGGCGATGGCGTTGGTGATGAGCACGGCGTTGTCGCGCGTGATCACTTCCTGCTGGGGGATGTCCATGATCAGGTCCTTGGTGGTGACCTTGTAGGACACGTTATCGATGTAGGGCACCAGGATGTGCAGACCAGGCATGAGGGTCTTCAGGTACTTGCCCAGACGCTCGACCACCCATTCCTCGCCCTGAGGCACGATGCGCACCCCCTTCCACAGGGTCAGGAACAGGAAAAGTATCAGTGCGATGGAAACGATTTCGCCGCCCATGGTGATCTCCTGGTCAGGTTGGTTGAGGATGGGGACCGGGTTTTCCCTCGTCCCATCAGATCTTTTCCACTTTCAGGGTTTGTCCGAGCACGTCCACCACCCGCGCCTTGGCGCCGGCAGGTATGGAGTGGTCCGCCACCACCGGCCAGCGGTCCGAGCCCAGCACCGGACGCTGGAACAGGATTTCGCCCGGGCCCACGTCCTGCCCCAGTTCGCCCACATTGCGGGTCACCAGACCGATGACGCCGAGGGCGCCTTCCTTGGCCTGGCCCGCATGAGTGCGGTCCGGATTACGGAAGAACTTCATCCAGGCACCCACCATGAGGGTAGAGGCCACGCACCAGAGCACCAACTGGCCGGTCAAGCCGAGGGGTAGCAAGGCTACCACCAGTCCGGTGAGCAGCGCTCCCAAGCCAAACCAGATGAGATAGAACGCCGGCAGCAGCAACTCCGCGCCGATCAGCGCCAGAGCCAGAGCCACCCAATGCCACCACAGCAGTTCCATGAACGACCCCCTTTCGCATACGTCCGGTATTTTGCCTGATGCCGACGGATGGCCGGACAGGGAAATCCCCCCCATATGTTTCATGTAGGTCAATCCCGTATCTGATGGGCCGCTCGGGGCTCACGCTCGGATCGGCGCCGAGGTATCCTTTATCCGTTGTACTTTCGATAGGATCGTTTATGACATCACTTCAATTCGGCCGAATCGCCGCATTGGCCTTCCTGATGACCCCCATGGCCGCCTTGGCCGGCGACGCCTCCAAGGCCATCAGCCTGGCCGGAAATCTCTGTGCCTCCTGCCACGGCGAGGACGGCAACAGCCTGGTTCCCAACTTTCCCAAGCTGGCCGGCCAGCAGGCCGTCTATCTGTTGCGCGAGCTCAAGGACTACAAGAGCGGCAAGCGGGAAAGCGAGGTGATGGTCCCCCTCGTCGCCAGCCTGTCGGACGAGGATCTGGCCAACCTGGCCGCCTTCTATGCCTCCCAGAAGGCCGCGCCCGGCACGGTCACCGATCCCGCCCTCCTGCCGGTGGGCAAGGCCCTGTATCTCAAGGGCAACGCCAAGAGCGGCATCCCCACCTGTGAAAGCTGCCACGAGGAAGATGGCAGCGGCGGCGGAAAATTCCCACGCGTGGCGGGCCAGAACGTCGAATATGCCCTGGAGCAGTTCAAGCTCTATGCCGCCGGCAAGCGCACCAACGGTACCCGCGTCATGAAGACCATCGCGGAACGCATGACCGAGCAGGAAACCCGCGCCGTCGCCGAATACATGGCCAGCATGCGCTAAGCAACCAAGGACGAATCCAAATGAAGCGAACCCTGATTACCCTCGCCCTCGCCGCCACGGGCTTCGTGGCGGCCCAGTCCGTTTACGCCCAGGCCGCCTCCTCCGAGAAGCCGCCCCGCGCCAAGGGTATCGAAAGCCCGGGCTACGTCTGGAACACCCCGGACAAGGACCTGAACCGCGCCCTGGACTACAAGGCCAGCGCCAAACGCGGCAAGGTCGCCTACAAGATCTGCAAGGGCTGCCACCTGCCCGACGGTACCGGCCAGGCGGATGCGCTCTACCCGCAACTCGCCGGCCAGCATCCCAGCGTCACCTTGAAGCAGATGATGGACATCCGCGCCGGACGTCGGGACAACCCGAAAATGGCGCCCTTCGTCGGCGACTGGATCGTCAGCGCCGAGGAGCTGGCGGACATCGCCGCCCACCTGAAGAGCCTGCCGCCCCCCGCCAACAACGGCAAGGGCGATGGCAAGAGCCTTGCCAAAGGCAAGGAGCTTTACGAAAAGGATTGCGCCTCCTGCCACGGCAAGAACGGCGAGGGCGACGGCAAGAAGTTCTATCCGGTGGTGGCCAATCAGCACTACGGCTATCTGTTGCGAGAGACCCGCGAAAGCCGCGACCAGGGACGCCGCAACGCCAGCCCCGACATGGTTAAGGTGCTCAAGGGTTACAGCGACGCCGACGTGGCGGCCGTCAGCGACTACATGTCGCGCCTGAGCCTGGCTAAGAAGTAGGCCTGCGTTATCCCCCTCCCCTGCGAGCGGGGGAGGTCGGGAAGGGGCGGGAGGTCACCTCCCGTCCCGGCTGTACCTGCCTGTGGTCAATGGGGGGCCAGCGGGATCTTGCCGATTTTCATGCGCCACTCCCGCGGTCCCGTGTCGTGCACCGAGTTGCCGCCGCTGTCCACCGCCACGGTGACCGGCATGTTCTCCACCTGGAACTCGTAGACGGCCTCCATGCCCAGTTCCTGGAAGGCCAGCACCCTGGCCGCCTTGATGGCCTTGGCCACCAGGTAGGCGGCGCCGCCCACCGCAATGCAGTAGACGCCGCCGTGGGCCTTGATGGAGGCGATGGCCTCCGGCCCTCGCTCCGACTTGCCCACCATGCCGATGAGTCCGACTTGGTCACCCAGCATCAGGTCGGTGAACTTGTCCATGCGCGTGGCCGTGGTGGGGCCGGCGGGTCCGACGGCCTCGCCGGGGATGGGGTCCACCGGGCCCACGTAGTAGATGAAGCGGTTGCGGAAGTCCACTGGCAGGGGCTGGCCGTTCCTGACCAGGTCGGCCAGCTTCTTGTGGGCCGCGTCGCGGCCGGTGAGCAACCTGCCGGACAGCAATAGTTGCTCGCCCGCCTTCCAGGTGGCGGTCTCCGCCCGGGTGAGGGTCTCCAGGTTCACCCGGCGCGCGGTGGCCGGACCTTGCATGCCGATCTCGGGCCACTCGGAAAGGCCCGGTGGCGTGAACACCACCGGGCCGGAACCGTCCAGGGTGAAGTGGACGTGGCGGGTCGCCGCGCAGTTGGGGATGAGGCCTACCGGCAGGCTGGCCGCGTGCGTGGGGTAGTCCTTGATCTTCACGTCCAGCACGGTGGTGAGGCCGCCCAGGCCCTGGGCGCCGATGCCCAGGGCGTTCACCTTCTCCAACAGTTCCAGGCGCAGTTCTTCCACCTTGTTCTGTGGGCCGCGCGCTTTCAGGTCCTGGATGTCGATGGGATCGAGCAGGGCTTCCTTGGCCATGAGCAGGGCTTTCTCCGGCGTGCCGCCGATGCCCAGCCCCAGGATGCCGGGCGGGCACCAGCCGGCGCCCATTTCCGGCAGCACGGACAGCACCCAGTCGACGATGGAGTCGGACGGGTTCAGCACCGTGAACTGGGCCTTATTCTCCGAGCCGCCGCCCTTGGCCGCGAGCTTCACGTCCACCGTGTCGCCGGGCACCAGGTCCATGTAGATCACCGCCGGGGTGTTGTCCCGGGTATTCCTGCGGGCGCCCGCCGGGTCGGCCAGCACCGAGGCGCGCAGGGGGTTGTCCGGATTCGTGTAGGCCCGGCGCACGCCCTCGTTGACCATGTCGTGGATGGACAGGGCGCCGTCCCACTTCACGTCCATGCCCACCTTCAGAAAGACCACCGCCATGCCCGTGTCCTGGCAGATGGGCCGGTGGCCTTCGGCGCACAGGCGCGAGTTGACCAGTATCTGGGCCATGGCGTCCTTGGCGGCAGGAGATTCCTCCGCGTCGTAGGCGGCCTTCATGGCCCGCACGAAATCCAGGGGGTGGTAGATGGAGATGAACTGGAAGGCGTCGGCGATGGACTGGATGAAGTCTTCCTGGCGGATGGTGGTCATGGCGTCTCCAGTTTGTATTGTCGCGAAGCGACTCTCGAAGCGCCCCTCTCACGCAGGCGGGAGAGGGGCTGGGGGGTGAGCAAGGGGTTTCGCGGAGCACGCTCCGCGCCTTGCGAACGGCCCCGGAATGCAGTCCGGGGCGCGCCCTGCAAGGGAGGGGGTGCGACCCGCCAAGTATGGTCCCGGACGTCGCGGCCGAAAAGCCGACTAAATCATTAGGTTTTTCAATAGCCAGGCTTGAAATATTTGTGCGATGCAACAGTCATTAAGGGGCTAGCGTTCAGGTCAACAAGGTGGCGGGCACGGACCCGCCTTCATGACTGACCGAGACGAGGAGTTCCTTATGGCTGTAGCCAGCCGCGTGTTGGGCGATTACTGGCCCGGCATCCAGCTCTACTACCCGCCGGTGAAGTATGCACCGGCCCTGGGTCTGTACGAGGACCTGGAGGCGGCTGCCCAGCGTTTCCATAAGCATGCCCGTCACTGCCACGCCCAGACCCTGCTCTTCGACCTGGAGGACGGCTGCCGGCAGAAGGCGCTGTCACGCGACTTGCTACGCCGTGAACTGCCCGGCCTGAGCCGCGACGATTTGGCCGTGGCGGTGCGCATCAACCCTTTCCGCACCGAGGAGTACGAGAAAGATCTGCTGATGCTGCGCGACCTGGCCGACCATATCGACGTGGTCATGCTGGCCAAAGCGGGCGAGGCCTACGGTGCCGCCGAGATACGCGATCTGTCTGCGGCTCTGGTGGGCATGAATCCCCGCATCACCATCCAGCCCATCATCGAGCACCCCAAGTCCCTGAAGATCGCGCCGGACATCATGGCCTACCCCACGGTGAAGCATGTGGTGTTCGGCATCCACGATTTCTCCAAGGCCATGGGCATCCATATCACGCCCCGGGGTTGGACCCAGGAGCTGTCCTACTTCCTGCACCAGATCATCTTCGAGGCGCGCATCGCCGGGGTCGGTGTCATTGGCGGCGTGGAGGTGCTGATCGGCCAGGCGGCCATGCCGGAAACCTTCCTGGAGCCCCACGACATCCGGCGTTGGCTGGACCTGCACGGCGACGAGGAATCCCGGGTGGTCTACCGCCACGCCTGCGAGGAAGCCGCCATGGGGCTCACCGGCAAGCAGGTCATCCACCCCAGCCACATCCATCTGTGCAAGGTGGCCTACACCCCGTCGCCGACGGAAGTGGCCCGTAACATACGGGTGCTCCAGGCCGCGGTGGAAGCCGACGCCCTGCTGGGCGGCGCCATCAAGTTCGAGGGCGAGATGTTGGATCCCCCCATGTTCGGCAAGGCCCTGCAGGTGTTGCTGCGGGCCCACGCCCTGCGCGCCCTGTCCGAGGAGGACACGGATTTCGCCCTAAAGGTGCTGGGCATGCTGCCGGCACAAGTGGTGAGAGAAAACTGGCCGTACGGAGTCATCCTATGACTTCGTACGGCCAGTTTCAGTGGAGGGTAATGCCGTCCCGGGCGGCGTTAGCCGGAACTAATACTGGCCCCACGGCCGCGACGCGGTCGTGGGAGGCGAAGCCTTATGGAGTGATCCTATGAACGCCCCCGAACGCAAGGAATGTCTGGAGAACGCCATGTCTTTTCCCCCCTTCGAGCCCTGGCAGTGGTCTCTTCCGGTCCGGTTCAACATCGGCGCGGCCTGTACTGATGCCCACTTGGGCACGCCCGCCCAGGACAAGCTGGCCATGATCGTCGAGGACGATGCCCTGGGTGTTTCAACCGCTACCTACAGGGAACTTGCGCAAGCCACCTCACGTTTCGCCCAGCTGCTGCGTAACCTGGGTGTGCGCCTGGAGGACCGGGTGCTGATCCGGCTGCCCAATTCCCTTGCCTATCCCACCGCCTTCCTGGGGACCATGAAGCGGGGCGCCATCGCCGTGCCCACCTCTACCCTGCTGACCGCCGAGGAGGTGGCCTACCTGGCGAAGGATTCCGGCGCCAGCGTGCTGGTGACCGACAAGGCCATGTGGGCCGGCCTGCGCGACAAGCTGCATGGGCTGGACAACCTGCGCTACGTGCTGCTGGCCGGTGAGGGCGTGCCGGCCTTCTACAACGGAAATGGCCTCAAGGTGCTGGGCCTGGAGGCCTCACTGGCTATCATCGATACCTGGGAGGCACCCTACCCTACCCGTGCCCACGATCCTGCCTACCTGGTCTACACGTCGGGCACCACGGGCTATCCCAAGGGGGTGCTGCACGCCCACCGGGCCATGATCGGCCGGGAGCCGGCGGCGAAATACTGGTTCGACTTCGGCACCGAGGGGGCGCCCGAGGACGACCGCATCGTCCATTCCGGCAAGTTCAACTGGACCTATGTTCTGGGCTCCGGCCTCATGGACCCGCTCTATCGCGGCAAGACCGTGATCGTCCACGAAGGGAAGAACGACGCGGAAGGCTGGATCCGGCTCATCGCCAAGCATTCCGCCACCATCTTCATCGGCGTGCCGACCATCTACAGGCAGATCATCCAGAAGACCGCTTTCACCGGCGCCGACGTGCCCACACTGCGCCACTGCATGAGCGCCGGCGAGCACCTGTCGGACGAGATGCTGGGCCTGTGGCGCGAGCGTTTCGGCGTCGATATCTATGAGGCGGTGGGCATGTCGGAGGTGTCCTACTACCTGTCGGAGAACAAGTTCCGCCCCATCCGCCCCGGATCCGCCGGATTTCCTCAGCCCGGCCACGGTGTGAAGCTGCTGGACCCGGAGACCCTGCGCGAGGTGGCGGCCGGCGAGGAGGGCATGATCTGCCTGCCTGCCGACGATCCGGGCCTGTTCATGCGCTACTGGAACCTGCCGGAGGAGACTGGCAAGGCGTTCAAGGAACGCTGGTTCCTCACCGGCGACTACGCGCGCTTCGACGAGGACGGCTACATCTGGTTCCTCGGCCGCAAGGACGACATCATCAACTCCTTCGGCTACCGGGTCTCGCCCCATGAGATCGAGCGGGTGATGAAAACCCACCCCGCCGTGGCGGACTGCGCCGCCACCGGCGAGGAACTGGCCGTCGACAAGGTGCTGGTGGTGGCCTACGTCATGCCGCATCCGGGTATGAACGTGGATGCCGACGACCTGGCCGCGTTCGGCCGCGAGCATCTGGCCGGCTACAAGGCGCCCAAGATCGTATATCTCACGCCGGATTTTCCCCGCACCAAGAACGGCAAGATCATCCGCAAGCTGTTGCGGCCGGAGATCGCCGAGGCGAGGTCGGCGTGATGGTCTCGCCCCGGTGCCGATTTGGGCGTTCCCCCCTTTTTCAAATGGGGAGTAGGGGGGATTTAACCCGGCCAGCATTTGCGGAGGCGTTGTCAAATCCCCCCCCACCCCCCTTTACGAAAGAGAGGGGTACCTCATCTGTTGAGGGCCTGGCGCCATGAACGACCGCCTCCCCGACTTTGTCATTCCCCACGCCAGCGACCTGTTCGACCCGCTGCAAGGAGTTTCCATGTCCCAGTACCGTCCTCGCCGATCCATGCTCTACGTTCCGGCCTGCGTGCCGCGCTTCCTGGAGAAGGGGCGGGCGCTCAAAGTGGATTCCCTGATTTTCGACCTGGAGGAATCCGTGCTGGTGGAACGCAAGTGCGAAGCACGGCGCAATGCGGTTGTGGCCTTGAAGGAAGGCGGCTATGGCCAGCGGGAGGTGGTCGTGCGGGTAAATCGGCACGATTCCGCCTGGGGCCTGGACGACCTGACCGCCATCGCGCCCCTGAAGCCGGACGCCATCCTCTTCCCCCGTATCGAAAGCCGCCAGGACGTGCTGGATGCCATCGCCGCACTGGACGAGGCTGGCGGCGCCGGCATCCCGGTGATGGTGATGATCGAGACGCCCATGGCGGTACTGCGCGCTGAGGAGATCGCCGGGGCTTCGGATCGCCTGATCTGCCTTGTCATGGGCACCTCCGATCTCACCAACGAGCTGCATGCCCGCATCACTCCGGACCGCCTGCCCATCCTCTACAGCCTCTCCCACTGTCTCCTTGCGGCCCGCGCCCACGGCCTGCCCATCGTCGACGGCGTGCACCTGGACATGAAGGACATGACCAATTTCGAATTCGCCTGCCGCATGGCCCGGGACCTCGGCTACGACGGCAAGACGATACTGCACCCGCTGCAGGTCCAGTACGCCAACGATGCATTCACGCCCCGTACCGCCAGCGTCGAGCGGGCGCGCAAGATCATCGCCGCCTTCGCCGGGGCCAACGCCGAGGGCCGCGGCGTCACTGTGGTGGATGGCCGCCTGGTGGAGGCCCTGCACGTGGAGGCGGCGCGCCGCACCTTGATGATCCACGACATGATCGGGAAGATGGAAGCCGATGTGGCGGCCTAGGAGAACCCCATGAGTAAGACATCCGCTGGCAATTTCTTCGAGGACTTCGGCCTCGGCCAGACTTTTCTGCATCCCACGCCGCGCACGGTAGGGGAGGGGGACATCGCCCTCTATCTGGCGCTCACCGGGTCCCGCCACGTGATCGGCTGCGCGGCACCGGTGGCCCACGCGCTGGGCTACACGAAGCGGCCCCTGGATGACCTGCTGGCCTTCCACCTGGCCTTCGGCAAGACCGTGTCCGACATCTCTCTCAACGCCGTGGCCAACCTGGGCTATGCCGACGTGCGTTTTCTGGCGCCGGTCTTCGTGGGCGACACCCTGGCGGCGGAATCCGTGGTCATCGGCCTGAAGGAGAACAGCACGAGGGAATCCGGCGTGGTCTGGGTGCGCTCCACGGCGGTGAACCAGGACGACAAGGAAGTCATGACCTGGATCCGCTGGGTGATGGTGAAGAAGCGGGACAAGAACCATTCCGCGCCCAAGACGGTGGTGCCGGAGACGCCTGCCTACGTCGCGCCCCAGCGCCTGGAAATCCCGCCCTTCCTGGACGTGCGCGACTACGAGACCCGCCTCACCGGCGGCCCCTGGCTGTGGGACGACTACGAGGCCGGCGAGCGCATCGACCATCCCGCCGGCATGACCCTGGACGAACCCGACCACACCTTCGCCACCCGCCTCTACCAGAACCCGGCGCGGTTGCATTTCGACGCCCATCAGATGCGCGACAGCGGTTTCGGGCGGCGGCTGGTCTACGGCGGCCACGTCATCTCCATCTGCCGGGCGCTGTCCTATGAGGGGCTGGAAAACGCACTGCTCATTGCCGCCATCAACGGCGGCACCCATTGCAATCCCACCTTCGCCGGCGACACCCTCTACACCCGCACGCAAGTGCTGGAGAAATGGGACTTGCAGGATCGCGCCGACCTGGGCGCCCTGCGCCTGCGCATGCTGGGCATCAAGAACCTGGCCGCCGCCGAGTTGATGGACCCCATGATCGATGCCGGCGGCAAGAAGAAATACCACCCCAACGTGGTGCTGGACCTGGATTACACGGTCCTGATGCCGCGCCGAGCCTGAACGAGGAGAAACGATGTCCCAGCCCGTCCACCCCGATGCCGCGTTGTTCGCCGGCGAGAAACCCTTCCCGGTGATCCCCGCCTGCGAGCATTTCGCCGGCAGCGAGAAGCTGATCCTCAAGGCCCTGGAGCAGATGGAGAAACTGGGTCCGGTATTCAACATCACCTGCGATTGCGAGGACGGCGCCCCCGCCGGCCGGGAGAAGGAGCACGCCGAGATGATCGTGCGGGTGCTGGGCACCGACGCGAACCACCACAAGATGGCCGGCGCCCGCATCCACGACTACTCCCACCCAGCATGGCGCCAGGATGTGGACATCCTGGTGGGGGGCGCCGGCAAGCTATTGGCCTACATCACCCTCCCCAAGAGCACCGAGTACAGCCACGCTGCCGAGATGATCACCTACATCCAGTCGGTAGCGGCCAAGCACGACATCCGGCGGGAAATCCCCATCCACATCCTTGTCGAGACGCACGGCGCCCTGCGCGACGTGCACCGCATCGCCACCCTGCCCTGGCTTCAGGTGCTGGACTTCGGCCTGATGGACTTCGTCTCCGGCCACCACGGCGCCATTCCTGCCAGCGCCATGCGCAGCCCGGGTCAGTTCGAGCACCGGCTCATCGCCCGGGCCAAGACCGAGGTGGTCTCGGCGGCCCTGGCCAACGGCGTCATCCCCGCCCACAACGTCACCCTGGACCTGAAGAACCCCTACACCACCTACCAGGACGCCCGGCGGGCGCGCATGGAGTTCGGCTTCCTGCGCCAGTGGAGCATCTACCCCACCCAGATCCAGCCCATCGTCGACGCCATGAAGCCGGATTATTCAGAAGTGGAGACCGGCGCCGCCATCCTGCTGGCCGCCCAGAAGGCGGATTGGGGCCCCATCCAGCACGCCGGCGAACTCCACGACCGGGCTACCTACCGCTATTACTGGGAGGTGCTGCAGAAGGCACGGGTCACTGGCGTCAAGCTGCCGGCAGAGGCCGAGGCGGCTTTTTTCGGGTGAGAAACCAGAGTTGCATTAGAAATCGCCCTCTCCCGCGCTACCGCGCACCCCTCCCCCGCTTGCGGGGGAGGGGCTGGGGGAGAGGGAGCCCCATCGGTGTCACAGGGCGTGTGGCAGGCGCCGTGGGTACCAATCTGCCTACACCCGATCCCGCCACACCAGCAGTCCCTGGGTGTTGAGTTCGATATCGTTGGCCAGCAATTCCCGGCAAACCTTGTCATACAGGGTGCAGCCATGGGCGCGCAGGCGCTGCATCATGGCGGCTGCCACCGCCTGTTTCAGCCAGGCGTGCCGCGCGTCCCCCCCGCCCGGGGCGGCCCGGGCCAGATCGACGAGTTCGTCGATCTGGGCATGCAAGGCGGGGGCCAGTTGCGCCAGGCCGGCGATGCGGCCGTAGTGGGTGAGGAAGGCGGCTTCGGCGCCCGTGGCCACCAGTCGGTCGATGGAGGTGTGCAGGGCGTCCGGCTCGAACTGCACCGGTGTGGTGGTGGGGAAGATGAAGGGGCGCCCGTCCACGTCGAACTCCCGGTAGGAGATGCCGAAGGTGTCGCCGGTGAACAGACTGTTGCTGCCGGCATCCAGGATGCAGAAGTGGTGGCGCGCGTGGCCGGGGGTGTCGATGAAGGACAGCCGGCGGCCACGGAAATCCAGCTCGAAGCCGTCGTCTGCCTCGATCACTCGTTCAGCCGCGGCCGGCACGATCTCGCCATAGAGATCCCGAAACACCGCTTCGCCATAGACCGCGATGGAGCCGGCTACCAACTTGGCCGGATCGATCATGTGGCGCGCGCCCTTGGGATGGACCACCAGCTTGGCGTTGGGGCAGGCGGCCAGGAAGGCCCCGGCGGCGCCGGCGTGGTCCAGGTGCACGTGGGTGACGATAACGTAGTCCAGCTGCTCGGGACGCAGGCCCAGGTCCGCCATGGTCGAAAGCACATGGGGCACGGCCTGGTGGGTTCCGGTGTCGACGATGGTGGCGTGGCCCTGTTCGACGACGAGGTGGACGGCCGCCAGGCCGGGACGCACGTATTCCGCGTCCAGGGTATGGATGCCGTGGGCGTGGTGGATGGGGGCGATCATCGCTGGGGCTCCGCTGCGGTCTCGATGGAAAACGCCGCATTATCGGCCAGGGCCAAGGCGGATTTCAGCACCGGCAGGCACTGGCGCAGGGTGGCGGCAAGGGTCCAGGGCGGGTTGACGATGAACAGGCCGCTGCCGCTCATGCCCGGCTCGCCGGGCGCGGGCTTGCGCACCGACAGGCCGGCGTCCAGCCAATCGATGCCCTTCATGGCGCGCAGGCGCTCGGGCAGCCGGTGCGCCTCGGGCCGGGCCAGGTTCGGATACCAGAGGGCATAGGTGCCGGTGGGGAAGCGCTTGAGTCCGTCCTTCAGGGCGTCCACCACCCGGTTGTAGTCGGCCTTGTCCTCGTAGGAGGGGTCGATGAGCACCAGGGCACGCCGGGGCGGCGGCGGCAGCAAAGCCTTGAGGCCGGCGAAGCCGTCGCCGCGGGTGACGATGATCCGCTTGTCGCCCTGGAAGGTCTTGCCCAGCAGGTCCACGTCGGTGGGATGCATCTCGAACAGGCGCAGGCGGTCCTGCGGGCGCAGCAGTTTCGCGGCGAGATAGGGCGAGCCGGGATAGAAGCTCAGTTCCCCCGGAGGGTTCATGCCCCGTACCAGCTCGACGTAGTCCGCCAGCGCCGGGGGCAGGTCGCCGCGTGTCCACAGCCGGGCGATGCCGGCCTCGAATTCCGCGTTTTTCGTGGCATAGCCCGCGTCCAGGCCATAGGCACCGGCGCCGGCGTGGGTGTCGACGACCCAGAAGGGCTTGTCCTTCAGGGCCAGGTGGCGGAGGAGGCAGACCAGGATGAAGTGCTTGAGCACGTCGGCGTGGTTGCCGGCGTGGAAGGCGTGGCGGTAGCTGAGCATGGGGAAATCCGAAGAAGTGGGTTACAACTCGATGGAGTCATGACTGGGGCTCCCCACCCCGACTCGCCCCACCAGCGGGGAGGGGGGAAGGCACCTCCACCGCGAGCGGTGGAGGCCGGGAGGGGGAGGATAGTGCCGCATCAATCTGCCGGGCCAGCTCATCCCGGACGCCAGCGTCGGCGCATTCCAGTTTTATCGCCCCCTTCCAACTCCGCAGCCAGGTGAGCTGCCGCTTGGCCAGCTGCCGGGTGGCGGCCGCGCCCTGTTCGTACAGGGCGGCGGCGTCGATCTCGCCATCCAGGAAGCGCCAGGCCTGGCGATAGCCGACGCAGCGCATGGACGGCAGGCCCGGGTGGAGGGTGTGGCGCTGGCGCAAGTTGCGCAGTTCCTCCACCAGTCCCTGTTCCAGCATCTGCGCGAAGCGCGCGTTGATGCGCCGGTGCAGCCAGGCCCGGTCCGCGGGGAACAGGGCGAATTCCAGCCAGGGCGGCGGCGGCGGGCGTTGCGGCTGTTGTTCCAGCAGGCGGGACATGGGCTCGCCGGTGGAAAGGCAGAGTTCCAGGGCGCGCTGGATGCGTTGGCTGTCGTTGGGCTTCAAACGGGCTGCCGTATCCGGGTCCAGCCGTGCCAGTTCGGCATGCAGGGCGGGCCAGCCCAGGAGCCGGCCGCGCGCCTCCAGTTCGGCGCGTAGTTCCGGTTCGGCGGCGGGCAGTTCGTCCAGGCCACCGCGCAGGGCGCGGAAATACAGCATGGTGCCGCCTACCAGCAAGGGAATCCTGCCGGCAACGGCGATCGCCGTCATGGCCTGTTCCGCGTCCCGCTTGAAGCGGCCGGCGGAATAGGCCTCGGTGGGCTCGACCAGATCGATGAGCCGGTGGGGCGCCCGCGCCAGGGTGGCTGCATCGGGCTTGGCGGTGCCGATGTCCATGCCCCGGTAGACCAGGGCCGAATCGACGCTGATGATGTCCAGGGGGAAACGCGCCGCCAGCCAGACGGCGACATCGGTCTTGCCGCTGGCGGTGGGGCCCATGAGGGAGATGGCGGGTGGCGGCATGGCGCGAGTAGGGGCGAGGCGTCGACGAATCATTCCCCACCCCGACCCTCCCCACAAGTAGGGAGGCAATCGCCTCGTAACGGCATGGGGTGGGCGTTCGGAACGCGTATCCAGCCGCCTTGCAAGTCCTTTCGTGAACTTTTTTTTCATGCCGCGAAGCAATTTGTAGCAGCGCTGCAACAACACTCTTGAGAAATCACTTGAAAAGCGATTGCGGATTTGCCTCTCCATTTAGGTATTGAGCAGAATCCGCAGCAACTTCTCGCGCGAGAGGTTTATTAGGCCCCCTTCTCGATGAGGAGGGCGGAGGCAGGGGAAGTCCTCGCATAGCGGGGAAAACCAGGCCGCCGCGTTCGGGCAAGCAGTTTCATCAACCTGATAGGAGTATGAACATGAAGAAGTCCCTGATCGCTCTGGCTGTTGCTGGTGCCTTTGCCGTTCCCGCGATGGCCGCCACCTCCAACATCGACATCTCCGGCAAGATCGCCGCTGACGTGACCTCCGTCAGTGGCACCGGCACTACCGCTGGTGGCGTTAGCAACAACACCCGCCAAGTCAACAACAACAACTCCGTCATCACCGTGGCCGGCAACGAGGACCTCGGCGGCGGCATGAAGGCTTTCTTCTCCGTGACCTACGGCCTGCCCCTGGCTAGCGCCGGCGCCCTGTCCGGCCAGAACCAGATCGCCGGCCTGGAAGGCGGCTTCGGCAAGGTCTTCGTCGGTGCCTTCGACAACCCCCTGAAGGTCATGGGCCGCGGCGTTGACCTGTTCGCCGACCAGTCCACCGGTGACTCCCGCTACATGACCTCCGTCGGCGCCATGGAAGCCCGCGCCAACGACGTGATCGCCTACATCTCCCCGTCCTTCAGCGGCTTCCAGGTCGTGGTGGCCAACACCAACAACCCCCTGGGCGCTGTCGCCACCAAGGGTGCCAACAACACCGAGATGACCATCATCAAGCTGGCCTATACCAACGGCCCGCTGTCCCTGGCGGCTGGCCGGCACACGGTTGACTCCGCTGGCGTTACCGCCGGCCAGACCGGCGACGAGAGCGCCTGGCGCCTGACCGGTTCCTACAAGTTTGGTGACCTGAAGGTGGTCGGCTCCTACGGCAAGGTCAGCGATGCCTACAACAAGACCAACGGTGCAGCTGGCGAAGAAGTCAAGACCTGGGGTCTGGGCGCTGCCTATGGCATGGGCCCCATCACCCTGAAGGCCCAGTACTACAGCCTGAACGACAAGGTGGTCAATGCTGACGCCCACATGTGGGCCCTCGGCGCCGACTACGCCCTGAGCAAGCGCACCACCGCTCAGTTCGCCTACTCCAAGGTGACCAACGACACCGCAGTGGCCTATGGTGGTGGTACTACCACGACTGCTGGTTTCGGTAACACCGGTGCGACTGCCGCTGTGCCGGTCGCGGGTACCGATCCTATCGGTATCATGGCCGGCAAGGATCCCAGCCGCCTCTCCATCGGCCTGAAGCACACCTTCTAATCCCCCGCCGGGGCAACCCGGTTGTGGTCGAAGGATAGAAACGGGCGCGGGAAACCGCGCCCGTTTTGTTTTTCGCGCTTTTTCGCCCCTATCACTTCGTTGGGTTTTCAACCTCTCCGCTCAGGCTTACATTGCCTTCGCGCCGATTCCGGCGTAAACCAACCACAAGCGTGGAGGCAGAATGAAGAAGCGGCTCGTAGGTTTGCTGGCTGGTGTGCTGATGTGTATCCCGACCTGGGCGGCGGTGGACCTGAATAGCGCTACCCGGTCGGAACTGGAAGCAGTGAAGGGCATCGGTCCCGCCAAGGCCAGGGCGATCGTGGAATACCGACGCAAGCATGGACCTTTCAGGAACGTGGAAGCGCTGGTGGAAGTGAAGGGATTCGGCAAGGCCAGCGTCGCCAGGCTCAAGGGAGTGCTGACGGTCAGGGCCGTCACCGGCAAGACGGCAGGCAAGCAGTAAGCGGCTTGCCGAGCGCTATGACGGGCGCCCGGCGCGCTTGTGATTCATCTTGCTGGCCAGGGATCAGGCCCGGTAGAATCCGCGGCACCTATTCGGAGGACGCCATGGATCTGTTCAGCAAAACCAACCTGCCCATGACCGTGATTCTCGTCATGATCGCCTGGGCCTGGTTCAGCCTGCTTTCCGTCGTGCTCAGCTCGCTGTTCTGACACGGCCGACGACACAAGAAAAAGCCCCGCATCGCGGGGCTTTTTTCTTGTCGTTCGCAAGGTCAGGCAACCAGGGCGGCTTTCAGCTTCTGCAGGGCCTTGACCTCGATCTGGCGCACGCGTTCCGCGGAAATGCCGTAGACCGCCGCGAGTTCGTGCAGGGTGGCGGGATTGTCCTCCTCGAGCCAGCGGGCTTCGACGATGTGCCGGCTGCGCGCATCCAGAGTGGCCAGGGCGCGGGACAGTCCCTCGCCGGCCATCCGTTCGCGTTCGGCGTTTTCCAGGTGCTGGGTGGGTTCGGCGTTGGGGGCCGCCAGATAGGCGATGGGGGCGAAGGCGTCGTCCTCGTCGTCGATGCCGGGCTCCAGCGCCATGTCCTGGCCGTAGAGCCGGGTTTCCATTTCCCGCACATCGGACGGGCTGACCTTGAGGGTTTGCGCCATGGCGTCCACCTCGCCGGCGGTCAGCGAGCCGCTGCCCTGCTTCATGCTGCGCAGGTTGAAGAACAGCTTGCGCTGCGCCTTGGTGGTGGCGACCTTGACCAACCGCCAGTTCTTCAGGATGAACTCGTGAATCTCCGCCTTGATCCAGTGCACGGCGAAGGACACCAGGCGCACGCCGCGATCCGGGTCGTAGCGCTTGACGGCCTTCATCAGGCCGACGTTGCCTTCCTGGATGAGGTCGGCGTGGGGCAGCCCATAACCCAGGTAGCCGCGGGCGATCGCCACCACCAGGCGAAGGTGGGAAAGCACCAGTTGGCGCGCGGCATCAAGATCGTTCTGGTCGCGCAATCGCAACGCCAGTGCATGTTCCTGTTCGGCACTGAGCAGCGGGAAACGGTTCACCGCCTGGATGTAGTTCTCCAGGCTGCCCAAGGCGGCGGGCACGGGGAAGTTCAAGGCATGTGCGTTCATCGGAATACCTCTATCAATCAGTCAACCAAATTTTAGCACTCGCGCTATGAGAGTGCTAAGCATAAGGAAGTTCCCGAGGAAACGGAATTGATGGAAAGGCCGGGAGAGGCTCTTCAGGTGTTTTCCACCTGGCGCAGTGCCTGGCCGACGGCGAAATAGGCGCCCAGCCAGCCGAGCATGGCGCTCAGGCAGAGCAGCAGCAGCAGGTCGAGGGCCGAGAGGCCGCTCAACACGAACAGGGCGCCATAAGCCAAGGCGACCTGCTGGACGCTGCCCTCCAGCAGATAGGCACCCAGGCTGACCAGGGCGCCTCCGGTCAGCCCACCGGCAAGGCCCTGGATGCCGCCGAAATAGAGGAAAGGCCGGCGGATGAAGCGGTCGGTGGCGCCGATCAGTCGAGCGACCTCGATCTCGTCGCGCTGGGCATAGATCTGCAGGCGGATGGTGTTTGCGGTGATGGCGGCCAGGGCCAGCCCCAGCATGATGGAGAGCATGAACACCAGGTCGTGTCCCAATCCCATGAGTGCGGCCAGGCGCTTGATCCAGTCGGTATCCATCAACACCCGCTCCGCTTCGTCCAGCTTGCCAAGCCGGGCCCCCAGGGTTTCCAGGGAATGGGGGGCCGTGTCTCTGGGTGTCACCACCAGGGAATGGGGCAAGGGATTGTCAGGCAGGCCTGCGGCGATGTCGGACAGTCCGGCGGCCTGGAGCTTGGCCACTCCCTCCGACTTGCTGACAAAGCGCACCGAGGCGATATCCGGCTGGTTACCTAGGGTATGGACCAAGGCTCTGCCCTTGGCCTCGTCCAGTCCGATTTTCAGGAAGACGGTGATTTCCGCCTGCGGCTTGATGCCGCCCGCGGCCCGGTCCAGATTGGCGAGCAGGAGATACAGGCCGGTGGGCATGGCCACGGCGACGCCGATGACCAGGATGGTGAACAGGCTGGCCACGGGGGCGTCTATGAAGCGCTGCGAAGCGATCTTCAGGCTATGCAGGTGATGCGCGAGCCAGGCTTTCATGCCACCAGCTTCCCATAGGCCAGATGCACGTTTCGCCCACCATAGCGCTGGATCAGGTCCTGGTCGTGGGTGGAGATGAGCAGGGTGACGCCCACTTCGTTGAAGGCCCGGAACATGTCCATAATGTCCTTGGCGTAGGCGTCGTCCAGGTTGGCGGTGGGCTCGTCGGCCAGGACCAGGGCGGGGCGGCTGACGATGGCCCGCGCGATGCACAGGCGCTGCTGCTCTCCGCCGGAGAGGGTGATGGGGCGAGCCTTTTCCTTCTTCAGGAGGCCTACCTTGTCCAGGGCGGCGCGCACCCGCTTGGCCGCGTCGTTTCCGGTGAGCCCCTGGATATGCAGTGGCAGCAGCACGTTGTCGAACACGTTGCGGTCGTAGAGCAGCTTGTGGTCCTGGAAGATGAGGCCGATGTTGCGTCGGAAGAAGGGCAGGGCGGGCCGCTTCATGCGGCCGACGTTCTGACTGTTGACGACGATGCTGCCGGCGGTGGGGCGTTCGATGGCGGCGATCAGCTTGAGCAGGGTGCTCTTTCCTGCGCCTGAATGGCCGGTGAGGAATACCAACTCGCCCTGGTCGATGGTCAGGCTGACGTCGGACAGGGCCTCGTGGCCGCCCGGGTAGCGCTTGGTGACGCCGGAAAGCTCGATCATGCGAACAGGGCGTCCACGAATTCGTCGACCTTGAAGGGCTGCAGGTCCTCCAGACCCTCACCGACGCCGATGAAGCGCACGGGCACGGGATGCCGGTCACGGAAACGCGCGGCCAGCGCCGCAATGACACCACCCTTGGCGGTGCCATCAAGCTTGGTCATGACCAGACCGGTGAGGCCTAAGGCCTCGTCGAAGGCTTTCACCTGCAACAGGGCGTTCTGGCCGATGTTGGCGTCCAGCACCAGCAGCACTTCGTGGGGCGCGCCCGGGTCGGCCTTCTGCAATACCCGCTTCACCTTGCGGATCTCGTCCATGAGGTGCAACTGGGTGGGCAGGCGGCCGGCGGTGTCGGCCAGGACGATGTCGGTGCCCCGGGCGGTGGCCGCGTGCAGGGCGTCGAAGATGACCGCCGCCGGGTCGCCGGCCTGGGACTGGATGACTTCCACGTTGTTGCGCCGGCCCCATTCGGTCAACTGTTCCCGGGCGGCGGCGCGGAAGGTGTCGCCAGCGGCCAGCAGCACGGATTTGCCTTCCGCCTGGAATCGCCGGGCCAGCTTGCCGATGGTGGTGGTCTTGCCGGCGCCGTTGACGCCCGCCAGCATGATGACGAAGGGTTTGGCCGTGCCGGTATCGAGGGGTTTCTCCAGGGGGGCCAGCAGGGCGGTCAGCTCGGCCTTGAGGGCTTCCCGGAGTTGCACCGCCTCGGTGAGTTTGTCGTGCCTGACCCGTTCCCGCAGGCGGGCGATCAGGTGCTGGGTGGCCTCTACGCCCACGTCGGCGGTGAGCAGTACGGCTTCCAGATCCTCGAACAGGGCCTCGTCGATCTTGGCGCCGGCGCCGAACAGGCTGGTGATCTGGCCGGTGAAGGCGGCACGAGTGCGGGCCAGTCCTTGTTTGAGGCGTTGCGCCCAGGACAGCCTGGGGGCATAGGCCGCCTCTTGGCCGGCGGGCACGGCGACGACATCGGATTGACCGGACTTGAAGAAACCAAACACGGGAGGGGTCTGTCACAGGCTGCGTTATTAGCGCGGAAATTCTATCATGCAGCCCCTTTCCACCATGTCGCCCCTGCCCATGACACGTCTACTCGCCATGCTTGCCATGTCTCTTGCGATGACCTTGCCGGCCCGTGCCGGAATCGTCGAGGAAACACTGCCCAACGGCATGCGGGTCATCGTCAAGACCGATCGCCGGGCGCCGGTGGCGGTGTCCCAGATCTGGTACCGGGCCGGCAGCATGGACGAGAGCTACGGCGGCACCGGCGTGGCCCACGTACTGGAACACATGATGTTCAAGGGGACTAAGGACGTGCCCGCCGGCGAGTTCTCGAAGCGCATCGCCGCCGCCGGTGGCCGGGAGAATGCCTTCACCTCCCGCGATCACACCGCCTACTTCCAGACCCTGCAGAAGGACCGGCTGGAACTGGCCCTGAAACTGGAGGCGGATCGCATGGCCAATCTGGTGCTGTCGCCAGAGGAGTTCGCCAAGGAAATCAACGTGGTGATGGAGGAACGGCGCATGCGCACCGAGGACAGCGCCCAGGCCAAACTTTACGAGGCCCTCATGGCCACCGCCTACCAGTCCAGCCCCTACCGGCACCCGGTCATCGGCTGGATGGACGACCTCAAGAACATGTCTGTGGAAGATGCCCGCCGCTGGTACGAGCAGTGGTACACCCCCAACAACGCCACCCTGGTGGTGGCCGGCGACGTGGACCCGGCCCAGGTCATCGGTTGGGCGAAGCAGTACTTCGGCCCCATTCCCGCCCGACCCCTACCGGTGCGCAAGCCGCAAAGGGAGCCGGAGCAGGCGGGCACGAAGGAAGTGACGGTGAAGGCCCCGGCCAAGCTGCCGGTGGTGGCCCTGGCCTGGCAGGTTCCCCGCCTGACCGACCCCCAGGCGGATTGGGAACCCTATGCCCTCGAGATCCTGGCGGGCATCCTGGACGGCCATGCCTCGGCCCGGCTGAACCAGTCCCTGGTTCGGGACAAGAAGATCGCCACCGACGTGGGCGCCGGCTTCGACGCCATCTCCCGGGGGCCGGCCCTGTTCATCGCCGACGCCACCCCGGCGGAGGGCCAGACCGTCACCATCGTCGAGGCCGCCCTCAAGGCGGAGATCGCGCGGCTGGTGAAGGAGGGCGTCAGCGAAACCGAGCTCAACCGGGTCAAGGCCCAGGTGCTGGCCGGCCAGGTCTTCCAGCAGGATTCCCTGTTCTACCAGGCCATGCAGATCGGCGAATGGACCACGGCAGGACTGGACTATAAGGCGCGGGATATCCGCTACACCAAGTTGCGGGCGGTGACCGCCGATCAGGTCAAGGCGGTGGCGGCCAAATTCCTGGTGGACGACCGCCTCACGGTGGCGGTGCTGGACCCCCAGCCCATGCCGGAAGGCAAGCCGGAAATGCCACGCAATGCCATGGGAGCCGGCCATGTCCGCTAAGTCCATATTTGCCGGTGTTCTCTGCCTGCTGCTGGCGCCTGCCGCCTGGGCGGGCCTCAACATCCAGCACTGGAGCACGCCCCAGGGTGCACGGGTGTATTTCGTGGAGAACCACGACCTGCCCATGCTCGACGTCAACGTGGACTTCTCCGCCGGCAGCGCCCGGGACCACAAGGCGAATTCCGGCTTGGCAAACCTGACCCGGCATGTCATGGGGCTGGGTGCCGGGGCTTACACCGAGCGGGATATCGCCGAGAAGCTGGCGGACGTGGGCGCGGTCCTGTCCGGACGCATGGACGCCGACCGCGCCGGTTTTTCCCTGCGTACCCTGTCCGGTCCAGCCGAGCGCGGCCAGGCCATCGCCCTGCTGGAGGCCATCCTCCACACTCCCCGCTTCGATGCCGCCATCCTGGAACGGGAGAAGGCGCGGGTCATCGCCGGCATCGAGGAGGCTGCCACCAAGCCGGAGAGCATCGGCGAGAAGGCCTTCCAGGCGGCGCTGTACGGGGAACATCCCTATGCCCTCGACGAAAGCGGCGAGGTGGCAAGCGTGCGCACCCTCACACGGGATGATCTGGCGGGCTTCCACCGCGCGCATTACCGGGCGAAGAACATGGTGATCTCCCTGATGGGCGATATTTCCCGCCAGGAAGCCGAGGCCATGGCCGCCGGGCTGGCGGGCGGACTGCCGCCAGGCGAGGCGCCGCTGCCCATCCCGCCCGTTTCCATGGCCGAGAGGGGAGGGGAGCGGGTCATTCCCCACCATGCCACGCAAAGCCACCTGTTCATGGGTCTGCCGGGTCTGAAACGGGAGGATCCGGATTACTTCCCCCTGCATGTCGGCAATTACATCCTGGGCGGCGGCGGCTTCGACTCGCGCCTGACCGAAGCCATCCGGCAGAAGAAGGGGCTGGCCTACAGCGTCTACAGTTACTTCATGCCCCTGGAACAGCATGGCCCCTTCCGCATCGGCCTGCAGACGCGTCGTGACGCCACCCGCCAGGCGGTGGACACGGCCCGTGCCGAACTTGCCCTCTATCTGGCGGAAGGCCCGAGTGAGGCGGAGCTGGCCCAGGCAAAGAACAACCTCATCGGCGGTTTTCCCCTGCGCATCGACAGCAACAAGAAGATACTGGAGTACCTGGCGGTCATTGGGTTCTACCGCCTGCCCCTGGATTGGTTGGACACCTACTCGGCCAAGGTGGCGGCGGTGAGCCGCGACGATATCCTGCGCGCCTTCCGTGCCCGGGTGCGACCTGATGCCATGATGACCGTAATTGTCGGCGGACAGCTTGAAGGCCAGGCCAAGTAACTCGGTCCGTATCGTCGGCGGCGAGTTCCGCAGCCGGATCCTGCACTTCCCCAATCAGCCTGGCCTGCGGCCCACGCCCGACCGGGTACGGGAAACCCTGTTCAACTGGCTTGGCCAGGATCTGTCGGGATGGACTTGTCTGGACGCCTTCGCCGGCAGCGGTGCCCTGGGCTTCGAGGCAGCATCCCGCGGTGCCGTTCGGGTTCTGATGCTGGAACAGGACAGTCGGACGGTGGCTGCGCTGCGCGCCCAGGCGGCAATCCTGCCGGCACAGGCGGTGGAAGTCCGTCAGGGGGATGCCCTGGCTTTCCTGGCCGGCGACGGTGAACGCTTCGATTTGGTCTTTCTTGACCCGCCCTTCGCCGGAAACGTGCTGATGCCCGCCCTGCAACTTGCGGCGACACGGCTCAATACCGGCGGTAAAATCTACGCCGAATCCGCCACACCCCTGGTCGTCGAGGGTTTTGACATCCTGCGCCGGGGGCGGGCCGGTCTAGCCCACTTCTGCCTGCTGGAGCCAGTTTGAAACGCATCATCGTCTATCCGGGGACCTTCGATCCGCTGACCCGGGGACACGAGGATATCGTGCGGCGAGCCCTCAGGCTGTTCGACGAGGTCGTGGTCGGTGTGGCGACCAACGCCCCCAAGCAACCCTGCTTTGACTTGGAGGAGAGAGTGGAGATTGCCCGCGTCGTGCTGGGCGAGTTGCCGGGCGTCCGCGTGGTGCCCTTCTCCGGACTGCTGGTGGACTTCGTCCGCGCCCAGGGATCCCGCATGGTGCTGCGGGGCCTGCGGGCGGTGTCGGACTTCGAGTACGAGTTTCAGCTGGCGGGCATGAACCGCCGCCTGGACCCGGCATTGGAAACGGTTTTTTTGACGCCGGCGGAACAACACATGTTCGTGTCCGCCAGCATGGTGCGCGAGATCGCGCGACTGGGCGGAGATGCGAGTCCCTTCGTGCATCCCCTTGTGGCTGCGCGGCTGTCGGACCGTTTTGCTTAACGTGACTGAAAAGGAATAAAAGCCATGGCTCTGATGATCACAGACGAATGCATCAACTGCGATGTATGCGAACCGGAATGCCCCAACGGGGCCATCACCCAGGGTGAGGACATCTATATCATCGATCCGGACAAGTGCACGGAATGCGTGGGCCATTTCGACACGCCGCAATGCCGTGAGGTCTGCCCGGTGGACTGCATCCCGGTGAACCCGAATTATGTGGAGGATAAGGACCAGCTCTACGCCAAGTACGTCAAACTGAGCGGCGAGAAGTAATCAACCCGTTCGCAGGCAATGAAAAAGCGCGGCGTTGCCGCGCTTTTTCGTTGCTCGGAATCCCCCTGCGGATCAGGCCGCGAGCTGTTCTGACAAGGTGTCGTCGGCATCCAGGGCGGCACGTACGTTCGCCGTGATCCCCTGCAATTCGTCAATCTGGCGCATGACTTCGGCATACATCTGGTCCAGTTCGCCGATGCGGTCCTCCAGAGTGTCGGCCGCCTTGTGGATGCGCTTGACGCTTTCCAGCCGGCGCCGGAGTTGCATCTGGTGTTCCCGGACCTGGCCTTCCATGGGCGACATCACCGCCTTTAGCCAGTTCTCCACATCCTTGTTGAGCACCTCGAAGACCTGCACCACGCGGCTGGCCAGGGTTTCGAAGAAGCGCGTCGTCAGGGTGTACTGCTCGGTGGTGAGGAAGGTATAGAAGGTGTTGAACTGCTGGTCGTAGGCGTCCTCCAGGCGCTGCATTTCCTTGTGGTATCGCAGCATGGAGAAGGGTGGGATGGAGACCAGATTGATGCCATGCTCCTGATTGAGCTTGCGGTACATGGCCTCCATCATCTTGTTGATTTCCTCGATCTGCGCATTGGCGGCTTCCAAGCGGTCGTCGACCCCCTTGAAGAAGCCGCTCATGGCATCGCGGATACCCTTGGTGAATCGGCTTTCCACCATGGCCTCCCGCGCCGCCTTGACTTCAGCGCGCAGCACGTCCATCCCGATCTGTGAAAACAGCTTGATGCTCTGCTGGGAATAGACGGAACGCAGAGCCTGGAATTGCTGCAAGCCCCGCTCGAAAGTTTCCTTGTCGCCTGCGATCTTGGCCATGATGTGTTCCACTACATCCTGGTTTTTCCCCTGCAGGCCCTTCAATTCACCAAGTTGTTCCTCGATGCCTTGCCGGCGCGAGCCCAGCAGGGCAAGGCTGTTGTCCATCAGGTCGCCGATTTCGGCCTCGGTCTGGTCGCGCACGATGGCCTGTTTGGAGGAGATCAGTTCCTCGGACAGGGCCTTTTCCAGGGCGGCGAGACGGCTGCGCTGCAGCAGGGCTTCGTCGCCGTTGATCTTGGCCAGTAGGCCCTTCTGCGCGGAGACGGGGTAGATGTTCTCGACAGCGACCCCGAGCAGATCGGCGCAGGAACGTACCTGGCCGTTCAGTTCGGCCTGGATCTGGGCCTCGGTCTTGAGTTCGTCCCAAAGGCCGTCGATCTTGTTCAGGGCCACCAGGCGGCCCCGGTTCTTGCCGCGGGCATAGATGTGGTTGCGCCAGACGTCGATGTCCGACTTGGTCACGCCGGTATCGGCGGCCAACACGAACAGCACGGCATGGGCGTTGGGCAGAAGGTTGAAGGTCAGTTCCGGTTCCACGCCGATGGCGTTAAGGCCGGGGGTGTCGTAGACCACCAGGCCCTTCTCCAGGAACGGGTGGGGAAAGTTGATGATGGCGTGGCGCCAGGCGGGAATGGTTACCGTCCCGTCCTCGTTCTCCCCTAGGCCGGATTCTGGATCATTGGGATTGAATAGGCCGAAGCGCGTGGCCTCGTCCACGGAAACGGCTTTGACCCGGCAGACCTCCTGCATGGCCTGGGCCACGCTGTCCGGCGAAGTGGTGTCCATGCCGACCTGGTGCCATTCCTCCGGGTAGCCTTTGTATTCCGAGATGGTGGCGTTGGAGGCTCGCGTCTCGATGGGCAGCAGTTCGATCATCGGCGGTTTGCCCGGATCATAGAGCAGTTCCGTCGGGCACATGGTGGTGCGGCCGGCGGTGGAGGGCAGCAGGCGCTGCTTCAGGTCGGACAGGAAGATGGCGTTGATGAGCTCGGACTTGCCGCGGGAGAACTCGGCGATGAATGCGACGTGGAGCTTGTCTTCCGCCAGGCGGTCAATGAGTTGCTGCAGGCGCAGGTCTCGCTGGGAATCATTGAGATCCTCACGATTCAGCCACTGGCGGTAGATCGCGATGCGGCGGGACAATTCCTGTCGCCACTGGCTATAGGCCTCGAAGTCGTTGACGAGCGAAGCGGTGGTCATCGGTCTTCCTCCAGCGGATGCCCTGTCCGGCGTGGTTTTGTTGTCGGAAATGTAGCACAAATAGACCTATCCCCCCGGTGCACACAAGGTATTTCGATCAGTCAGGCTTTCTGGCAGCGTGGGCAGAAAAAAGTGGCACGGCCGTTCTGGCGAAGAAGTTCGATGTCGCCGCCGCAGCTGCGACAGGGTTCTCCCGCACGGCCGTAGACGAAATAGGTCTGCTGGAAATAGCCGGGCTGGCCGTGCCCGTCGACAAAATCCCTCAGGCTGCTGCCGCCGGCGGCAATGGCTCGCGTCAGGGTGTCCTTGATTGCTTCCGCCAGCCTGGCGCAACGACGGCGGCTGAGCCGGCCGGCAGCCAGGCACGGGTCGATGCCGGCATGGAACAGGGCTTCGTTGGCATAGATGTTGCCCACCCCCACGATCCGCCGGGCATCCATGAGCAGGGCCTTGATGCTGATGGAACGACCGCGGCACAGGGCGTGCAGGCTGGTGCCGTCGAATTCGGGGGAAAGGGGCTCGACGCCGAGGTGAATCAGCAGGGGATGCCGTTCAGGATTCGCGCTCCATAGCAGGGCCCCGAATCGGCGAGGATCCCGGTAACGAAGGAGGTGGCCGTCGTCCAGCAGCAGATCGACATGGTCGTGCTTGCCGGGGGCATCGGCTTCTCCGCACAGGCGCAGGCTGCCGGACATGCCCAGGTGGCAGATCAGGCTACCCTTTTCCAGACGCAGCAGCAGGTACTTGCCGCGCCGCTCCAGCGCCAGCACGCGACGCTCACGCAAGCGGGCATCAAGATCATCGGCAACCGGCCAGCGCAGGCGTCCGTTCCGGACCCGGACGCCGTGCAGGCGGTGGCCTACCAGATAGGGCGCCAGCCCCCGGCGCACTGTTTCCACTTCGGGCAGTTCAGGCATGGTCGGGTGTCAGGCTCCGCAATGGTAGGGTAGGTGCAACTTGACGGCGTGGCGGTAGTCCATGACGCCAAGCTATCCACCCCTGGAAGTTTGCCAGGCTGATAGCATAACGCCCTGACTTTGATTGGATTTTTCACCATGAACGCCAAGAGTATTCGGTTCGCGCTGCTTGCCGTCTCGGTTTCCGCTTGCGCCCAGTCGCCGGTTATGGACAGCACTGCGATCGTGCCCTCGCAGCCCGAGGCCCAGGGCCTGACTTCCCAGGTGCTGTACCAGTTCCTGCTCGGGGAGATCGCCAGCCAGCGCGGCGAACTGAAACTCTCCGCCGAGGCCTATGCCGACCTGGCAGCGCGCACCCGCGACGCGCGCGTGGCCAGGCGCGCCACCGAGGTTGCCCTGTATGCCCGCCAGTCCCAACTGGCGCTGAAGAACGCCCGCCTCTGGCAGGAACTGGAGCCCGACTCACCCAAGGCGCTGCAGACCCTAGCCTCCCTGCTGGTGGGCAGCGGACGCCTGGGCGAGGCCAAACCCCTGGTCAACGCATGGATCAAGACCGGAAAAGGTGGCGAGGTGTTCATGCAACTGCATGGCCTGTTCGCCAAGCAGAAGGACAGGCAGGCGGTGCTGGACCTGGTTGCCGACTTGGCAGCGGCTTATCCCAGTTCGCCCGAGGCCCGTTTCGCCGTCGGCCAGGCCGCCTGGCAGGCGGGGCAGGGCAAGAAGGCTCTCGTTGCCCTGGACGAAGCCCTGCGCTTGAAGCCGGACTGGGAATCCACCGCCCTGTTCAAGGCCCAGGTGCTGCAACGCACGGACGGGGACGCCGCCCAGGAGGCGTTTCTCAAGGATTATCTCTCTGCCTTTCCCACTGCCCGGGACGCGCGGCTGGCCTATGCAAAGCTACTGGCCCGCGCCGGAAAGTTCACCGAGTCACGCGCCCAGTTCGAGCTTATGACCCGGGAAACCCCCTCCAACCCGGAAGCCCATTTCGCCGTGGGCCTAGTGGCCTTGCAGACCAATGATCTGGAGAGTGCCAAGGCCAGCTTTCTCAAGGCTCTGGAACTCGAACATCCGGAGGAAGGCCACGTGCGCCTGTACCTGGGCCAGTTGGCCGAAGCGCGGAGCCAGACAGAGGAGGCGCTGACCTGGTACCAGTCCGTGACCAAAGGTCGGCAGCAGTTCGATGCCCAGTTGCGCGCGGCGGTAATGTTGAACAAGCTGGGACGCTTGGGTGAAGCCAGGGCGTGGCTGGCCAAGCTGCAGCCGTCGAGTGATACGGAGCGGGCCCAACTGGCCCAGACCGAGGCCCAACTGCTGCGCGAGGCCAAGAACTATGAGGGCGTGTTCGCGGTATTGTCCAAGGCGCTTGAGAAAATGCCCGATTCGCCCGAATTGCTCTACGACCGGGCCATGGCTGCCGAGAAGGTCAACCGCATCGATGTGCTGGAGAAGGATCTGCGCCGACTCATCAAGCTGAAGCCTGATTACGCCCATGCCTACAACGCCCTGGGCTACACCCTGGCGGATCGTACCAACCGCACCCAGGAGGCCATCGAATTGCTGGAGAAGGCCCTCAAGCTGGAGCCGGATGATCCCTTCATCCTCGACAGCATGGGCTGGGCGCTGTTCAAGGCGAAGCGATATCCCGAGGCGGTCGACTACCTGCGCCGTGCCTATGGCGCCCGCCCGGATCCGGAGATCGCCGCGCATTTCGGCGAGGCCCTGTGGATGAAAGGCGACAAGGAAGAGGCGCGGCGAGTGTGGCGCAACGGCCTGCAGCTCCATCCGGAAAATGAGAGCCTGCGCGACGTGGCTTCGCGCCTGATGCCCTGATGCGCACCCCCCGGCGCGGCGCCGCTGCCGCGCTGTCCTTGCTCCTTGCCGGCTGCGCCCAGTTGCCCGGTTTCGAAACCCCGCCACCGGCGCTATTCCTGTCTCCCGCCCTCGCCGCGTTCCGATTGGAGGGCCGAGTATCGGTGCGTGCCGGCGAGGAGAGTTTTTCCGGTGGACTGTCCTGGCGTCGGGAGGCGGCCGGAGAAGAACTGCTGCTCAGCACGCCCCTGGGCCAGGGTGTCGCGGAATTGCGCGGCGATCGGGAAGGGATGACGCTCGTCGACGCCAAGGGACGCATCCAACGCGCCGCCGATGCCGATAGCCTGGTGCGCCAGGCGCTGGGCCTAGAACTGCCCTTGCGCGGCCTGGCCTGGTGGGTTGTCGGCCACCCCCGGCCTGACGCACCCTACCGCGCCGAAGCGGATACGGCGGGGCGTCTGGCAGTGTTGGAGCAGGACGATTGGCGTATCGACTTCAGCCGTTACGAAGCACGTGACGGCCGCGTTCTCCCAGGCAAGCTGGTGGCCAGACGCGGAGAGGACCTCGAGGTACGTCTGGTCGTCGATGCCTGGGGGGCGCCATGAACGTCTATCCCGCGCCCGCCAAGCTCAACCTCTTCCTGCACGTGGTGGGGCGCAGGCCCGACGGCTATCACCTGCTGCAAACCCTGTTCCGCTTCCTCGATTTCGGCGACAGCCTGGAAATCGGAGTGCGCCGGGATGGTGACATCCACCTGCTGTCGCCGCTGCGCGGCGTGCCGGAGGAATCGGACTTGTGCGGCCGTGCCGCCCGGCTGCTCAAGTCTCACACGGTGTGCCGGTTGGGCGCGGACATCAGGCTGATCAAGCGTTTGCCCCTGGGCGGCGGTCTGGGGGGCGGCAGTTCGGACGCAGCCACCGTGCTGTTGGCGCTGAACCGGCTGTGGCGACTGGATCTGCCCCGGGTCGAGCTCCAAGCCCTGGGCCTGCGCCTGGGCGCTGACGTGCCGGTCTTTGTTTTTGGCCGCAGCGCCTTTGCCCAGGGGGTGGGGGAAGTGCTGGAACCCTGGACTCCCGCCCCTGCCAGCTATGTGGTCCTGACACCCCCTGTGCATGTCTCCACGCCAGCTGTCTTTGCCCATCCGGGATTGACACGGGATACACCAGCCGTCACAATCGCGGCCCTCTCGGAAGGCTTCGGGCACAATGACTTGCAGCCCGTGGCCTGCGCGCTGAATCCCGTGGTGGCCGACTATCTCGGCTGGTTGCAGGAACGGGGCGATGCGCGCATGACCGGTTCGGGAGCCTGCGTTTTCGCGGCCTTCCCCGATCGCTCTGCGGCAGAAAAGGTGTTCGCCGAGCGTCCCGGTCACATGAGCGGTTTTGTCGCCGATGGCGTCGATCAGCACCCCCTCTTCGGGTTCGCGGATTGAGGCGGATTGGCGGAACTTGGGGAGTCGCCAAGTGGTAAGGCACCGGATTTTGATTCCGGCATTCGTAGGTTCGATCCCTACCTCCCCAGCCAGATAAGGCGCTCGCCGTTGTGGCGGGCCGACGAGCGTGCCGCGGGTGCTGCACGCTTTTTTGTTTTGTGTGTTGCGCCGATGGCCACCAGGCCGGTTTCGGCGGCGGGGCTCGAAAATGGCTTATGACAGCTTGATGGTGTTCACCGGCAACGCCCATCCCAAGCTTGCCGAGGATGTGGTGAGGCATCTCAACATCCACCTCGGGCGGGCAACCGTCGGCCGTTTCTCCGACGGTGAGGTGAACGTGGAGATCCTGGAGAACGTGCGCGGCAAGGATGTGTTCGTGCTCCAGTCCACCTGCCAGCCCACCAACGACAGCTTGATGGAGATCATGCTGATGGTGGACGCCCTGCGCCGTGCTTCTGCCGGCCGCATCACCGCTGCCATCCCCTATCTCGGCTACGCCCGCCAGGACCGCCGCGTGCGCTCTGCCAGGGTGCCCATCACCGCCCGGGTGGTGGCCGACATGCTGACCGTGGTGGGCGTGAACCGGGTCCTGACCATGGACCTGCACTCGGACCAGATCCAGGGCTTCTTCGATATCCCGGTGGACAACATCTATTCCACCCCCATCCTGATGGGCGATATCTGGAAGCGGAACTACGACAACCTGATGGTGGTGTCCCCCGACGTGGGCGGCGTGGTGCGCGCCCGCGCCGTGGCCAAGCGCCTGGAATGCGACCTGGCCATCATCGACAAGCGCCGCCCCAAGCCCAACGTCGCCAAGGTCATGAACATCATCGGCGACGTCAAGGACCGCACCTGCCTGATCATGGACGACATGGTGGATACCGCCAACACCCTGTGTGAGGCCGCCAGCGCCCTCAAGCAGCAGGGCGCAACAAAGGTGATCGCCTACTGCACCCATGCCGTGCTGTCCGGCAGCGCGGTGGAGCGGGTCGGCCATTCCGCCCTGGATGAACTGGTGGTCACCGACACCATTCCGCTGCGCGACGACGCCAGGGCCTGTCCGCGCATCCGCCAGCTTTCCGTGGCCAACCTGATGGCCGAAACCATCCGTCGCATCAGCGACGAGGATTCCGTGAGTTCGCTGTTTATCGAATAGCGCATTCACACAACCGGGCCGCCTGGTCGCGGGCGGTCCTTCATCAACCGCAAGGAGTCAGTCATGCATATCGAAATCAATGCAAACAAGCGCGAAGCGCAGGGCACCGGAGCGAGCCGCCGCCTGCGCCGCGCCGGCCGGGTTCCCGGCATCGTCTACGGTGGCGGCAAGGACGCCCAGGCCGTGGACTTCGACCACAAGGAGCTCTATTTCGCCCTCAAGAATGAGGCCTTCCATTCCTCCGTGCTCTCCATAAACCTGGACGGTGCCAAGGAGTCCGTGCTGCTGCGCGACTTCCAGATGCATCCCTACAAGCCCCTGGTACTGCACGTGGATTTCCAGCGCGTCGATGCCACCCACAAGATCCACCTGAAGGTGCCGCTGCATTTCGTCAACGCCGACATCGCTCCGGGCGTGAAGCTGGGCGGTGGCGTGGTCAACCACATCCTGACCGAAGTCGACGTTAGTTGCCTGCCCGGCGTACTGCCCGAGTTTATCGAAGTGGATCTGGGCAAGCTGGAGGCGGGCCAGTCCCTGCACCTGTCCGACCTCAAGTTGCCCGCCGGCGTGGAATTGACCGCCCTGGCGCGCGGCGATGACCACGGCGTGGTCAACCTCCTGTCCCGTGGTGGTGGCGCTGCCGAAGCCGAGGGCGAAGGCGGCGAGGCGGCGGCCTGATAGGGCCGGGCCTGTCCTGACCGGAGTGCGGTGGACCGATGCAGGCCGGCATTCGCCTGATCGTCGGCCTCGGCAATCCGGGTCGGGAATATGCCGATACCCGGCACAATGCCGGGTTCTGGTTCTGTGAACGCCTGGCCGAGCGGCTGGGCGTTCCGCTTTCCGTCGAGTCCCGTTTTCATGGTCTGGTCGGACATGGGCGACCGCAGGGGGTCTGGCTGCTGCTGCCTCAGACCTTCATGAATCGTTCCGGCCAGGCGGTGGGTGCCCTGGCGCGTTTCCACCGTATCACGCCAGCGGAAATCCTGGTGATCCACGACGAACTGGACATTCCACCTGGCCAGTTGCGACTGAAATTTGGCGGCGGCCTGGGCGGGCACAACGGCCTCAAGGACATCGCCGCCCACCTGGGAACCCAGGACTACTGGCGCCTGCGCATCGGCATCGGCCATCCCGGCGACCGCAACGAAGTGGTCAACTACGTCCTCAAGCCGCCCAGGCGCGAGGAGTTGGATGACATCGACGCCGCGCTCGTTCGTGCCCTCGACCTTTGGCCCCTGATCGAGAAGGCGGACTGGAACGCGGCCATCAAGCGCGCCAACACCAAACCCGCGCCAACCTCCATTCCCAATTCCTCACCGAGACCATCATGAGCCTGAAATGCGGCATCGTCGGACTGCCCAACGTGGGCAAGTCCACCCTGTTCAATGCCCTCACCAAGGCGGGCATTGCGGCGGAAAACTATCCCTTCTGCACCATCGAGCCCAACGTGGGCATCGTCGAGGTGCCGGACCCGCGCCTGAAGCAACTGGCCGTCATCGTCAAGCCGCAGCGGGTGGTGCCAGCGATCGTCGAGTTCGTCGACATCGCGGGTCTGGTGGCCGGAGCGTCCAAGGGTGAGGGCCTGGGCAATCAGTTCCTGGCCAACATCCGGGAAACCGACGCCATCGTCAACGTGGTGCGCTGCTTTGAGGACGACAACGTGGTGCACGTGGCGGGTAAGGTGGATCCCATCTCCGACATTGAGGTCATCGGCACCGAACTGGCCCTGGCCGACCTGGCCACGGTGGAAAAAGCCCATGCCCGGGATGTGAAAAAGGCCCGCGCCGGCGACAAGGAGGCCCAGAAGCTCATCGCCGTCTACGACAAATTGCTGCCGCACCTGAACGAGGCAAAGCCGGTTCGCAGCCTGGGGCTCTCCGCCGAGGAGAAGGCGCTGCTGGCGCCCTTGTGCCTGATGACCATCAAGCCCGCCATGTACGTGGCCAACGTGGCCGAGGATGGGTTCGAAAACAATACGCACCTGGACCGGCTGCATGACCTGGCCGATGCTGAGGGCGCTCCCGTGGTGGCGCTGTGCGCCGCCATCGAGGCGGAGATCGCCGTACTGGACGAGGCCGACAAGATGGAGTTTCTGGAGGCGATGGATCTTCATGAGCCGGGACTCAACCGCCTGATCCGTGCCGGCTATGACCTGCTGGGCCTGCAAACCTATTTCACTGCAGGAGTAAAAGAAGTGCGGGCCTGGACCATCCACAAGGGTGATACTGCGCCCCAGGCCGCCGGGGTCATCCACACCGACTTCGAACGCGGCTTCATCCGGGCGCAAACCATCGCCTTCGAGGACTTCATTGCCTGCGGCGGCGAGCAGGGCGCCAAGGAGGCCGGCAAGATGCGCTCCGAAGGCAAGGAATACGTGGTCAAGGACGGCGATGTCATGAATTTCCTGTTCAACGTCTGAGTCGCCGTGGAGCCATACCGCAGTGCGGTAATTAGTTATTCCAGAATTGACAAGAATAGCGAAGGCCGGAATAATGCCGCGCTTTCCCGGTGGGGTTCCCGAGCGGTCAAAGGGATCAGACTGTAAATCTGACGGCACTGCCTTCGAAGGTTCGAATCCTTCCCCCACCACCAGGTTTAACGTT